>VTLG01010222.1_pt1 | contig 11303 bp, 7 predicted proteins | sample 4694571 | NCBI WGS metagenome assembly VTLG01 (sample SAMN12604809, study PRJNA352737) | marine metagenome | biome: ENVO:00000447; feature: ENVO:00000209|ENVO:00000569|ENVO:01000036; material: ENVO:00002151; isolation source: viral sequences binned using virsorter ... | reverse complement strand
TATTGAGATTACTACAAATCGCATGAAACCTAGAACTCGTTTCTATGCTTACTTTGATAACGTTGATGTTACTACATTTGTAACACCAAAACTAGTTGAAATTAGTATGGTAAGTGGTGTTTTCCAAGTTGGAGAGACAATAAGGAATTATGATAAGTTTGTTAACGTTTTTGGTGGTGGTCTTTATGGAGGTGTTGTGTTTAGACTCGCTGCACCAAATCACAAAGAAGGCCCTTATGATGCGCCAACGAAAGTTCTTACAGCTAACCCATATGACAATGAGGCGCCAGTACCAGCTGTATATTCCACATCATCTACACTCTTAAATGTAGATACATTCAGTCTTGCAACTCAGGTTCAAGGTGATTTTTATGGATATGTCAAAGCTGGAATGAGACTTGTTGGAAAAACAAGTGGGGCTCAAGCAACAGTGACAAATGTAAGATTGATTACAGATCCTCTTGGAAACATGAAGTCATGTTTCAATATACCAAATCCAAATGACGCTGCGAATCCAAGATTTGAAACAGGTACAAAAACTCTAAGATTTACAACAAGTCCAACAAATTCAACTATTGCTGGAACTGTTACAGGATCTGCTGAAGCAAACTTCCATGCGAAGGGTGAATTAGAGACTGTTCAAGAACAAATCTTAAGTATAAAAACACCACAAATTGAAAGATTAGGTGTTGAAGAACAAAGAGTTTTAAATGACAAAATTACAAGAAGAGTTGAAGGATTAGCTGGTGAAACCGAAACATTAGAAATTAGAGGTGTCCAGTATTATGACCCTCTTGCACAAACATTCCGTGTTGATGAAACATCTGGTGTATTCATCACATCTGTAGATGTATTCATGAGAGATAAAGATGAGGAGTTACCTCTCACATTGCAAGTTAGAACTGTTGAAACAGGATTGCCAACATCCAAGATTTTACCATTTAGTGTTGTAGTAAAAGATCCAAGTGAGGTTAACGTATCAGAGGATGCATCTATTCCGACCACATTTACCTTTGATTCTCCAGTTTATCTGACAGGGGAACATGAGTATGCTTTAGTTCTTGTTACACCAGCAGAAAATTACAACTGTTGGATATCAAGAATGGGAGAAGTTGATATATCAACTGTTGGATTGCCTGATGAACAACAAGTTTTAATCAGTCAACAACCATACTTAGGATCATTGTTTAAGTCACAGAACGGTACGACATGGGATCCAAGTCAGTATGAAGATATGAAGTTTGTTATCAGAAAAGCAGTATTTAATACTGCTCCTTCTGTTGGTAGATTTTTTAACCCACAGTTAACGGAAGGAAATAGAGGGATTGTAAGATTGACGGATAATAATATCACATCTTTATCTAAAAAAGCAGTAGTAGGATTAGCGACAGCTTTATCAACAACTCCCGCTACTGGATTAGTGCCTGGCGTTAATATTAGTCAGTTTGACAACTTAAATGCATCAGCGACTCTTATTAATACTGCTGGTGTCGCAAAGATTGGCGACGCTAATGCTGCTACCATAATTAACCCTGGCGTTGGATATACACCATCTAATGCAGTCTTCACATACTCTGATATTCCAATGGTGACTCAAACTGGAGAGGGAACAGGAATTATTGGTGATGTGACTGTAAATAACGGAGTGATTGGTGTTGTTACCTTTACAGATGGTGGAAATAATTATGCAGTTGGTGACACTTTGGGAATTGGAACATTAGGTCTTGGAAATGGTAGTGGCGCTGTTCTTTCTGTTGGTATTGTTTCTATGACAAAAAGTTTAGTTATTGATAACATTCAAGGTTCATTTGTAACAGGAGTTGGAACACTCGGATATAATAATGGATCAACTCTGATTGGAATAGATGGAAAAACAGTTGGAAGTGGAGCAACAATCGCAAGTTTTGATGTTGATTCTACTAATGATGGATTACATTTTAAAGTGGATCATAGAGCTCACGGAATGCATGCGTTTAATAACTTAGTTAGACTAGCTGGAGTTGATCCAGATGTTACTTCAACTAAATTAACTGCTGATTACGATATCAATGCAACATCAGATATATCTGTTGTTGATTCATCTAACTTTGCCACATTTGAAGGAGTTGGAGTAGGAACAACAAACTATGGTTATGTAAAGATGGGTGATAGTGGTGAAATTATATCTTATACTGGTGTTGCAAACGGCGCTATTACTGGAGTTACAACTAGAGGTATTGATAACACAGATAAGGTAAGTCATTTATCTGGTCTAGAAATATTTAAATACGAGTTTAGTGGAGTATCTCTCAGAAGAATCAATAAAATTCATGATATGAATAGTCCATCAGTGACTGTTCCAAATGATAAAGACTTAGATTTCTATCATATCAAAGTTGATATGAACAGTGATGGCACGGACAGAAGTGGTGGAACTTTACCAGATCTTTTCTTCTCATCCACAAAACGTGGAGGTGGAAGATTTGGTGCTTCACAAAATATACAATTTGAAACTATCACGCCTAATATTCAATCAATGACACCGCCTGGAACAAATATTGGTGCTCGTGTAAGAACAATATCTGCAACTAGTGTTGATGGATCTGAACAATCCTTTGTAGATCAAGGATTCCAAGCAGTTTCAGTGACTGGACAAACTCATTTTGAGACTCCAAGAATGATTGCATCTAAACAAAATGAGGATCGTCAATTATCCGAATTGCCAGGAAATAAATCTTTGACACTTGAGGTATTGATGACTTCTAAGAGTCGCAATGTGTCACCTGTAATTGACTTGGATCGTGTCAGCACAGTTTTAACAACAAATCGTGTTAACAGTCCTGTGTCCAATTTTGCAAGTGACAATCGTGTAAATCAAACAGGTCAAGATCCTTGTGCATCAACTTATGTTTCTAAGATGGTGGTTTTGAATAATCCAGCAACTAACATATTAGTCGAATTTGCTGCGTATCGAAGATCAGAATCTGATATTCGTGTATTCTTTAAAACAATCGCAGAGGGATCTACAGAATCTAGTTTAGATCGCAACTTTGAATTATTCCCTGGCCATGATAATATTGATCAAAATGGTAAAGTAATTAACTTCTCTAATAACAGTGGTCTTCCTGATGATCCAGTAACACCTTCTGTTGGTGGTGAATTTAAAGACTATAGTTTTACATCTAGAGAATTACCACCATTTACTAAGTTCCAAATTAAGATTGATATGGTTGGAACCAATCAGGCACAACCACCATTAATCAAAGAACTTAGAGCAATCGCATTAGCATAATGTCAAATCATGTACCAGTTGAGGGAAAGTCTGGATTGTTTCGAGACACTGAATCCACAGCTATAATTAACAAAGATAAGAAAGCATATGCTGCGTATATGCATAGAAAAAAATCTGTGGAAAACAAAAATAATGAATTAGAAAAAATGAAAGAGGATCTTGATAATGTAAAAGGTGAATTAGGTGAAATTAAAGGTCTTTTATCTACTCTTGTTCAAAAACTAAATAATTAGAAAAATGGCACAACAGGTAATCACTTTTGATCCAGATGTAGCCGTTCCAATGGGTGTAAATCTAACCATGTTTTCTGGTGCTGATTTCAACACTACTTTTACAGTAAGAACTTCTGCTGGTTCGAGTATAGATTTTTCTAACTATACTGGAAGAAGTAATATGAAAAAGTCATCAATTGGAACTGCAAATACTTTTGGCGTGACTCTTGGAGATACAGATGGAAAAGTAACTCTCTCTATGGGTTCGACTGTAACCAGAAGTTTAGCTGAAGGTAGATATCTATATGATGTCAATGTAAGTTCTGGTTCTACTTTCTTTAAAATTATAGAGGGTAATGTGCTTGTCAGAACAGGTATTTCAACTTAGAGGTGAAGAATGGCTCAACCAAGTTCCAGAGAAGGATTAATAGATTACGCAAAAAGACAGCTTGGTTTTCCTGTCTTAGAGATTAACGTTGCAGATGAACAGTTTCAAGATCTGTTAGATGATGCTATTCAAGTATATCAAGAGAGACATTACGATGGTATCGTAAGAATGTACTTGAAGTATAAAATTACGCAAGAGGATATTGACAGAGGAGAAGCGAGAGGAGGAGATAAAAATGCTGGAATTACAACAACCACTGGAACATCTACAGTGGGACTATCAACAAGTTTTAATTTTGAAGAAAATCAAAACTACTTACAAATGCCTCCATCTGTGATTGGAGTTAATCAGATATTTAAGGTTAGATCAGATACCGTTTATGATGGTTTATTTAATATTAAGTATCAGTTATTTTTAAATGACTTATATCAGTTTGGTTCTATTGATCTTCTTCAGTATTCAATGGTTCAAACTTATCTTGAGGATATTACTTTCTTGTTAAATCCAGATATGAAGTTTAGATTTAATATTCGTCAAGATCGATTATATATTGATACAGATTTTAAAACTATAAATGTTGGTGATCATTTTGTGATTGATTGTTTTAGAATATTAGATCCAAATGATTTTACTCAAGTTTATAATGATCAATTTCTAAAAAGATATTTTACAGCATTATGTAAAAAACAATGGGGCATGAATTTAATTAAGTTTCAAGGTGTCCAATTGCCTGGCGGCGTTCAATTGAATGGTCGTCAAATATATGATGATGGTGTTAGAGAACTAGATGAAATTAGATCTAAGATGTCAAGTGATTACGAAATGCCACCACTTGATATGATTGGATAATGTTAAATCCGTTTTTTCTACAAGGTTCTCAAGGAGAACAAGGTTTAGTACAGGACTTAATTAATGAACAATTAAGGACGTATGGACTCGATTGTCATTATATTCCTCGTAAATTGATGACATCAAGAACTATCATGAGAGAGGTGACTGAATCAAGATTTGATCAGGCATTTCCTCTTGAGGCTTATTTAATGAATGTTGATGGTTATGCTGGACAGGGTGATATACTCACAAAATTTGGTGTTCGAGTTACAACTGAAGCGACATTTGTAATCTCAAGAGAAAGATTTGAAGAGTCAGTTGCACCATTTTTAGAACAACAAGAAGATGACTATGAAGTATCAAATCGACCAAGAGAGGGTGATTTGTTATTTTCTCCCTTGGGAAAAAAATTGTTTGAGATAAAATATGTTGAATTTGAAAAACCAAATTATCAGTTAAGAAAAAATTACACATATCAACTTACCTGTGAAGTATTTGAATATGAGGATGAGGTAATTGATACAAACGTTAATATAATTGACGAGGTTGTCCAGACAGATGGTTATTCTGCAAGATTGATATTGTCGGGAGTTGGTAGCACTGCAACTGCAAATACAACTCTTAATTTTGGTGCAGTTCAACAAATATTTTTACAGAATGATGGTCAAGGATATCTTACTGCACCGACTGTTTCTATTAGTACATCACCTGGCGTGGATGCAACAGCTGTTGCGATCATGACATCAAGATCTGGTCTTGCAACTGCTAAATCTATTGATAAAATTCTTTTAATCAATCCTGGCGGAGGATATATCGGAATACCCACTGTAACCGTGCCAGGCACTGGTATAGCGACTGCTGGCATTACAACACTAGGTTCTGTAGGTATTGTTACAATTACATCTGGTGGTTCTGGTTACACAACAACTCCAAATGTATCAATCTCTACCGCACCATCAGGAGGAACTGATGCAACTGCCGAGGTAGTGATGGTTGGTGGAACAATTAGTGCAATCAGAATTAGTAACGCTGGTAGTGGATATACAACTGCACCTACGATTACAATCGGTGCTGCAACTTCTATTGGAGATGGTGATTATGTATTCAATGAAACTGTTCAAGTATCTTCAGATTCATCAGAGACTGCGAGAGTTAAAGTATGGGATTCAAGTTCCAGAACTCTTGATGTCGGTATGTTAACAAAGATGCAATTCCAAGTTGGTGAAAAAATAAAAGGACTTGAATCTGGTGCAGAGTATGTGATACTTTCTGTAAGTTATGATCAACCAAATGATTATCCAAATGAGGAATATGCCGCAAATCAATACAATGATAATGCAAACTTTGAAACCGAGGCGGATGCAATTTTGGACTTTTCTGAAGGCAATCCGTTTGGAACATTCTAAATAGTTAGAAAGCTTTAATATGTTAGGTACTTACTTCTATCATGAGATATTAAGAAAGACAGTTATCGGTTTTGGAACTCTCTTTAATAATATTAACATTCGACACAATGATGCGAGTGGAACAAACGTTAGTGTCATGAAAGTGCCATTGGCTTATGGGCCAATGCAAAAATTCTTAGCAAGAATTCAACAACAACCAGAATTAGAAAGAGAGATAGCAATAACTCTTCCAAGATTATCTTTTGAAATGCAAGGAATACAATATGATCCAACTCGTAAGACTGGTATTGCACAAACTTTTCTTGCAAAGGATGGAACAACAGCAAAGAAAGTTTATATGCCTGTTCCATATAATGTTGGATTTGAACTTAATATTATGTCTAAGTTAAGTGATGATGCACTACAAATATTAGAACAGATTGTCCCATATTTTCAACCATCATTTAATATTACAATTAATTTAATTAGTTCAATTGGTGAGAAAAAAGATATCCCAATAGTTTTAGAAAGTATCAATTATAGTGACCAATATGAAGGTAGTTTTGAAACTCGTAGAACAATTATCTATACATTATCATTCACTGCAAAAACTTATCTATTCGGCCCCGTCGCTGATAGTCCAGAGGGCCTCATCAAGAAAGTTGATGTTGATTTCTATGGAAACACAAATACTAAAACTGCGAAGAGAGTTCAGAGATATAGTGCAACACCAACTGCGAAGAAAAATTATGATGATGATCAGGCAACAGTTGTTGATGGTGCATTTTCTGAGAAGGTTACAACCTTCAAGGTTAGTAGCACAACTGATCTTGCTGCAAATCAAAGAATCATTATTGATACCGAGATTATGTTTATCAGAAGTATTAGTGGTCAGAACGTAACGGTTTATCGTGCATATGACAATACAGTCGCTGCGAAACATGAACATAACACATCTATTGGTGTTCTTAGTGCAACTGATAATGCGTCAATTGAATTTGGTGATGATTTTGGATTTGATGAAATGTCATCATTCTTTAGTGATGGTAAGGAGTTCAGTCCTTCACAAGGTATAGACATCTAGGAGAGTTATGAAAAATTTTGATTCTATCGAGGAAGCACTTAACGTTGATACAGAGGTCGTTGAAGACAATAAGATTGAACCTCGAAAGAATCAACTTAAAAAGGATGATAAAAATGATTCTGAAAAAGACTATGAATACAGTCGTGCAAACTTATATTCTTTAGTTGAAAAAGGTCAAGAAGCAGTGAATGGTATATTAGAGTTGGCTCAGGAGTCAGACTCTGCGAGAGCATATGAAGTTGCTGCAACTACAATTAAAGCAGTTGCAGATACAACGGATAAACTTATTGACTTACAACAAAAAATGAAGGATCTTGAACAAGATCCAAACAAAGGCCCTACTAATGTTACAAATGCATTATTTGTAGGTTCAACAGCGGAGTTATCAAAATTAATTAAGAATCAAAATAAAGATGATAAATGAAATCTCCAGAACTCACAGAATTTTTTAGTCTTCTCGGAAAGGCAAAGAAAGAGAAGAAAGAGGAGTTTGATAATCTTCTCAAGAAAGCAGACATCAATCTTGATGTCTTAACTTCGTCTGTCGTCACTGGAATCAAGGAAGCAAAAGTAAATATAAAGAAACAAAAAAAGAAAGAAGAAAAATTAATTGAACAACTAGATTCAATAATCGATACACTTGAAAAACCAAAAGAAGTTAAGGATATCACAGAGCCAGCTGTCACCGTGGGTGTGCCTGAAGATTTTGACATTTCAACTTTAGAGGATGCTGACGATAATGAGGCATTTGAGGTCATTGATATTATTAAACCAGAACCAATCAAAACACCAGAGATAAGTGACACTGTTGCACAGGCAATTAAGTTTATTGAAGAGACAAATATTAAGGAAGAGGTTGAAAATGAAGATGAAACAAGTGTAGATAATCTTAAGGCGGAAATAAAACAAGTAAGAGATATATTATATAAAGTTCTTGCACATGGGCCAGGATCTGGTGAAGTTAATCTTCTAAAACTTGATGATGTTGATGAAGATAGTGCAAAGGTAGATGGTAAGTTTCTAAAGTATGAATCATCTAGTGGTAAGTTTATAGGTGCAGATGCCAGTGGTGGTGCTGGAATAGGGACAAATGGTAGTGTCAATACAATTGGTATTATCACTGCTGCACAGTTCTCAGGATATAATCATCTGACTGCTCCATATGGATCAACTACAACAATCACAGTTGCAGTTGCTTCTAAAACAACTGCACACAGATATTACGGAACTGGAAGTTCTAATGGATATGTTTTAGATGGTATAGAATCTCCTTTCTTAACACTTACGCCTGGTAGAACATATCGTTTTTCTGGATCAGTTGCTGGTAGTCACCCATTCAGATTTTATTATGACGCTGGAAAAACAACTCAATATACAACAGGAGTTACTGTAGGATCGGGTTATGTTGATTTAGAAGTAACAGACACAACACCATCAATTTTACACTATCAGTGTTCTTCTCATGCTTACATGGGAAATGCGATTCAGGTAAATTCAAACGTAGTTGATACACCTTCAGGAGGCACTGTTCGAGGAACTTTAACTGCGACAGCTTTCTCAGGGCCACTTACAGGTAACGTTACAGGTAACGTAAATGGTGATGTCACAGGAGATTTGACAGGTGATGTCACAGGAGATTTGACAGGTGATGTCACAGGAGATATTACATCATCAGGTAATTCTCAATTCACCAATCGTCTTCAATTAAAAAGCACTGACGGAACACCAGCGAGATTAGATTTTTATTGTGAATCAAGTAATGCACATTATCTAAGATTACAAGCGCCACCACATGCACAGTTTTCTGGAAATCCTACAGTTGTCTTACCCAATTCAGCGGGAACACTATTACTATCTGATGGATCTGGTGCAAGTTTATCTAACTTAAATGCATCAAATATTTCATCAGGAACTATTAATGCTGCACGAATACCAACTCTTAATCAAGATACAACTGGTAATGCTGGAAGCGCAACGATACTTGAAAATGCAAGGACTATTGGTGGAGTATCATTCAATGGATCTGCAAATATAGATCTACCTGGCGTCAACTCTGCTGGTAATCAAAATACAACAGGAACTTCTGCTGGATTAACGGGAACACCGAATATCACAGTTGGATCTATTATTGCTGCAACAGGAACATTCAGTGGTAATGTTACTATTGGAGGAACTTTAACATACGAGGACGTAACTAATATTGATTCTGTTGGATTAGTCACCGCAAGATCTGGATTGATTGTTGGTACTGGTGTCACATTAAGTAAAGATGGTGATGGATTCTTTACTGGTGTAACCACCGCAACAACATTTGTTGGAAACTTAACTGGAAATGTAACTGGAAGTGCATCTCAATTAAATGGTCAGGCTGCATCATATTACTTAGACTATGATAATTTTTCAAATACACCTACAATACCAACTAATAATAATCAATTAACCAATGGTGCTGGTTTTATTACTGGGTCTTCTCTGAACGCATCAAACTTAAGTTCTGGAACAATTCCTGATGCAAGATTTCCATCTACATTACCAGCAATTGATGGTTCTGCACTTACTGGTATCGCAGTTACAGATAACATAAGAACGAATACAAACGCAACTTTTCTACAAAATGTCAACGTATCTGGAACCACAACCGCAACGACATTTATAGGAAATCTTACAGGTAACGTAACTGGTAATGTTTCTGGTACATCAGGGTCAACTACAGGTAACGCTGCTACTGCAACAGCGTTAGCAAATGCAAGAACAATTGGTGGTGTCTCCTTTGATGGCACATCAAACATTGACTTACCAGGCGTTAATTCTTCAGGTAATCAGGATACTTCAGGTAACGCAGCGACATCAACAAAACTTGCAACTGCAAGAACAATTGGTGGTGTATCTTTCGATGGATCTGCTAACATCAACCTACCAGGCGTAAACTCTGATGGTAATCAAGATACAACTGGTAATGCAGCTACATCAACACTTGCAGTCAGTGCTCAAGGTTTAACAGGTTCTCCAAACATAACTGTAACTGATGTCAATGCTGTTGATGCAATTATTAGTGGTAACTTATCTGTTGCTGGAACCATTACATCTCTAGATCAGAATGATATTCTTGCAACTGGTATTATCACTGCGTCATCTGGTGTGGATCTTGGAGATCCAGGCATTATCACACTTTCAAGTGATACTTTGACCACCACATCATCAAGTGCGGATACAGTTGCAAGTGTTTCTGCAACAGTCAATCGTTCTGCAACTTTCCAAGTTCAAGTCACAAGAGGAACCGAATATCATGTGACAACTATTAACGTTGTTCATGATGGAACGAATGCCTTCTTAAGTGAATATGGAACGATAAGAACAGGTTCAATACTTGCTACTTTTGATGCTGACATCAGTGGAGGTAATTTAAGACTTCGTGCAACTCCAACATCCACAACATCCACAGTTTTTAAATTATCTAAGACTGTAATAAAAGTATAAATATACTTGAAGATACAATTCATTCATGGCTAAGAAGTGTCCGCCAGGCAAATATTACTGTTTCACAGATAAGAAATGTAAGAAGATACCTTTTGGGTATCGTATAGGAGCTCGTGGATATCTCGCAAGAGATACAAAGGATGATGATAGCGAAACAAAGAAAAATGGTAACGGAAGTTCTAACGGAAATGGGAACGGCGGGAATGGCGCTGGAAATGGTAACGGTAGTGCTGGTGGTAATGGTGGTGGCAATGGCGGTGGTGGAATGGGTGAATCGGTAGTTTATGAAAAATTAGACAGTAACGATAAACCATTTGTCAAAAAATTAGTTGGTAAACTAAGAAAGGGATCTAAAACACATGCTAAACAGGCAGATGATTTAGAAAAAGCGATGAAAGAAGAATCAAACCCTCGCATTCCAAGAAAGAAAGGACAACCAGCAAAATCTAAAAAACACTCTGACTTATATACTGATGAAGATCCTAAAGGAACTATTCATGGACTTGGTTTCAAGGACGTGGCTAAAGCAAAAGCGTCTGTTTCAAAAATTAGGAATTCTTCTCGATCACACGCTCATAAAATTCAAGCGGCTGTTGCTATGGAACAAAGGGCGAGAGAGATGGGTAAAACCTCTGAAGCGGCTGTCTACAGAAAA
>VTLG01008507.1_pt1 | contig 11303 bp, 9 predicted proteins | sample 4694571 | NCBI WGS metagenome assembly VTLG01 (sample SAMN12604809, study PRJNA352737) | marine metagenome | biome: ENVO:00000447; feature: ENVO:00000209|ENVO:00000569|ENVO:01000036; material: ENVO:00002151; isolation source: viral sequences binned using virsorter ... | reverse complement strand
GTAATCTTTTCTGATATATTTTGTGGCGTTCATTAATCCAATTATAAAAACTTTCTACTTTATCTTGTTGAAATAATGTTTGGGGAGATGTGTTCAATTTAACCCTTTCTATGGTAACCCAGCGATATGCTGTACGAAAGGACTCAACACATCACTGAGCTTAATATTAACAAAAACAGTAAAAGCCCAGCGATGTAACACAATCAAATCAAAAAAGCTACATCGCTAGGTGTTTTAATATTAACAAAAACAGTATAATATTATACCATAAAAAAATCAAGGACAAACTTTAATTTATCCTTTTACGCCTCTGCGTACTCAAGTGCTTTCTTAAGTGCCTTGCGTTTTACTTGTGCTCCAGAACCAAACCACGCAGAATGAAGAGAATTACCCTTTTCTTGTGATTTTTTCTTGTGGTCTACAACATAAGTTACAGCGTTCAAAGCACCCCACCAAGTACCCTTTGCAGATTTAAGACTTGCTCCAGGAGAAGTCTCAACTGCGTCATAAACAAGTTCAGCGTTCCTTTTAAACTCATCTTGTATTGGCGGAAGTTTGGAATGGTCAGAGACCTTACCTCGTTCAATCAAAAGATTGGGTTGAAAAAGTTCAGCTATAAACTTTTCAAGTTCTGGGCTTCTTGCCCTCTTGGAACTTAAAAAATTAGCTTGTTCACTAAATGTTTTGGATAAGGCGTTACTCAAACCAAGTGCCTCCTCAGCAGCTTTTTTTACCTCTTCGTCAAACATTTGTAAATGTAAAACTCTGAAGCGTTCTGCTCCTGAATCAAGTGCCATAGTAAGAGTGTTATTACACACAACCCTGACAGGCGTGAACATAATAGTCATAGCTTTACCAACCTGATGACTATTATTTAAAAGAAGATAACCCTCCATACGGTCATCTCCTGGAAGTGTAAAGTTATCGCTGAGTTTGGCTAAACCCCAAATATCTTTACCGTGTTTCAAGCTTCCTGCTGTATCCATTTTCATTTGTCCAGCTTGTGTAAACTTCTTAAAAAAGCTCATCACTTCTGCGTTTTGAAAAGGTACATAGTTTTCCCCACAAGGTGATAGTATTTTGTTATCACTATCACGAACTAGGAAGTAATTATCTTCACAACGAAGAAAGTTAGCTTCCCCAGTTGGGTCAACTATGTTCCAACAATCTGGCTTGTCTATTGTATATGCTGGTCTCTTAGTAACTGTCCAGTCAAGTTCAGCAGCTTTTAACATATCACTCGGTGACATATTGTCAGATACTTGTTTGCCTAGACCGTGCCAAGGAACTTCTCCAGCATAAGCCATTGTTTCTACTAAATGCGACATAAATTTCCTTTCTTTAAAAATTATTAACATTTAATACATTATTAATTGTATATAAATAATTGCTACTGATAACTGCTTTTATTTCTTTTGTTATCGTACAGGAAGAGGGTAACCTTGACTAAACATTGGGTGAATCAAATGTAGGTTTTGCTGTGATCGTGTTAGTCCTACATAGAACACTCTTGCTTCATCTTCTTCAAAAGAATTGTTTTTTCTCCACATAGAATAAGGTCTTTTCATTGTTTCTGTTAACAACATAACATTCTCTGATTGAGAACCTTTAGAGGAATGTATTGTTGATATTCTGATCCTTGGAGTTTCTGTAAGTTTTTCGCCTTTCCGCAAACACGCTTTTATATATACTTTATCTTTATCTGATATTTTTCCTAAACCCTCATCCCATTTTTTAGAATGTAAAAGACCATAATCTTGTTGAAGTTCTTGAAGACTATAATACCTATCCTCATCTGCTTTTGGCATTGTCTTATATCCGTAAGCAACTTCTGTGTTTATGCTCATGTGTTTGTAAACTAATCTTACTTGTGAGGGGTTAAGAGAACTTCCTTTTCGTAAAGATTCCCATAACCGAACCGCTTCAATAACATTAGTATCTATACTTTTAGAACCATTGTATGTGTACAAATGACCTCGTTTTCTTACTTCCTCTTCAATTTGCTGAGCACCTCTAGTTGTTCTACTTAATAACAACCATTCACCCTGAGAAATGTCTACTTGCTCTGAATGTTTATGCCAGTGAACTTTTCCTGATGCTTGTTTTGGTGAAAAAGATTTTTTTCTTCTACCTACTACTCTTTTTATAACTTCTGCAGATAGATAATGGTGACTAAACGGTATTCTAAAACTTTGTTTTAAAAAGGTTGTTTCACCTTTTAAATTTACAAAGTAATCTACATCTGCTCCTGCATACCTAAATATAGCTTGGTCATCATCTCCTGCTACATAACAAACTTTACTTTTTTCTTCTAACTTTTTTACCATTTCCCATTGTATAGGACTAAGATCTTGAGCTTCATCAATAAACACTACATCTAATTTGGGTGCTAAATCCCTTTTCAAAAAGGTTTCTAACATATCTGTGTAATCAAATAAACCGTAAGAATCTTTCCAATGCCTGATGCCTCTATTTACATATTCAACTTTGCTCCAATCTGTTTTTAGTGGAACAATACTTTCTTTGTAAACCCTTTGTAACGGTTGTCTAAGTATTCTAGAAATATTTATAATTTCTAAAAATTTATCTCCGTAACCAAAATCTTTGTATGGTCCTTGATCTGTAGAACCTTCGTTAAAAAACCTTCCTATTCTTAACCACTCAGATATATTTGTGTACTCTTTTCCTTTCATAATCTGGCTTTGTTTAAAACCGCCTTGCAAGAAAGCCAAACTGTGAAGAGTTCTAAAATAAGGTAAATCCCTTTTTTCTATATTAAAAGCAGAACACGCTCTTTGGATAGCCTCTTGTGCTGCTCTTTTTGTAAATGCAAAATAACCTATCTTATCTGGTGGCGTTCCTTGTTTTAAATGCTTTTCTACTAACTTCAATAAAGTTGTTGTTTTTCCTGTTCCTGGAGGTCCTAGTACAATGTGCATTATCTTACATACGCTCCTATAATATGCCAATTTTTTCCTGTATCTTTAAATTCTTTCAAAGAAGAAAAACCTTGTTTAATCATACTTTCATGAACTTCCCTACCTAGTTTTCTCCAAGAAGGATCATATTGAAAATGTATTTCCATAACAAGTTTTTCTACAAAACTGGGAAACTCAAAAGGCAAAAAATCATACTCTGCACCTTCTACATCTATTTTTATTTTGTTTGGTTTTATTTCATTTATGAGATCACTAAAAGAAACAGTTTCCACTTCTATGCTTTCTCTTCCGTTCACTGGCCTTGTCATATGGATACCCTTATTTCTTTTAGAATTTATAAATAGTTCTATGTTTCCATTTTGTTTTCCTACAACCGCCTTCTTGTGATTATTTGTATTTGGGCTATTCAGCTGTAAAAGAGTAAAGTTATTTGGTTCAGGTTCGTAACAATGTACAATCGCTTCTTTTTCAGCTGCTTGTTTTGCGAAAGCACCTATGTTTGCTCCTAAATCTAAAACCACATCACCTTTTTTTATTTCAAGGTCTTTGTAAGCAGATCGTACTTCTCCAAAAATATATTCATCTAAAGTATTTTCCCTTACATACCCTTGATGTTTTTCAGAAAAGAAAACATTATTCATATTACATCTTTCGGTTGAGGAAGATCAGGTAATGGTATGTTCTCTTCTTGTGGTTTAAAATATTTCTGAGGAAGTGACCAAACATGAACACCTTTACCTCTTACCCTCCAAAATGTTTTTTCTGATTTTAAATCCTGTAATCTTAAGGTTATTTTGTTAGAGGTATAGTGGTTGAAATCGTTCACGGTCAGATGCTTTTTTAAATCCTTTACTAGAAAAAATACTTTATCACTATACCAAACTGCAACGCCTTGTAAAATATCTTCTTTTTCTTCTCCTTTTGCTCGCTCACAGGCAAACGCATGAAGTAAATCTTCAAACTCACCTTTTATAGTAGCATCAGGCGGAACCTCGACTATCGTCAGATTATCTAATAGTGTTTGTATTCTTACTTGCCAAGCCCTTTGGTTGACGCTTTGTGGGTATTTGTTTATTTGTGAAACACATTCTTTTTGAAACTGAGTTTGTGAAGTAAGACCATTAGTGGAAAGTTCTACTCTTTGACTATCTACATTTAAAATCCATATGGGTGGGTCACCATCTATTTTAGTTAAGGAACTTAAATCATTACCTATACCATTTGGTCCTACACCATATTTTCTAGTTTTACATACTTCTTTATCACAAAAAGGTTTTATGGGTTGATCGTCACATTTGTAAAAATAATCTTTTTTCTTTAACTGTCTTATTACTGCTCCTACTTCACTGTGGCTTAAAGGAGGATCCAAGTAATCCATATTGTATCTTTGAATTAAGTTTTCCCAGTTATCTGGGTCTAGTAATCTGGCATAAACACCTAAATTAAAAAGAGCATTGTTTCGTGATCCTTCAGCAAAACCTTGTCTACAAAGATGCTGTAAACACGGAGGTCCATCTTTTAAAACCTCTTTGGGAACACCAAAACTAAAATCTAAACTAAAAAACTTGTTGGGTGTTATCGTTTTTTGTTTAGCTAGTTTTATAAATTCTTCTACAGAAACAGCGTTGCCATTATCATCAAAAGCATATCGTGTGCTTTTAGAACCAGAAAAGTATGGCATATTTAAAAAGTTTCCTGTATCTCCTCTTTCTAACAATATGGTTGTTTGTTTAGGAAATATTTCACTACCAGAAAAACCAAGAGCAGCAGATAATTCTGTCATTTTTCTTTGCATATCTTCTGCTGGGATTGCAGTAGAAACAAATATCCATATGTGAGCTCCACCACTTTTTGTTCTTCCTACTACTGCTGGGATTTTATTTTTCAAAAGGTTTTCACATAATTTTTTATGTTTTATATCATATTCATCAATATCTATTGCACCCCAAAAACAATTATTATCGCTTTTTATAGGTATGATACCTATACCAACTTCACCATTGAGATGCTTTTCCCACATCTCAATGGTTGTTGGTTCTCTAATAACTTTAGCTATACCTTGTTTTTTCCCATTTATGGAAGTCCCCTTAGTAACAAATGTTCCATGAGCAATATCACTTCCCTGAAAAATTGAAAACAAGTTTTCTGCAATCGTTTTTGTTAAATTATTAGAGTTCATTTAACTACATTACAGATTCGTCTTTAGTTTCAGAAGAGGCTTCTTGTTCAGACTTTACTTCCACTTCTCCTTTAGCTATGGATTTAGCAAACTGAACACCCATTTCAAATATTTTTTGTTCTGAGTCATTTGATAAATCAATTTGTTTTTCATGGGATATATCCCAACCAAACCAATTACCTTTATCGTTTTTTTCCTCGACGGTTTTTAAACTATAAACCTGAGACATAAGAGGTAACTGCATAATCTTACCGTTTTGTTTTTTAGCAGTAAACTGTTGTGCTAGGGTCAACCACTTTCTACCCTTTTTCAACTGAGTACTTGTCATAGTTATAAGACCTCTTTGTGGTCCTAAATTTTTATGTAAATGTAATACAAAAAAGTGAGAAGTATTAGATAATAAGTTACCACTATCAGGCAATATATCTTGTCCTAACTCATTTTTTACAGCAGTCTTTACTATTGGGTCAGTAGTTGCATATGATTGAATATAACCACCTCCCTTTTCTCTTGGTGTCCATTCAACATATTTTCTAGAATAGTAACAAGGAATAACAGATATACCCTGTGTTCCATCATATACTTCGTTTTGTACAGTATTATATATGTGTCCTGCTTCAGCACCCTCTACATAAGCACCGTCCCTTTTATTTACTTGAGGACTTAGTTGTGCTAGTATTCTTATAAAAGGTATTGCTAAATCTTCTGTCGTTACCTCTTCAAATCCAGTTCCTTCAAAACTTTCAAATTGTGTGGTAGCGACTGCACCTTTTTGCTTTAATTCAAGGTCAGTCTGACCATTGTCTTTTGCCATAATTATTTCTCCTTATTTCTTTATTATTTTAGCTTTAGTTCCGATGAAAACACCAAAATCATCCATTGGTATTGATTGTCCCTTAGTAATAAGGTCTTTAACAAATGCTTTAAGAGTCATCGGTTCTACCCATTTCTTAGTTGAAACAGATAATCCTCTTCCAGCAAGTTCTTCAACAAAGTCTTGTGCTTTACCTTCTTGACCTCGCACAAAATTTGCAGAAACTACATTTTTTATAAGATCACCATAACCATTATCCAACAACCAAGAAAACGCTTGTTCTTGTCTGTCTTTCGGTATAGATGCACTATAAAAATTTTCAACTTTTATTTCATTACCTTCAATATTTATACTGGTAACATTATGTTCAGAAAGAGCAGCAGGAAGTAAATCTTCCTGAACTACTTTTAAATCTTTCTTAGCTTGTTTTAATTGTGATTCCAAGTTTGCTACTACATTTTGTAATTCAATTTGTTTGGTAGCTAACTTACTTACTTCACTCATACCTTGCTCAGATATGGATTTTAATTCTTCAGTAGCTTTTTCAAAATCGCTCATGTGGTTCCTCCTCTACTCTTGCACCAATTTTAAAATAAGTTTCCATTTTTCTGTCCCACCTAAGGAACTTTATTCTTCCATTATTATTAGATGCTGCTATACAAGATGCCAACGCTATGGCAACAGGATCACCAGATAATAATAAAAAATCATTATCATTAAAGTTTTTAAGTTTATTGTGGAATATACCCATTTCTTTTACTGGATAATTTTCCATAACTTGGTCTGATGTTAAGAGTATTTCTAAATTACCATAAGAACTGGCACTACTTATATCCCTTCCCCTAACTTCTTGAACTATGTAAACTGTCATGACTTTCTCCTCTTTTCAGTTTGTTAAATATACACTACTTCACTTTACAAGACTAAATAAATTTTATCGTATAGTTTCGCGAAGCTGAAATTTTATATTTTCTCCTAAAAATATATTGTATATTTTAAATTGTTAAAAAACTGTTTTTAACATATTTAATTATTAAACTATATTGCAAAGTATATCTTAGACAAATTATTTGTGGTCAATGACTAAATTAAAATAATATACTTTTGGTATGAAATATAATTTTAAATTCAAACCTTATGAACACCAGTTAAAGGCACTTGAAAAGTCTTGTTATCAAAAATATTTCGCTTACTTTATGGATATGGGAACTGGAAAATCTAAGGTTTTAATTGATAATATAAGTATATTATATGATAAAAAGTTAATAGATTCAGCTTTTATAATTGCACCAAAAGGTGTGTATAGAAACTGGGAGCAAAAAGAAATACCGACACATTTACCTGACCACATACAATCCCATTTAGTTGTATGGTCACCTAGCCAATCAGCAAAATATTTAAAACAGTTTAAATCTTTGTTAGAACCCATAGCCAAATTAAAAATATTTCTTATGAATGTGGAGGCCTTATCTACAAAGAAAGGTTTAGCAGCCGCTCAAAAATTTCTACTAGCAAACAAATCGTTACTTGCTGTAGATGAAAGTACAACCATAAAATCACGAACAGCAACTAGAACAAAAAATCTTATAAAACTTGCAGCACATACAGAATATAGAAGGATACTTACAGGATCGCCTGTTACAAAATCACCACTTGATTTATTTACCCAATGTGAGTTTTTGAATACAAAATGTTTAAGGCACTCTTCTTTTTGGACTTTTCAAAACAGATATGCTAAAATAATAAGAAGAAGTGTAGGTTCGCATTCTTTTAACCAAATTATAGGTTATCAAAATTTAGATGAATTAAATTCTATTATAGCTGATTTTAGTTTCAGAGTAAAAAAAGAAGAGTGTTTAGATTTACCTGATAAAGTATATACTAAAAGAACTGTTGAACTTACTACAGAACAAAACACATTATATCAACAACTAAAAAGTTCTGCGTTAGCTTTTATTTCTAACTCAGAAAACGAAGGTATGATCAGCACTTCTACTGTTCTTACACAAATACTTAGATTACAACAAATATGTTCTGGGTTTGCTAAATTAGACACAGGAGAAGAAGTAAAAGTACCGACAAATAAATTACCTGAACTTATGTCTTTATTAGAAGAAACAGATGGAAAGGTGATTATTTGGGCTAACTTCACAAACGATATACTTTCTATACAAAAAGAAATTTCTAAAAAATATGGTAAAGAATCAGTTGAACTTTTTTATGGAGGCACTCCTGCTGAAGAAAGACAATCCATTGTTTCTAGTTTTCAAGACCCTGACAACCCACTTAGGTTTTTTGTAGGACAACCCAGAACAGGAGGGTATGGACTAACTCTAACTCAAGCAAAGACTGTTGTTTATTATAGTAATGGTTATGATTTAGAGGTGCGTTTACAAAGTGAAGATAGAGCTCATCGTATAGGACAAGAAAACAAAGTTACTTATGTAGATATTGTTGTAGAAAAAACTGTTGATGAAAAAATTATAAAAGCATTAAGAGATAAAATAAATATAAGTACTCAGGTATTAGCAGAAGGTTATAAGGAATGGATTATCTAATAAATAGTTTTTGTCCTTTGTTGTTCCAAATAACAACTGGACATTTGTAATCACCAACTCTGTGTCTAGGGTACTTTGTAATATGACAATCTTGTAGTCTAATAATCATGCGTAGAAAGCAAAAGCAAAAATCAAACCAAACCCTCCAACACCGATACCAAGAAAAACAATAATAGCGTTAATCATATCTTCCCTTTGTTTCTTTTGGTATGCTATTTCCATTTTTCTTTTTTTCCTTATTTGACCTTGTATTCTTAATAACTCATCCCACGCCTTCATTCCAAATGTTGCGATCATATAATTTTTTAGTTCACCTTCCATTTGTTCTGCTTTCTTTTTTGCAGCAAATTCATCTAATGCTTCTTGTTCTACATTTGCTACTTTTTTAGATTTTTTATTTGCAGGATTTTTTACATTTTCTATAGCTGACATCCATTTACCAACATCTGACATCATTGACTGTGCGTCTTTGCCTAAGGAAAACCCTTTTTTGATAGTATTAAATGCAGTCGTTGCTACTCCTAATGCTGTTACGGGATCCATTTTACGAACCTTTTGTTTTGATGTTTTGTAAGTTTTTTTATCATTACACTAACGAAGCTATCCCAGATCTTTGTTGCGGAGTTCTTCTAGCAATCGCTGCCGAAGTAGGATCAAATGGAAATAGTTCTTGTGCAGATGGTTTTACAGAAGCCATACCAGATTGTCCCATTGGTTGAACAGGCACATTACTTTGTGGTATCATATCAGGTGTAACTGGTGGAGTAGGAGGCATTGGGTTGGGAGCTGCCGCTATTTGTACACCAGTATCTTCTGTTGGTGCTGCTCCTAATGGATCAAAAATTCTTTCACTTTTTTCACCTTCTCCAGAAGGTATTAATTCTCCTGGAACACCTAATTGGAATAAATAACCTTTTATTCTATTAATGTCATCTTTAGGTATGGTTGCTGTACCCGCCTCAAGTGCTTCATCAGTTAAACCTTCGTGTTGTTTGGCTAATTGTTTTGCTAAATTTTTATCAAAAATTGATTGTTCATATAGTTTGTCCATTAGTTGTTGTTGTCTGCTAGAAATTGCTCTTGATAAAAACCAAGCAGCAGAAGATTTAGCACCAATTCTGTTTTCGCCGATAGCAATCAACCTCGTTGAAATAGAAGGTATGGTTGTTCCAATTTCACTAGCTACCTTATTTAAAAAACCTTCAAACTCTTTTCCTCTTCCCCTTACACCAGAGTAAATATTGGCTCGTAAAAAAGCATCACCAACTGTTAATAAATCATCGTAATGTTGTTTTCCTAGAACCTTAGTTAATGGTTTTTCATAACCAACTAAATAAGCTAAAAACTTTTGTGGGTCTGCTCCTGCCATTGTTCCTGAAGGAGCTTCAGGAGCTCCTGCTCCTGTTTTTGATTGTGTTAAAAGTTTATTAACTAAAACACCTTGAAATTCTTTGAACAATTCTGGGTTGTCTTCTTTTATGGAAATTTTCTTTACATCTTTTATTAATCTATCTAATAATTTAGGTTTTGTAAGAGCCCTTTCTACAACCTGTTCTGGGTTGTCATTATTATAAGCTGAGGCTATTTTCCTATACATTAAATTTGTGTTTATTCTTTTGTTTCGGTTTTTTAAAGAAACAAGCCTTTCTTGCATTTTATTTAGAGCTTTTGAAGTCGTATTAAACTCATCAAACAACCCAAACTCTTTTAACATATCCGCTTTATCATTTATGTATTTTTGTATTTGTTCTGGTTTAAAAGTTCCTTTTTCTAAACTTAAACCAGATTTTTGCCTAATTTCGTCACTGATTGCTCTTCGTATTAATTCCAATTCTGATTTATAGTCAGCACTATTTTTATCCATTCCTCCAAAAATTTTCTTCCATTGTCCAGCTGTGGCTGTACTTTCAATAAATTCTTTCATTAAATGCTCAGGTGCTGTTTTATACACAGGAGTGTTCTTAGTAAAACCAACATCTGGTCGTAAAATTTTTACAGCGACAGCATTATTAAAAGGTTGGATTTTAGTTTCAAAATAAAAATCTAAAAACTTGTTGAAGTTTTTAGCAGTTCCACCAAAAAGAGGTGCTATTTCATCATCTAAAACTTTTTTCAAGGCAGCTAAATCTCTTTTTTGTCTTTTGTCAGACCTTGCGTCTGCTTTGGCTAAATCTGTTTGCACATCTTCTCTGAATTTTTTCCAATCCTGAAAACTTAAACCGTTTTTCTTAAAATCATACTTAATAAAATCATTTACTGTTTTTGAGTTACTTACTGCTGTCAAACCAGTTTTTGTTTCTAAAGTTTGTTTAAAGTTTTCTTGTATGTCGTCTAATCCTGATTTTCGTAAAGGATCAGCAGTATTTATTCTTAACTCTTCAGCTTTTGCTTTTACTTTATTATCTGCTTCTTCTAGAGCTCTAACTATACTTTGTCTTAAACGAAGACCCTCAGCTGCTTTTGATTCTGTTCTAGGTAGGGTAATTTCTTGATTATTTACTTTGGTTACTCCATCAGTTTTGAGCATTTCTATTTTATCATTGATTTCATTTATTTTTACATTGTTTGTTTCAATCATACCGTTGTTTATTTTGTACTGTTCATCAACAATATAGTTAGGTGTGTCGTTTATATTTGTGCTAAATTTATCTTCTATAAATTTAGTTCCAGCGTTTTTTATATTTTGAACTCTAGCTTCATTATCTCTAATAGTGTCTTCATCTTTTGTTTTTTGCAAAATTTTCTTTTCAGTTTCCATAATAATTTTATCTTTTGTTTGTTCTCCAGGAGAAAAAACTATGTCTTTTTCAGCA
>VTLG01013762.1_pt1 | contig 11306 bp, 15 predicted proteins | sample 4694571 | NCBI WGS metagenome assembly VTLG01 (sample SAMN12604809, study PRJNA352737) | marine metagenome | biome: ENVO:00000447; feature: ENVO:00000209|ENVO:00000569|ENVO:01000036; material: ENVO:00002151; isolation source: viral sequences binned using virsorter ... | reverse complement strand
GCGGCTTTTTCTCGGTTGTAATGCTGATAGCCGCTATACACGATTAAACCTCGACACTATGTAAACAGTTTATAGATAAAAGCTAATAAATTCTAATACCCGTTCCTCTTCCTGATCGAGCATATAACAAATTAAACTCACGATAAACCATATATCCGAGAGCATCGGGGAAATGATCGTGCCCATTTTGCTTGTCTGGTAGGTCTGTTTTTTCATCCCAAGATTGTAATTCAAGACACTCAATTAAGGTTCGGCAACTGGAGCTAATCTCCAACCTTGATTCTCCTTTGCCGTTACATAAAAGAGCTTGAACAGACGAGACTCTATCTTTGATTGGTGGGTTCGATTTCGGGCTTTGATTTGTGAATCCATAACCTTCGAGGATGGCAATGTCTGTCTTCTGTGCATTTGTGGACCGATTCCCCCCAGAACTATCTGGATAAATGAGTATTCGTCTTTTGGGATAGCGTCTGATCAACTCTTTCGCTAATGCGTCAGTGTCGTGAGCTTTCGCAATTTCATCTATTATGACGAGCTTATTTCCGTCTCGCACCCCAACAACAGCATTTGTATTATCTATGTTGAAATCAATTCCACAGCGTAAAATTTCATCTCGATAATCAGGTAATTTATCTTTTACATGAATATCCCTAGAGAAACGAGAATAAACAGATCCCGTATTTAAGTTGGTAAATTGCCCCTCAAGATAAGCGGCTATCAACTGAGGTGGATAATTCTCTTTTAACGAATCAATAAAGCCTTCTGGAAGGAATGGGTTATCCATTGTTCTTCCACGGATTAAAGCAGTATCAGGTTTGGCTTCTTTTTCAAAAGTTTTAAAGCAATATCCATATCCCTCTGGAGTAGTAGAAACATAAAACTGCTGGACATTACCTGATCTCAATCTGGCAAGTGCCATTGTTTGTGCTTGCTCTGCGTCATACTGTCCAACGGTATCTGCTTCATCAAAACCAACAGCACATAAGTTCTGACCTCTTAAGCGTTGATAAGTCAAAATTGTTCTAAGCAAAATCGTATGATTTCCTTCTTCAAAAATTAATTTATATTCAGGCAAAGGCGACACTCGAAACTCATAAGGTATTTCCCATTGCTCCAAAAGCTCGTTAAAAGTACGAATTAAAATATCTCTAAGCATTGGAGAAGTTGGCTCAAAGACAGCACTAACGAAACCAACATTCATTGCTGCCAAAATGCAAGCTTTAGAAACTAAAGCGTAAGTTTTACCAGCTCCAAATCCACAAACTAAAGCTAATTTTCGATGTTCAGTATCATCACAAAATTGTTTTTGATGAGGCAATAAGCCTTTATAAATTCTTGAAATAACTTCTTTGCTTGAAGGAGGAGTGTTAAAAGCAGCCTTTTCAGCAAAAGCCATTAACGGCTCGTTATCACATATCCCAGTAATTAAAGAAGTCAATTCAAATCAAACCGTAAGAGACGAGCTTGAAGTTCAACAGCTTTTAAAGCAGCTTGATGATTACCACGTTTAGCAGATTGCGATTCGTAATTTTGCAAACGAGATAAAGCGGATAGAAGCCATTGTGGACGCTCCAATTCAGCGTCTAATTGTTGAAGTTTCCGAGCGCGTGAAAGGTATTCTTCTGATTGCCTTAATTTAACACCGTAATTCTCCGCGCAGTACTGCACCACTTGAGTTTTACTGTGGCCATTAATTAATAAATTGTAGACAGAATTAACCCTGCAATCAATTTCTCTGTCTGTTGCTTTTTTAGCCATAAGCAAAATATAGCTTATTCATTGGATAAAGGTTTTAAATCAGCTTCTTCTGCTGTGCTGAGTATATCTGCAATTCGTACTAAATATTGAGTTAAACCAGAGACAACATCAGGGTCTACTCGTTCACCATCATCAAGGGCATTATCCAAGATTGCATCCGCAACATATTCAGATTGAGCGAGGAGAAGAATAAGACGATCAACAACGGGTTGATTCTTTTTTGAGACGTGCATGAGACAGAAATGAGACTAAATGGTGTTCCCACGTTCCCACGTGTTCCTACCTTTCTTGCAAACTTACCTGAGCTATATATATACCCCTTATATACCTATCTCTATATTTATATATAAAACATAGGGAACAAAGGGAACATATAGTAAGAAGGTAAACACCAAGTGGTTTTTGAGCGTTCCCAGTAGTGGGAACAAGGTGGGAACAGGTGGGAACTTTAGGAGTTTGGAGGGTTCCAAACCCATTTAGGTGTTCCCTCCACTCTTTTTTTCTTTCTCTCATATTTCAGACTTTTAAGAATAGATGAGACAGTCATGGTGTCTGATTTCGTTTGCCGTTCTACTGGTTTTTCTATGGCATCGGTCAAGAGTAATTCAATGGTTACGTCTTTAATTTGATTCGTAGGATTATTTAGCCATTGGTTAATTACGGTCAACCAAGGGGAGTCAACCATGTATCCAAGATTTTCTTTTTCAATTTGATTTTCCTGTTCAAAGGTTAGGAAATGTGACTCTTTATTTTTCCAAGCGGCAACACTAGCCGACCAAATGGCATCGCGTTCTAATTGGAGTGAATCAAGATCAATTGATGTAGCGGTGCAAGGAACAACATGAAAGCGGCGGTTGCCAGTGTCATCAAATAACAGGCCAGATTCTTTATTAGAGGAACCAACAATAATGCCAGTTCGAGGCCATTCTTCTACAGCTTTACCGTAAGGAACCCGTAAGAAATCGGTAGAACGAGATAGAAAAGATTTAATATGACCAGCGTGTTTTCGAGATGTGATCGAATCTAATTCGGCCCATTCCATTCCCCATGATCTATGCAACGTTAAAATTGAATCTTTCGAGGAAATATCATCAAGAGCGTCCGAGAAAAAGGGGCCAAAGAGCGTTTGCCAAAAGGAAGATTTTTTTATCCCCTGCTTCCCCTGAAGAACAGTTGCAGAATCATGTTTACAGCCAGGAAGATAAACTCTCCTTACGGCGTTTATCAGAGTTACCTTAAGCATTGCATCGTAGATTGTTGGTTCATCAATAGATGCGTCTTGCGGTCTAAGATATGTTGTTGCTAATCGGTCAATGTAAGTAGGTTCAACCTCAGAAGAAACGTGATCTAAATAAAGGCGAACAGGATCATATTTATTTTCATGTGCAACTTTTAAAAGACAATCTATTGCCATTTGCTTTTCAACTTTGTAACCAAGTTCGGCGAGCGTCAAATAAAACAGTTCGATATTTTTTATTACTTCACCGTCCATTTCGATTGAATGTGAAAAAGTATTAAAGCGAATCTCTTGTTTTGACTTTCGTAGGAATGAAATTAATTCTTGTGATGTGAGCTGTTCAAGTTTTGAAGGGATCGGAGTTGTCTCCGTTGTTTCAATAGGAACAACAGAATCAGGAAAAATGCGAGGAGGCGGAGTCCAACCATCTTCTTTAGCAAATTTTTGAAGTGTACCGAGTGAAATACCAGAGCGTTTAAAAGAATCCCATTTCTTTGCACATTCACCTTGTTTATATTTGCTGTTCTTACTTGAAAGTTCTTCCCAATCTCCGAGGAGTGAATCACCTGCGGAGTGAGCCGCCATTCCAATTTTCAACCATTGGTCATAGTCATCTATTCGGTTTGGGTTAATGGATTGAAGAAGAGAACGGGCTTTGTCAATGTCTGAGTTAAAGACTTCAACGGGTGCAGGTTTGTTTTTCTTCTTAGGTTCCATCATCTTTTGGATAATGGCTAAAGGAGCTTCTGCTATTTCAAGATCATCAGGCGAGCGTCCATCCATCCACCTATAACCATCAGTTGTTGGATGTTTACCAGAAACAATTGATTGCGCTCCATCCCACCTAAGTTCGATCTGTTCAACGGAGCCGTCAGAATCTTTTACACCAGTTTGAAATTTGCGTGTTTTAATCTTTGACCAATATTTTTCTGGAATTTTGTAGATGAGTTGAAAGCGACCAACACGGCCAGAAGTCACCATCCAAGAAGGAGGTAAAGAACCTACAGAAAAACCCCATTCTGTAAGAATTTCTGAGGCGGATTGACCATCGTGATCGAGGAAGAGAAGACCGCCGCTTGGAGTACCACAGCAAACACCAATACCAGTAGATCGACCTGCTGTAATTTCTTTAAATAACTGCGAACGGGTTAAAGGATTTTTTTGCCAATCGTTTTGGTAGGGGCGTTTATTTTGAACGGCGACAAAACCCCAGTCCTTCGGCAAGCGAAGAATTTCATCTTTTATTGTCATTGGATTATCTGGTTAGCTGAGATTCGTAAGCGTCAAGCTGTTTTTTAGTCATTGCATGACGGATGATTGTTCTAATAAAACCAGCTCTAGAAAGCTCAGGCGGTTTATTTTCGTCTAACCATTTTATTTGTTCTTTCGTTAGCTGAGTGTTGATTGTCTTCAGTTCGATGTCTAAGTCCACTGGGGTTGCTTTGGTAGTAGATATGTGTAAGATACCACTAAATCCAACCCCGTCAATGATTCAACTTAGAGAGTATCAAAAAGAGGCAGCCGATAAGCTTTATTGGTTACTCGCAAGAAAACAGTTTGCTTATCTCATGGGTGAGGTAAGAACTGGCAAAACCTTGACCGCTTTAAGTTTGATCGAACGGTTAGGCATCCAACGGTGTTTATTAGTGACAAAGAAAAAAGCAATCCCAAGCATTGAAAAAGATGCAAAAGCTTTAGGACTGCAAGATAAAGTTTTGATTATTAATTATGAACGGCTGCCTAAATTTGCATGGACGTTCTGGCAGTTATTGATTGTTGACGAAGCCCATTGCATCGGTGCGTTTCCTAAGCCTTCGGGTAGATGGAAGAATCTAAGACAGATGAGCTATGAAAAAGTTTTGTTAATGAGCGGTACGGCATCACCAGAGTCATACAGCCAGCTCTATCATCAGCTAACCCTACATAGACCAGTCTGGGCGCAATATAAAAACTTCTATGAATGGGCTAAAAAATATGTTTATCCAAATGTCAAATATATAGGCACAGGTGTGACGGTGAACGATTATTCCCAAGCTAATAAAGAATTGATATTAAAAGATATTGATCCGTATGTTGTGCGGATGACTCAAGAAGATGCAGGGTTTGAGACGAAGATTGATGAAGCTGTTCGATATGTAGAGATGAACGAAACAACTTACCGATTAGCTCAGGAAATCATTGATGACGGCATTGCTAATTTCAAAGATCAAACGTGGATTCTTGCCGATACGGGAGCAAAACGCCTTTCAAAATTAAAACAAATCTATTGTGGAACCTGTTTAGCGGAGGGGAACGCTAAAGGAATTATTTTTGATCGGTCAAAAGCTGAGTACATCAAGCAACGGTATGGAAACCATAAGCTTGCAATTATGTACTGCTATGAAGCAGAACGAAAAATGCTATATGAAACATTCCCTAATGCAACCGATAGTCCAGAAGAATTTAATGCAAACAAGGATGCAGTTTTTATTGGGCAGGTAAGGGCCAGCCGTGAAGGAGTGAATTTAAGTAGTGCAACGTATCTTGTTTTCCTGGGTGTAGACCATGCAGCACTCTCGTACATTCAAGGAAGAGATCGTGCGAGCTTCCTGGGGCGTGATGCCAACAATCCGCCTAGAATTAGGTATGTATTTGCGGCGGACGGAATTGAAACTCGAATTTATAGACAAGTCGTCCAGAAAAAAAATTTTACAATCAGTCATTACAAGTCGTGCAGAGAGCAGTTATCAAGCCAAGCTGGTAAAAAAATACGAGAAAGACGGTTACGAGGTGATCAAGCTGCTTAAAACAAATAAAAATGGTTATCCTGATCTGCTATTGCTTAAGCCGAATGAGGTGCGATTTGTTGAAGTGAAGGCACTGAAGGGACGGTTAAGTAAGATTCAGGAATATCGAATAAAAGATCTACGCTCTAAAGGCTTTCCCGTCGAAGTTGCCAGATCGCCTGATTAAGTTAATATTTTGATACATGGGATGGAATGTTCCCCATCACCCCTACCCATGTGTTGAGAGAAGTAAGGGTGGCTAGCGGCTGCCCTTATTTCATGCTCGCAATTATTCTATCGACTAAAACGCTTTTCTTCACATGGCTTTTAGTATCTGCTAACGGTTGTAACTTCTTACAAGAAAGCTGCATTAGACCAGCTCTGAAACCTTGAAGCCCCGTAGGACTGCGATAAACAAAGAGAGAACCAAAAAAATCTAACAATTGTTTCACGACATTAAGAGAGGTGTGCAGAGATGTATAGGCATGTATACAGTAAGGAAGTCACCAACCCCATTCTGATATGACATCATCAGCCGTCAAGATTCCTTCAAACGCTGGAACAAGACCAGTTCTTTATAAGAAAAACCAAGTTCTTACATCAACCAACGAAGGCTTGAGCCGCAGGGTTAAAAATCTAGAAAACGAAGTTACTTTTCTATTTGTAGTTGCTGGAGTTTCACTAATAACGGCAATTCTTTTTTAACCACCGCCCCGCTAGTCGGGGCTTTTTTTTTGCCTATTTGTTGACAGAGGTGTACCGAGGTGTATAATAAAGAAGTAAGCAGCCCCGATCAAAATGAAAAACGATGTTTTATCAGATCTTATTGAATTGCAAAAACTTGGATGCTGCTCTAAAAGTGTCATTCAAAAAGTAAAAACAGGTACTTATGACAAAGACATCCAAGAAATGGAAGAGGGAGGTGCATCTGTTGAAGATATAAGCTCTTACGTTCAAATGAGCTAATAACAATTGCCCCGTTTAGGGGCTTTTTTTTTTATGAAAATTCTTATTGCCTGTGAATATTCGGGACAGATCCGAAACAGTTTTGCGTCATTACCTTTTGGGCATGATGTTATTAGCTGTGATTTTTTACCGACTGAACAAGAAGGAAAACACTATCAAGGAGACGTTAGAGATATTTTATATAGTCAAAAATGGGATTTAATGGTGGCTCACCCAAGCTGCACCCATCTCGCAACAAGTGGAGCAAGGCACTTTTGGCGAAAGGAGAAGGAGCAAAAAGAAGCTCTTGATTTTGTACGTTTATTAATGAACGCTCCAATTCCTAGATGGGCTATTGAAAATCCAATTAGCGTTATCAGTTCAAGGATTAGGCCGCCCGATCAGATCATTCAACCGTACGAATATGGTGACAGCTTTCAAAAATCAACTTGCTTATGGTTAAAAAATTTACCAAGACTAAAACCAACAAAAATTGTTGATAAAGGTGAGTTTTATGTATCCCCAAGTGGTAAAAAATTGCCAGCTTGGTATGCAAAACATGGGAAAGGCAAGGGCAAAGAAAGAAGCATGAGTTTCCCTGGAATTGCAAAAGCTATTGGAGAACAATGGGGAGATGAGTCAAGATTGCCTGAGATAGTTGAGCAACTAGGACTCTTCTGAGATGTACGGACTATTGACACGGGTGTGTCGAGGTGTACAATTAATTATATAAGCAGCCAACCCCATGAAGCTTTTTACTTTCGGCATTATTGCCAGCCTCGTTTATTTCAACGCAACCAGTAGCGCGTTAACAAAGATGACCCAAACAGATTGCAACGCTGGCATCCAAGCAGCGTGTGAGCAATTAAGGAGTCAGGCGACCACCAACCCCTGATAGCCGCCCAACGTCCATTCCTAATGTATCTATTTTTTCCAATGACCTCGCAAGAAGTTTTTAACACCTTTAATTCTGTTATTGAAAGTGCTGATAGCAGCCCGTTTTTAAAGCAAATAGCTAAAGCTGCTTTAGTTGCAACACCAGATGATAAGGCTTTAATTATGCGAACTTGGCCCAAGGTTGTGCAGAACTTTGGCCCAGGTTCTTCTTTATATAAGGAGGCAGCATGACACAAGGCAGCGTACAGATCTCAAATGCTGAATATCACAAGCATTTTGCAGTATCAGCATCAATGATCAAAGTCATGGATAAACATGGCCCAAGAGCTTATTGGAATAGCTTTTTAAATCCTGACCGTCCTGAAAAGAAATCAACTCCAGCATTAATTCTTGGAAGCTTGACTCATGCGGCAATCCTTGAACCTGACGACTTAGAAAATCAATTTACGATTGTCTCTAGCCGTACAACAAAGAAAGGTAAGGAGGAAGCAGCAGAAGCCGAGGCCAAAGGTATTACGGCTGTTACAGGCGACCAATGGGACTTAGCAATGGCAATGCGTGAGTCTGTGTATAACGAGAAGGAGGCAACAGATTTATTAGCAAAAGGAGTAGCAGAGAAATCATGGTGGAGCGTTGATGAATCAACAAGCCTTGATGTAAAAGCTAGAAGTGATTGGTTTACTGGTAATACAATTGTTGACCTAAAGACAAGTCGCTCTGGTGCAGCTCCAAAAGAATTTGCAAAAGCTGTTGCTAATTTTGGATACCATCTTCAAGCTGCTCATTATTTAGAAGTTACAGGAGCAAAAAGATTTATTTTTCTAGTCGTGCAGTCTGAATGGCCGTTTGACGTTGGTTTATATGAATTAGATGAACAAAGTATTGATCTTGGATATAGGCAACGGCGACAAGCATTAGATCAAATTTCAGAATGTCAGATTTCAGATCACTGGCCGAGCCATAGTGAGTCTGGAGTCCAAAGCCTCACCCTTCCACGGTGGGCATTTCCATCAACCCCTAATTAAAAATGACTTTTTCAGACAAGCAAGTTCAGCTTTTAAATGAACCAATAAAGAAAGCAAATGTTTCTACCCGTTGGGGAGACAAAAAACAAACTTTTCAACTTTCTTATGTAGAAGGATGGCACGTTATAAAAGAAGCTAACAGGATCTTTGGTTTTGGAGGTTGGTCAAGTGAAACAGTTGACTTGAAATTTATTTCCGAAGATTCAAGTTCAATAACATATATAGCCAGAGTAAAAATCACGGTGGGCAATGTTGTAAAAGAAGGTGTTGGTGCAGGTCATGGCCGCATGGGTGGCATCGGAGACAAGCATGAATCAGCAATAAAGGAAGCAGAAACAGACGCAAGGAAAAGGGCTTTTATGCAGTTTGGCGATCAGTTTGGTTTATCTTTGTATGACAAGCACCAAGCGTGGGCTAAGGAATCATCAACACCCAAAGCAAAGCCAGCAATCAAGACAGAACCACCAAAAGCAAAAGGAGACGGTGAGTCTTTAACAAAACAATTTCTTGCGTTTATAAAGAAAAACCCAGGTAAAGAAAAACTTGCAGGATTAAAGACAAATTTAAGTGATCGTTTTGCAGATGGATCAATTACTGACGAGCAAAGGAATGAAGTTATTCAAGCGATTTTAGAGGTAGAAGATAAATGATTGAATATTTAACGCCAAAAGACCTCGCAAAAAGATATTCAATTACTGTGCGAACGGTGACTTTATGGCGAAACAAGACAAGGAAAGGCGAGGCCACTGGGCCTCCGTTTGAGGACATCGGCTTAACACCGTTGAACCCATACGCCCCACGCATCAGATACAAGTTAACTGATGTCATTGAGTGGGAAGCCAAAAACAACATCCAACCCCGTAATTAATCATGGACTCAGCTTTTACAGCAAAATTCAAATTTTTCACAAACAAGAAAAAGAAATCAGGTAAAGATTGTGATCGTTATTTGATTGTTGATTGGACACCAGAAGAAGCCCGTAAGGCAGCAAAGTGGTTAACCGATCAAGCTGACACCGCCGAAATGCCTGGTGGTTCAACAATTCGTAAATACAGTTCTAAGACTGATTATGAAGAAGTTCCAGGTTTTGCAATGTGGGGTTCTCAATGGTCAGTCAATTCTGATTCTGAAGAAGAATGGGAAGATGGCCGAGGAACCATTTCTCCTAGAGTTTAGACATAAAAAAGCCCCTCAAACGAGGGGTCTTTTCTTTCCAATGCAGACCCTACGGTGGGTCTTTTTTTATGGTAGCGAGTACAAACTAAAAAACCCCTAGCAGTAAGCAAACTAGAGGCTTTAAAGTTTTCAACTCCCAAACCCTTAAAGCTTGAGTTAAGTGGAGCCTTGCCAATTAGAGCAAGGGACAGACTTAGTTGTAATCAAATTATAGCCCAATTATTCTGTTAATCCAGTTTTTTTTTACGGGTGTAGCACAAGCCAGCTTTGCTTTTAGGACATGGATCTCCTGCAAACAACCAGCAATGAATCGTGATTGCTCATGGTTCTGCCTTGTAAGAGCTTCTGTGTAGCGTTTAATGCGTTCTATATCGTCTGACGATTGAATCTGTCTTATCTCTTTTTCCATGCTTAATTCTTCTTCTAGCGTTGGAGTCATGTTTTCAACTAATTCCATCAACATGGAAAATTCTGGAGGGATCTGAGACATGCTTTTCTTTTAGTTCTAGCAATCTTTTCTGCCAATTTCCATGCCTAGCTTGTTGCTCTCTTAGTTCTTTGCAATGAGGGCAGTTACACAATTCCATCAAAGCTATCAAGATCTGCTCCCTTGGCTGATAAACCAGTATAGATGCCATGTTGAGGATGATCAGGTCTATGACGGCCATCGAGGATATACCAGCGTTCCATGTTTAATACCCTTTGACGGTCTTCTTCTACCCACTCAGTCTTATACATGCTCATTGAAGTTTCAGCGTTCGATTAGGCCATAGTCTAGCTTCTATGAAGTCAACGTCTGATTGATTAAGACTGTTGTTATTTTGTTCGGTAGCAGAAGCAAGAACCCAAAGTGTGAAGCGTTTACCTTGGTTGCTACTAAAGAATAAATTTTTCATTGGTGAAATATATCTGAAAACGATTAGACTTGCTTTGTAGTTTCACAATGCAAGCTGCTTATTGAACATCTAAAGGGATTTGATTGTTCTCTATTAAGCCCCTATGGACGGTAGGGGTTTTTTAGTGTTTATTGTCCACGCCAATTTCTAGGTTTATTAGCTTCAAGCCTTGCAATGTCTTTTTCTACGGCGTTCATCCTATGAAATAGCTCTCTGAACGTGTTATTCGATTTTGAGCTTCGGTTACTTAAAACCATCAAGAAAGCCGAAACGCTTGCACCGACCAACGCCGCATAGATTTCATTCATGTACGTTAGGCCAAGTTTCTCTTTGAATCCTAACCCATTCTTTTTGAGCTTTTATCATATCTGGCTTGGAAACATCTGGGTCATTAATGATGCTCCATAGCTCAATTCTTTTATTTATAGATTCAACGCTTATTCCATAACTTTTAGAAATTGTCTCTTTCTGCTGTTGGCTTAGAAATTTCATTACTTTTTAACCATTTGTGTCTAATGTAGGCATGTTTACTCGTTTTTCTATGGATGCCAAAGAAAAAGTCAAAAACCAAGCCAAGCAAGAAGAAAAAGTATTAGTCAATGATGAT
>VTLG01004976.1_pt1 | contig 11306 bp, 24 predicted proteins | sample 4694571 | NCBI WGS metagenome assembly VTLG01 (sample SAMN12604809, study PRJNA352737) | marine metagenome | biome: ENVO:00000447; feature: ENVO:00000209|ENVO:00000569|ENVO:01000036; material: ENVO:00002151; isolation source: viral sequences binned using virsorter ... | reverse complement strand
TTTAAAAAACACTGATCCAGATAAGATAGGTTATTTTGCTTTTACAAAGAAAGCAGCTAACGAAGCCAAAGCCAGGGCTATGGATAAGTTTAATTATACCGAGGATGACCTACCATACTTTAGAACTCTACACTCGCTAGCATTTAGAAAGTTAGGAATCAACAAAGACCAAGTAATGCAAAAAAGACATTACGAAGATCTTGGTAGAAAATTAAATTTATTTATAGATTACAACGAACACGATCAAGAAGAGACGGGTTTGTTTACAACAAAGTCTGACTATTTGCGTTTAATACATCTTGCAAAGCTACGTAACATAACGCTGGAGCAGCAGATTAAATTAGGAGAACACAATACTGAAGTTGAGTATGATACATTAGTGCATTTAAAAAATGAATTAGATAGATACAAGAAAGAATATAATTTAGTTGACTACAACGATATGATTTTAAAATTTATAAAATCAGATTCATCTCCAAAGTTTGACGTGGTGTTTATTGATGAGGCACAAGATTTATCTTTGATGCAATGGAACATGGCAAAAACTATTTGGGATAAAACACAAGATTCTTTTATTGCAGGTGATGATGACCAAGCAATATTTAGATGGGCAGGAGCGGATGTAGATTCTTTTATTACACAAAAAGGTAAACTATTGAATCTTACACAGTCAAGAAGAATACCAAGAGCAGTGCATGACTTTGCACTTGGTATAATTAAACGAGTATCAAATAGAAGATACAAAGAATGGGCACCAAGAGATCACCAAGGCTCTCTAAAATTTCATGATGATATAAAAGATTTAAATATGTCTTCAGGTAAATGGTTGGTGTTAACAAGAACACGTCACATGTTAGAAGATATAGAAGATGAAATGCGTGAACGTGGTTGGTATTTTGAAAATAGATTTAAAAGAATGCCAGAGAAAGATGCAGCAGAAGCTGCACTAGAATGGGAGTCTGCTCGTAAAGGACACCCATTAAACTTTAAACAGATAGAAAGAATATATAGTTATATGTCACCTGCGCATGTAGATAAAAATTTTTTAAAAGGTATGGCCAAAGAAAGTTTTTATCATTTAGCAGACACAGGAATAAAAACAAATGCAGTATGGTATGAAGCTTTTGATAATTTAGATTTTAGAAGAAAGAGCTACATACGTAGTATGCGTAGAAATGGTGAGAACTTAAATGATAAACCAAGAATAAAACTATCTACAATACATAGTGTAAAAGGTGGTGAAGAAGACAACGTAGTATTATTAACGGATCTAACTACAAACACAAATAGATCTTATTTAAAACAACCAGATGATGAGACGAGATTATTTTATGTTGGTGCAACACGAACAAAAGAAAACTTACACATCATCAGACCAAAAGATTATGATAAATCTTTTCCAATGGAGGACTATGAGTAAACCATACAATAAACAAATCGGAGGATCTCACTACCAAAAGTATAAGATTCAACCAAGTAAATTCGTAATTGAGAACAAGTTGTTATATCCCGAGGGTTGTGCTATAAAGTATATTATCAGACACCAGGATAAGGGAAAGAAACAAGACATACTAAAAGCAATACATTTTTTAGAAATGATAATCGAAAGGGATTACAAGTGATACAAAAACCTATGTTCACACCACAGACAGAGTGGTTGCCTCCAACAGGTTTTCCTGACTTATCCAAACACGAAGAAATCTCAATCGATTTAGAAACAAAAGATCCTGGACTTAAAACTATGGGATCTGGATCTATTACAGGTAAAGGTGAAATAGTTGGTATTGCATTAGCTGTAGAAGATTGGGCTGCATATTATCCTATCGCTCATGAAGGTGGTGGTAATATGGATAAAAAGAAAGTCATGGAATACTTTGCAAAAGTTTTAAAAACTGATGCTACCAAGATATTTCATAATGCTATGTATGATGTATGCTTTATTAGAGCTGCAGGGCTAGAAATATGTGGTGACATCGTAGATACCATGATTGCTGGCTCTCTGGTGGACGAGAATCGCTTTCGTTACGATTTGGGCTCCATGGGTAGGGATTACCTCGGAAAGGGCAAAAATGAGGCTGTATTGAAGGAAACAGCTGATGTTTGGGGTGTAGATGCCAAGTCAGAGATGTATAAATTACCTGCCATGTATGTGGGTGAATATGCTGAAGCTGATGCTAGTTTAACTTTGCAGTTATGGCAAGAGATGAAAAAAGAAATATACCACCAGGACCTGGAGGCAATATTTACTTTGGAGAAAGAATTATTTCCTTGCCTCGTTGATATGCGTTTTTTAGGAGTTCGTGTAGATTTAGAAGCAGCGAGTAAATTAAAGAACAAACTATCATTAGAAGAAAAACAATGCCTGCAAAAAGTAAAAAAAGAAACAGGAGTAGATACCCAAATATGGGCTGCTCGGTCGATAGCGCAAGTCTTTCAAAAACTTCACCTACCTTTTGACAGAACTGAAAAAACAGATTCTCCATCTTTTACAAAAAATTTTTTACAGAATCACCCCCACCCACTAGTGAAACTAATTGCCCGAGCCCGTGAAATAAACAAGGCTCATACCACGTTTATTGATACCATACTAAAGCATCAACATAAAGGGCGAATTCATGCAGAGATTAATCAATTAAGATCTGATCAAGGTGGTACAGTTACCGGTAGATTTAGTTATAACAATCCAAATTTACAGCAGATACCAGCACGGAACAAGGAACTTGGACCAGCTATTAGAAGTTTATTTATACCTGAAGGTAATAAGAAATGGGGTTGTTTTGATTACTCACAACAAGAACCAAGATTAGTTGTACACTACGCAGCATTACAGAATCTCTATGGAGTGGACGAAGTATTGGATGCCTATAACCAAGGCGATGCCGACTTCCATACTATCGTTGCTGACATGGCAGAGATACCTAGATCACAGGCCAAGACTATAAACCTTGGTCTGTTCTATGGTATGGGTAAAAATAAATTACAAGCAGAGCTTGGTGTATCAAAAGATAAAGCTGAAGATTTATTTAAACAATATCATAACAAAGTTCCGTTTGTAAAAAAACTAATGGATAATGTTATGCAACGTGCGCAGAACTCTGGTAAGATTAGAACGTTACTAGGTAGACTATGCAGGTTTCACCTGTGGGAGCCTAATCAGTTTGGTATTCACAAAGCCTTGCCACATGAAGCAGCGCTCATGGAACACGGACCAGGGATCAAAAGAGCATACACATACAAAGCTTTGAATAGATTGATACAAGGATCTGCAGCTGACATGACAAAAAAAGCAATGATACAATTACATAAAGAAGGGATCGTACCACACATACAGGTTCACGATGAATTAGATATATCTGTTGCTGACGAAGCAGAGGCCGAAAAAATAAAAAGTGTGATGGAAAGCGCTGTTGACTTGGAAGTACCTAATAAGATAGATTATGAGTCCGGTCCAAACTGGGGAAATGTGAAATGATTTATGGCTTATTTAAATGCAAACATTCCTGTGGAGTATGCACAGATAAGGAGAGAGTATCTTTACGATCTTAAAAAACATCATGGAGAAGTCGAAGATTGTATCGTATTTGGTGTCACTTGTATCACGGGTCGTGCGTTATTGTTTCATGCGATTATGGAAAATGGTGCAATCTTTTATCGATTACCTATTACAGCATTTATACAACGTGGATTTAAAGTTGAGGATGTACCTAAACGTAGACTTGATGAGCTTCAGCTCTGGAATTCTTTTAGTTACTATCCTGCTGTTACTAGTTGGGATATCCTAGAAGCACAATCAGGTAAATACATTGGCAAAGATAAAAAATGGCACTGGGGTAAATATTTATTTACTGTTGACTTTGCTCATCCAGAGCCTAATATACTAGACACTGATCATTCAGAGATACCGCACGAACATAAATGTGCGCACGTACTTGCACTAAATGATGGCAACTACGCAGCTCAACCTAACAACAGATTAATATGGGATATACCGTCATTTACGGTTAAGGACAAAACACCTGATTGGAAGGTTCAAACTAACTACTGGAACGTAGAAGATACACAACAGTGGCGAACAGAAGACACTGATAATTTCTTTTACGAAATGGAGGAAAAGAAAAATGATTGATAAAATTAAAAATAAAGCAATCCATTACTGGTCAAACCACAAGATAGAAACAATTGTGTTTGTCGTTTTGGTTATAGCATTAATAATTAAGTAATGAATTTAGTAGATCTGTTAAAGAAAAATATAGTAATGGTTCCTGTCGTGGCTTCGGTCCTAGTCGGAACATTCACAGGTGTAAAATACATCGTAAATTTAACGGACACTATCAATGCAAACCAAGCAGAGATACAAGAGTTAAAAACCATGAGCATAGAAAATGTTCGTAGAGATATGGCTGTGTTAACAGATAATGTTAACACTGTTATTGCAAAATTAGAAAGAGCTGAAGGCACGTGGGAAATGGCTGAAAACTTATATGAAGTTTTAGCTGATAAGGTTAGACAAATGGAATACGATATCAAAGATCTCAACAGGGAAATAAATTATTAGGATGAACTATGGAGACTGCCAGGATGAATTATTATTTTACAGGAATATTGATTGTGCTGATAACTCTATTAGCTTTTTGTGCTGGTCCTGCGTATCCTAGAAACGAATATCTTAACGATGGTAATGCTAGATGTGGTGAGGTAGATGTGTCTGTATCCAATCGTGATTACGATTATGACAATTATGATAATAGTTGGAACGAAAGTAACTCTCAAGAATTAAGACTTACATTTAGAAAATATTTAGGCACAGATTGTAAAACATCAAAAGAAAATGCACAATTAAAACAACAGCTTGAGTTGATGAAAATGTGTAACAAAGTAAATAGAAACCCGAGTCTTGCACGGAACGAAAACTTTGCATTATTAGTATCAAAATGCAGAGGTGTAATACCACAAGTAGATGAGGTAGAAACTATGCCTACAGGTAGTTTGTGGGATGAATTAAAAGAAGATTATATAAAAGAAAACCCAGAATCCAAGACTTTAGACAACAATAACAGCACGTTGAAAATACCGCCAGAAGGGTATATACTGCCAAAACCAAAACCTAACGATGAGTAATAAACCATTAAAAATATCAGAACAAGCTGCCGTGCAGATGCCGATGAAAACGGTTGCCAGTTTAATTATGCTCGTCGCAATTGGCACTTGGGCTTATTTCGGATTGCATGAGACGCTCAATGCACACTCAACAAAGATAGAGTTAATGCAAAAAGATTTAGAAGCTAATTCAGAATTTAGAATCAAATATCCCCGTGGAGAACTTGGTCAGTCAAGTGGGGAGGCGGAACTTTTCATGTTAGTAGAGCATTTAGCGGGTGTGGTATCTGATGTTGAAGATGAAATTAAGGGTATGAGAAACAATGCGGTAAACATAGAGTTTTTAAAATCTAGAACAGAAAAACTTACAGAAGATGTAGAAGCATTAATTAGAAATGGAAACGGCCATCAATGATAGAGATTGTATTTGCATTAATACTAGAACTAAACGGAAAAATGATAGAACATGTTTACAAAGATTCTTTACAAGCGTGCCTTTATTCAAAGCGCGTAGCTAAACAAGAAGTAAATCCAGAGCGAGTAGTCTTTAAATGTAAAAAGGTAAAGGCAGAAACAGAGGTTTACCAGGAGAGAAAAAGAATAATAAAAATCATTGAATAAAAAATCAAACAAAGTTGCTAAAGAATTAAAGGATAGACGATACCATCAACGTGTGGTAAAAAATAAAAAACATTATGACAGGAAAAAACTTCGTAAGATTCCAGGCAGAGATAGTTAATGGCAAGTGTCCAACTTGTGAAGAGCAGACTATGCTAGTTGGAATTACCCCAGAGGTATATAGATGTATTAATTGTGGTGCTGATTTACAGCAACATATTAATGGTAAGATAAGTTATATACCTACTATGCACCCAAACACTTTAAAATCAGAGTTAGAAAAATATTTCGATGGCGAAGAAAGCTAAAGGTTTATACACAAAAATAGCTCACGAGCCTATTTTTCACAAAACTTCAATAGGACGCAACCCTAGCTTGTGCAAAATGAACAAAAGTAAGCGACGTATGTTCAAAAAATACCGCGGCCAAGGGCGTTGACAAAGGTCCCTAAATATCCTATATTGGATACATGAAAGAAAAAAAGATAGTAATAAGTAGTAAAGACATAAGCCAAAAGCAATGGGCTATACTTGTATTAGAATTAAATCTAATACGTAAAGCATGGAAGCCATATTGTAAGTTAGAGTTAGCAGCTCCAGGTCTTAAAAAAATTGTCAAATTCGGAACGAGGCGACATGACAAAAGAGATTGATGATGCTGCAAACATGTGGGAAAAAACCAGAGATCCCAAATACAAAGATCTTTGGTACAAACTTATAAAGGAGTTTTCAAATGGACCTCATAATACTAAACGACGGATTATATCAGTTAGTGCCGTTAACAAAGCAGATGATGGAACATATGTCGTTATTGGTAAAAGTAGATTGCTTTGATTTGTGTGACATAGTACGTTTAAAATTAACAACGTATCACGATGCGCCGATCAATCGTCATGTGATGAATGATGGTAGTGGTGATTTATTTGGCTGTATTTGCAAATAAACCTATCCCGAAAGAGAGAAATAGGGATAGGTATTGAGGTGAGAAAGTTTATTGCTAACACAATTCGGCCACATTGTCAATTATGTCGGCTCTCCATCTTCAACGTATGGAGAACAAAAGAATTTAATATACATATTATGTTGATTAATCTCTTCAGGTCCTATTTGTTCTAATTTTATCAAGGACTGCTCATAACCAAACTTTAAACAATCATATTGAGTCTCAAATGTAGTTGGCCATGGATATGGTGGCAGGCACGTACCTGCAACCTGTGAACAAATAATTAAACTTAATAAAAACTTCATTGACAATCCTATATAAACCTTTATATTGGTAATTAATTATGAAAGGAAACGCATGACAGACATGAGTAAATACAAAAATGTTTCTCTATCAAAAGAAACATATTCTACTTTAGAGAAATTGTCGAAGGTTATATTGCCCGACGCCAAGTTGTCTATAAGTAAAACAATCGAATCGATTGCAAACGAGAAAGCGAAAAAGTTAAATGGGAAAATTAAAAAAGGGTAGAGTCAAAGTAACTATCTGCGATACATGCCACGGCAATGGGTATGTCAGAGTTGCAAAGATTGATGGTGACCCAAGTGTAGATTTTAGAGATAGAAGCGAAGTCCACCAATGCTGGGACTGCGATTCGGAAGGAGAATTTTATGAGACAGTTGACGATAATCTTATTGATGATGGTCCTTCTAACAAGCTGCACTAAATTAGAATTTGATGGATTTGATCCAACAACATCAGCGGTGAAATGGATATTTACGCATGAAAGACACTGATGCTGCATACATCGCTGGTCTTTTTGATGGTGAAGGTAGTATTTATTATGTTCGAAGAGTTGATAAAAAAAAGAAACACAAAGGACCTGGGTATAGAGAAGCATATTGTTGGAGAATTAGTATGGAGATAACTATGACTGATCCATCCGTTTTGAAGTATGTGCATGAAATGCTAGGTGTTGGTACGTTGACCAACAAACCACGTAAAGGTAAACGTAAAGATGGTACAAAGTATTTAATGCAATATCGATGGCGTTGTACATTTAGACACGCGTATTACGTGTGTATGGTTCTTTTTCCCTACGCCCACACTAAATTAGAAAAAATTACTAAAGTTATAGAACACTACAAAGGAACTAAAGTTATGAATGGTAAAGTTGTAGATTTAAATGAATATAAAAAAATAATGAGTCTGGAAATATAAAATGATACAAGTAAAAATAAATGATGACGATAGAAGATACGCTGTCGAAATTTTAAAAACTAAAAACTTTGGTCATAGGTCTAAAGGTTTTAATGGTAGCTATGAAAAACAATACACAGGTTTAATTGGTGAACTAACTTTGTTTAGACTGATAGGTAAACCACAACCAAACTATGAAAGCGGTCGACTTGATGAAGATATAAATATTAATGGTAAGAAAGTAGATATTAAATCAATGGCCCGGAATGTGTATATGCAGGAGCACTACGTCCATAACTTTGTTGCGTATCAAAAGGATATGCCAAGTGATGTATTATTATTTATAAGTATTAATAAAAGAAGTGGTGTTGTTCAGATCTGTGGTTGGTTAGAAAAAGAAAAATTTTTAAATGATGCAAGCTTCTTTGACCAGGGTGATAAGCGTGAGCGAGACGATGGTACGTCGTTTGTTTTGCGTGCGCCGCTGTATGAGATAGAACAGAGTAAATTAAATAAGTTAAATAATATCAAGGATTTAAATGACCTTTGAGTTTGGAATAGGTATGTTTTTTATGGGTATGATAGCTATATTTATAGGTGCTATTATTGCCTGGTATGTAATTAATAATTTTGTTTTAAAAAAAGATAAGGAACCTACGAGGTTTGATGATTTAGAATGATGGATGATAAAGATATAGAAGACTACCATAATATTGGTAGAGCGATAAAGAAGAATAGTAAATACAACTACGTCGATGGTAAACAAATCGAGGACCATGGATCACGGATCTATGACGTAGCAGGATACCGATTACCAAGTGTAACAACCATACTAGGTAAAACCAAGAACCAACAATTCCTGAAAGAATGGAAAGCTAAAGTTGGTGAGAAAGAAGCAGAACGAATAAAGAATTTGTCGAGCGTGAGAGGCACAGCCATGCACAAGTATCTCGAATCACATATCGAAGGAATAGGTTACGAGGATTTGACAGATACAGGCAAGCAAGCAAAGACCATGGCACAGAAAGTTATAGATATAGGTCTTGCACCGGTCGATGAATACTTTGGATCGGAGGTGACTATGTATTATCCCGGACTGTATGCAGGCCAAACCGACTTGGTTTGCATGCATAATGGGATGGAAACCATAGCTGATTTTAAACAATCAAATAGACCAAAACAGAAAGAATGGATCGATGATTATTTCTTACAGATTGCTGCGTATGCAATGGCGCACGACTATGTTTATGGTTCAAAAATTAGACAAGGTGTGATAATGATTTGTACACCTGATCTTTATTACCAAGAGTTTAAGATACAGGACCACGAGTTAAGGCAGTGGAAGCACAAATTTTTAAAAAGGCTTGATATGTATCATGAACTTAAATTTGACGAAAAAGAGGCAGCGAACACAAATCTGCCACAATTGCAGGAAGAAATGGAAAACGAGCAATACCTGCAGGAATTGAAAACTAAACTATGAATGACAAACTATTTAGAACAATTCTAAAAAGATATGAAGCGGCAATTGCAGATGCCAAATTCAAAATATATTGCATAAACGACCATAATATGGTCATTCCAGAGCACGTAGATATTACCGGAGAAGTTGATAAGCAGCTAGAGATTATAGCAGCCAACGAAGATAAACTAGCAGTTTTAAGGAAATACTATGAGCCAAATGACGAAAAGACACTCTTATAGAGTTCTCACAGATAAATCATACACGTTAAAAAAAAACACGAAAAAAAAGTGGAATAATGTCCATTTACAAAATTATGTAGCAATACCAACAATTCTAGATCAATTTAGTGGACATTTTAGTGGACATTTTTTGGTTTAGAGGACATTATATAATGTCCATACCTGTGGTGCCGCCGCGCGCGCGTAAGGCTGGTCATCATGAGGTGATTTATCTGTGAGAACTCTAATGACTGATGAGAATTTTTTTGATATGTTCAATAGAATCCATAATCCGGACTATTACTATGCCTCGAAAAAAGACAAGACGAAAACTAAACGTAGATATACAAAGCGCAAACGAACTGCCGTATCCAAAGGTAAGAGTCGAATGGATAGATTGCGTGAGCGATTCGGGTTGGGCAAACGAAAAAGAGTTTGATAAGATGAAACTTGCAACTCCTGTAAACGAAGGTTGGTTATATTCTAAAGATAAAAAATCAATTAAGTTATTTGCCTCTTACGATAAAGATGAAGATGGTATTACTTTTGGGGATCGGACGATGATTCCTCGGGCTTGGGTAAAGAAGATTCTGAAGATTTAGATGGGGTCACATCAATTATTTGTGCGTAGTCATCTAAAATCTGTTTCATCTTTGCTTCTAATTCTTGCTCTGACATATCTTCTAGTTTACCAGTTTTTATTATTTTTCTGTCTATGTATAGTCCTGCTGCCTTGCCTCGATTTGTTTCAGCGTTTACAGCAGCGCTCCAGGCACCCTTCCTCAAAGCACCCTCTCTGATTTTGCCTAGTTGTGCAATGTGATTGTCATAAGTCACTTCATGTTTTCTTAAAATCTCTTCACGTAATTCACCTATGTATTTTACAACCAGTGGATGTTTCTTTGGACTTGTAAGACTCGAGCCCTCAAACCTAGCATTCTTTTCACTATAGCCTGCACGTTTTGCAGCCTCTGTTTTTGTCAGTGGTCCGTGTTCGTCACCGAAAACATAGTTTTCTGCAAAGCGCATTTGCATTTCAGTTAGTCTCTTTGGTAATCCCATGATTGACAATATAAATCATTTTATGTAATAATTCAAGCCAACATGAAAATGTATAAATACAAGAAAGAACATGGAGAAGATATGACATACGAGAAAGAAGTGAAGATACAATTTGATGACAGAGGGCCTAATGACTTGACAAAAGAGATAGATGAGTTAAAGGCACGTGTAGCTGATTTACAATCAATTGAAGAAACACATAGAAAGCTTAATCAAGAATTGCATAAAGAAATTTGGCAGTGGAAAGAAAAGGCTGGGGAAGTGGTGGCTCTTGAGTCGAGAGTAAAACAACAACAAGAACTAATAACAGAACTGTCAAATGCAAATAGAAGATTAAGAAAATGAGAGTGCAAGACCTACAACAATTTTTATCTAGTTTCACAGAGGGATCAGATGCAGTTAAGAATGCAGTCATCTTTGTAGAAAAAGATGGGAAGTTACACGAAGTTAAAAGAATGGAAGTGCATGAGAATACACAACCAATTCTTGGACACAAAGGCCATGTTGCACACAGACTTGTAATCAAAACAGAAAAACCTTCTAGTATTATTTTGCCAGATAAACTTACGAAGGACTATTAAATGGATGACGACGTTGGCTCGAAAACTAGATGGGTCCAGAGGCTAAATTATATCAAAAACTTCGCAAATCTATACCGGAAATATCTTGGATTAGACTTGAAAATATTAGCTTACATGGCACTC
>VTLG01003224.1_pt1 | contig 11306 bp, 21 predicted proteins | sample 4694571 | NCBI WGS metagenome assembly VTLG01 (sample SAMN12604809, study PRJNA352737) | marine metagenome | biome: ENVO:00000447; feature: ENVO:00000209|ENVO:00000569|ENVO:01000036; material: ENVO:00002151; isolation source: viral sequences binned using virsorter ... | reverse complement strand
GAACTTGCTTTCTATATCAAATGATAAAAATGAAATAGCAAATATGTTCTATCCAAACTTTGACGATTGGAAGTGGGGTGAGGATGAGATCAAGTTTGCTAAAACAATATGGAGTATAAAATGAATGTTGAATTGACATACAAAGAAGTTTGGCAAACTCTAAATGCCTTAGACCTTAGCAAATACCATGACAAAAAAGGTAATTTTACTTATCTGTCTTGGACTGATGCTTGGCAAATTCTGCAGGAGCAATATAGTTTTGCAACTTATGAATTTATGCCAGAAACTTACGAAGAAAATGGTACTGTAATGTCTCATTGCATAGTAAGAATAGGAAACTTAGAAAGATATATGTGGTTGCCTTGCATGGATAATCGCAACAATTCTTTAACAAATCCTACAACAAGACAAATCTCAGACACAAGAATGAGATGTATGGTCAAGTGTCTAGCTATGTTTGGCTTGGCAAATTATATATTTAGAGGAGAAGATTTGCCAGATGCAGCTAAGGATGAAGCTGAGGCTAAGGTAGTTGAGGAATCAAAGCCTGAGCCAGATCAGTATAGGTTTATCAGAGAAACAGGAAGCGTTATAGGAACTTATGTAGACGAAGTTATATTTATGAAAAAGGCTTTAGTAGAGTTTTTAGGCACAACAAAGACTGGTGGCGAACCTACTACAGAACAAATACTGCTGTATGAAGCTAACAAAGATGAAATCAAAAAGGCATCTGAAAGTGCAAATAAAAAAGATCAAACAGCATATCAACAGTTAATTGAGAAATATGAATCAATACCAGAGGACACAGATGAGCAAGGCGAACAGTCTGACTGATTATGTGTTTCTTTGTATGCGAGATGGTTCTTGGTGGACTTTCTGGGATTTACAGAAAGTTATCAAGGACAAAACAGGCAAGTTTTATGGTGAACCAAGTATTTCGGCAGCTATCCGAGACTTACGCAAAGACCCCTTTCGGTCAAAGTATGACCTAGAGATGCTTGGTGAAACTGTAGAACGCAGGAAAATAACTGGTAAAAAAGGTTATAAATATAAATTAATAGGAGTAAAACATGGCAGATAGTTATGAAATGAAAAACAACAGTGGAAGTTTATTTCACGAAACCAGAGTGACTGTACCCAGAAAAGGTAAGTTTAAATTGAACGACAAAGAAGTGTATGGAGCTATTCTTAAATACGAAGATAAGAATGGCAAAGAAAAGTATGAGCTTGTCGCTTCTCTTGGCTTATTGCATTACAACTCGCCAGAATCCAAACGCAGTGAAACGACCCCTGATATTGGTGGCAAGATCACTTGGAATGGCACTGTGTATAAATGTGGTGGCTATGCTAATCAAACACAGCAAGGTACTGATTATACAAGCCTAAGATTCACTCCTTACGATGAAGAGGGCAATCTTATTCTTCCAGAAAAGGAAGATGATAAAGCTATATTCTAATGGAAGAAGAGATTTGGATGCACAGGATTAGATCATTGGCAGAGCCAATACAAAAAGCAGAGTATGAAGTCTTTGAAGCAGAAGCTAATGTTAAAAAACTTTCAGCTCGGCTAAAACTAGAAGCAACTGCTGAGGGTTGTAAAACTGTTTCTGCACAGGAAGTATATGCAGAAAATAATGATGAAATGTATCAAGCAAGATTAGTAGTAGGTACTAAGAAAGGTATGTTGTCATCACTCAGAGTTAAATTAGATGCCTATAAAGTAGGTTTTGAAGAATGGCGTACCAAAATGGTCAACGCTAGAGAAGAAGCAAAAAGATACGGAGCATAAAATGGCAAATTGGATGAAACAAACAGTCACTATATACAGTGAAAAAAAAGACAAACTGGAAACAATCAAAGACTATTTAAAAACAGAAAACAGTGCAGATGAGTTGCTAATTTTTGATCTTAATAATTTAGTGCGAATGCCAAAAGAACTTATGGGCATAACTTGTATGACGACAAATGAAAAAGGCAAAATGGTTGATATTTACTACAGGCAAGAAGAAGCTAAAGATTTTATGGATTCTTATATGTCTACAGAGCAAGATAAAAAAATGGATGTTGAAGCTATGATAAAACAATTAAAATCCATACAGCTAGATGAAATTACTATAAAGCGTTTAGAAAAAAAATATGGTTCTGTTTATTGGTATGACTGGTGTAATGACAACTGGGGTACGAAATGGAATGCTTGGTGTTTAAAAGTTAAAGAAGAAGAAATTATTTCAAAAAATACAGAACAAGATAATTTGTTTATGTTGATTTACGAAATTGAAACTGCGTGGTCGCCTCCTTTTGGTTGTATGCCTAACTTTTTTAAATATGTAGAAGATGTAAATTGTACTGCTAAATGGATTTGTGAACCTGATCTCAGTTTTGATAGTGAAGCAAAAGATTCTTTAACAGTAAGAACATATAAAGAAGCAGCAGTTTTTGCTAAAGATTTTTTGTCAATGCAAAAGGCTCTTAGAGACAGTTTAAGAGGTGATCTATGAGAAATATAAAAAAAGGACAGCTCTTTCAAAAAGGTAAACATGGAGAGATATATAAAATATTAAATGTTTCTTCTGAAAAAATTAATGGCTTCGTTAGAGAAGAGGTTTTAGTGGGTTGTTTGAAAAATAATCAAGCGGTAAGCATACCTGCTAGTGAGATAAGTGACAGAAGAATCTGGAAAGATGTAAGCGAAAAAAATATTAGAACACAAATAGTTGAAAGAAAGATTATGCGTAATCCTGATGGCAGCGTTACAATTTTATCGGAGACTGTAGTTTCAACAGAAACAGCAAAAGAAGTTAATATAAAAAATGCAATTTCTAATAAAAAATATCCAGACACTGCTTTAGGTAAAGCTATGAATGAAGCTGTTTCTAAGGCAGAGGCGGAAAAGATAGTAAATATAGGACAGATCACTAACATACATGAAACATCAAAAGACGATGAAGTAAAACCAAAACCAGATCATACTAAATTTGGTCATATAAAATATGATAGTTTGGATTTATTAGGTCAAGTTTATGGACAACAATCTTATGTAATAAAGCATAGTTCTGGTAAGTTTCATAAAGGTATGGCAACTTTGCATCAACAATGTTTAGATAGATTCAGAGATGGAGATATTACTTTGTATGATTTAAGAAAATACTCACCAAATAGTAAAACTGGCAAAGCACTTAGCCTTGAAGGTACTATAGCTAGACTAAATAAAGCTATTTGGCACTATGGTAATCATAATGAAAGAAAACATTATGGTTGGTAATGAAAGGTAGAACTCCAACAAAAGCAGAAAAAGAACACATGGACAGAGTTCGTGATCTAGGTTGTATTATTTGCCGACAGCAAGGCAAAGGCAGACGACCTTGTGAGATACATCATGTGTATGGCAAAACAAAAAAAGATGCACACTTTAAAGTTTTACCACTTTGCTTTGAACATCACCGCATGGGCAGTGATAAAGAACCAATAAGCCGACACCCTTACAAAGCCAGATTTGTTGCAACTTATGGCACAGAAGAATCGTTATTAAATTTGGTAGATGAGCTTTTAGAATTAGATGAATATGCGTCAGAATTACCTTTTTAAAACACTTGACATATATTCCATTTTGGGTCTATAATATATACATAATTAATTGACAGGAGATAAAATGAAAATAAATTATAAAAACTACACATTAACAAGAGTTTACAGAGATGGTCACGATAGATCATTCAAGATTACTGATAGCGATGGCAGAGACTATCGTACTCTTTACAGACCTATATCTAATTTAGAACAAGCAAAACAATATGTTGATGAGCTTGTGGGGGAGATCAAGTAAATGAAAATATCAAAACGCATTCTCAACGAACTGTATAGCAAGTATCAGATCACAGACGATACCAATATATTTGATATCAAAGATATAATGTCGGTAGAAGATTATGCCAAATGGGAACTAGCTTTTAAGTACCCAAATGGAAAACCACTAGAAGTTATAGAAGGGGGTAAACATGAACTTAAATCATAAACTTTACACTTACGAAGGCTATCATCAAATACTTGAGAGAGTACGAGGTATCTTAGAGTCTAAGATAGACAAAGATGCCAATGATCTACAAACCAGAATAGTCAATGGCAAGATTAAACGCTGCTTAGAGGAGCTTGATACTTTTGAGACTGAGATAGAAAACATTATACAAGGCAGAGCAGATCAGGCGAATGACTGAGTTTATTTACGACAAAAGGGTTTCGTTTCAAGCTAATTTTAGCAGATGGCATCACATGAATACGATTGAACGAGAGATGTACAACGAACAACCTTTAGATCGGCAACGAGCTTTAGCTGTCTTTGAGGATTTCTTGCGAAGCAGGTTTCCCAGTCTGATCTTCAAGATTGACTGAACTTTTGCGTTCCGAAGCGTATTTGATATTAAGACCTGCCAAAGTACAAAGCCTATTCTTTTCGTCTAAGCCTTTGGTAGTTATCTTATAGCCTGTCTCGGTTTCTTCTACAAAGCCTAAACCTAATACTTCATCAATAGCACCGCTAGGGGTTTCTTCTTTAAACATCACTGAAAGAATTGCACCTAATCGTTTGTTCTGCTTTTTACTGAGTGCCATTTATACTTCTAGCCAGTCCTCCGCATTAAACAACAGACTCTCTGCCTTTCTTCTTCTAATTAAACCTTCTAATGTTTTACCTGCTGCTTTGTTCCACCTACGCATTTCGCTAGGCACAAGCTCATACTTGCCTTGATTCAAAACTTTTAAAAGTGTGGAGCTACGCAAATTACCAACCCCTAAATTAAAAGTCCATGCAACTAAAGCGTCAAACTGACATTGGGTAAGCGGTACTTTGACATTATCTTCTACATAACCTTCAAATATTTCTAAATCTTTTTCTAGCATCTCATCTGCCATTTCTTGAGTAATCTTCATGCCATCGTAAACCCCTTCGGTATGACCATAACCTATAGTCAATACATCAGCACTACATAAGTAGCTTTCTAACCGACAACCTTCAAATTTCTTTATCAAACTTATTCCTTCTTGTGATGTACGCATTTTATTCTCCCCATGTTCCATCGTCTCTAACTTTGGCGGTTTTTGTACCACCCCAATATTCAACTGCGTGTCCTTCGTCAATAAGTATCTGGCAAATGCTTTCACCATCTTCTGTATAAGGGATGCCAAGTATTCGCCCATATTTACCTTTACCGAGTGATTGTACTTTGAATGAACCTACGCATAATTCTATTAACCTATCTTTAGCTTTCAATCCTAAGGCTTTTTCTTCTAAGTTTCTTGTTCTTGACTCAGGAGTATCTATTCCTGCCAGTCTAATTCGTTGTTTGTGTAGCTTTACATCAAAGCCAAGATCAAGAATACAGTCTAAAGTATCGCCATCTATGACACGATCTAATTCAGCGTTATAGACAAAAGGTGTGATACTTGAATCAGACATCTTCTTTGTTTGGTGCAATCATTTTTGCTTTACCTATATTCAGTGCGAGAATCTCTATTCCCTTATATAACTTACCCAAAAGTTCATCGTCTTTTGGTGTAGGCGTAATCGCTGCAATAAAACTAGCAGCACATACTATAGAAGTAATAACAGAAACAATGTTTATAACTATATCAAACATATTTATCTCCTTACTTTTCTAAAGTGTAGCCGAATTGACTATTTTTTACTAGAATCTTCCGAATCTTCTTTTTTATCGTAGTCTCGGTAGTATTTGACGATAGACAAGATATTGTTTGTATATCTAGTAATTTCTGCCATGTTGGTTGATAGATTTTGATACTGTTGGGTCGTCAAAGCGTAGTATGGTTTTGCAGGTGCTTTGCCTTCTTCTACTAAAGCTAGATATTCTTTCATCAGTTCAGGGGTCAATATCTCAAACTTAACATCTACTAATTGCATTTCTAAGGGCAGAGGCGGATGATACATTGGCGGTATTTCTGCAATAGTTTTAACTTCTACTGGCTTAGTTTTCGGCAATATAGAACATCCGCTTACCAAGAAACCTAAAATTAAAAAGCTAGTTAGTACTCTTATCATCATCTTCTCCTTTGTCAAACATATTTGGCTTAGTTATATCTACAAGGTTTTCCATAACCTTTGCAGAGGCTTTATTGACTCTGTTCTCTATCAGCTTAGGTTTCATTAGAGCTAAGTTGTTGAGATCGTGTCTGGCAAATTTATTTCTAAGCTCAGTGACAGCTCTGTTCGCTTCGGCTTTTTCTTTTTCTAATGCGTCAAGCTGTGCATTGTGTCTTTTTTGATTTGCAAGGTAATTTTCTATAGAAGCGTTTTGTTCGTCTATTTTTGTCTCTAAGACAATTTGATTGCCCTGTAATATTGCCATTTGGTTATGTAAATACTTAATATAGATAGCTGAGCCACTAATTGACGCTAATAATAAACCGCCTAATATCAAACTTAATTTAAATCCCATAAACCTTTATTGGAAACGCTTTTCCCTTAACTTGTATATCATCTATATATCTTAAGTCAAAAAAACTTATATTTGCAGTGTTTTCGCCAATTAAAATATCTACTTTTGCTTCTTTGGTGGCACTTTCTAGTCTAGCTGCGGTATTTACTGCATCACCGATAGCAGTATAGTCAAACCTTGAGGCACTGCCCATATTTCCTATTACTGCTTCGCCTGTATTGATTCCTATGCCTATCGCTATGGTCGGTAAGGCTTCTGCTTTCAGTTCTTTGTTGAGTTCTTTCATATTTTTAACAATATCTTTGGCACATTCTATGGCTTTGTCAAAATGTTTGTCCTGATCTAGTGGTGCATTGAATATTGCCATCATCGCATCACCAATATACTTATCTACCATGCCCTCATGCTTTTGTACTGCTGTTTGTTGAGCTGTAAGTGCCTTATTCATGATATATGTGACCTTATCTGGCGGTAATTGTTCCGATAACGAGGTAAAACCTCTCACATCAGTGAATAAATAGGTGGCAACACGCTTTTCTCCGCCTAATTTAAGCAAAGCAGGGTTTTTTTGTAGTTTTTTGACCTGTCTAGGGTCTAAATAATGTTCAAACTGCTTTTTAATCTGCAAACGCAACTTAAATTGCTCTCTAAAGTTCATATAAAACGCAACTGAGGCTAATATGAACTGACTTATGAGTGTCCAACTAACATCTATCAACAATCCTGCCTTGATCTGATAGTAGCCAAAGTAAGCTGTAGAGCCTAAAACAATCAAAAATGACAACAAACCCCATGTAATGCCTAAAAACCTTGTCAAGAGCCATAACAGAGCCAGAGAGACGATAAATATAAGAACCTCTAACGCTAAACTATAATCAGGTATAAAAGGCGAGTTTTGTACTAATAACGACTCCGCTAAAGCAGCTTGTATGTAGTGTGGTTCTAATAAGCCTACAGGCGTGGCTAGTTGTGGCATCACACCTTTCGCAGTTACTCCGACAAAGACAAATTTACCTTCTACATCCATTTCTGTAAGAGATGTTTCATGTGGAACAATCCAAGATATCCACTTCCGACCATAAGAATCTACTTTTACAGGCGGTAGACCTTTGACAGTAACCTCTTCAATACCATTATCATTGGTTCTTATAATGTAAGTATCAGAGCCTGTAAGTGATTTTAGGACTTGTGTACCAAAAGCTGCTATCCAACCATCAGGTGTTCTATACAGTAATGGTATGCGTCTTACTAAGTTATCAACATCTACTGGAGCTGAGGCTATGCCTTCTAAACTTGCTCTGGATAAATCGTCTATATTTTTGACTGTGCCTTGCGATAGATAACCACCGACATCATTGCCTAAGATAACAGTACCTGTAGTTTTGGGATAAATACCATTGTCGTTTTCAAATAAAGCTATAACAGAAGGTGCATAGGCTAACGCAGACTTCAAGTAAACATCACCACCAAAACGATCTGCGTGTGGAAAGGCAAGAACCCAACCGACACCGATAGCTCCATTTCTAAGCAAGTCTAAATGTATTTTAGCTAAATCCTCTCTAGGCAAAGGATAGCCACCTGCTTTATCAACATCAGCTTCGGTTATATTTAAGATAGCAAAATTACCTGAGGCTTCTGGTGTTTCAACCAGACTATCAAATAACTTTAATTTTAATATCTCAGTAGGTGTGCTTTGGAATATAAGTGGCAGTGATAATATCGCCAATAATAATAAACCCTGTGAATATTTAATTAGGTTGTTCATTTTTTACTATGTACTCCTTGCAATCCACTAGATAAGTTCTTAGTTTATCTGCCTGTGCATAATGAAATTGCTTATATTCAGGTTCTGCTAAAGCCTGTTCATAATGAAAGTCTATCATTCTTAGTATCAAAGCTATAGCATCTTGATAAGGCATCCGCACTGCCGAGCTGAATGTTCTTTTGGGCATTAGGAACTTTGTTTGATTGTGATTGTTGTATCACTGCCACCATTTATTTTGACTAAGTTTGATACGCCATCTTGTATCAATATTATTGTGTATGAGCCTGTACCATCAATATCCAGTCGCACTGATTCGCTAACACTTCTTCTCAGACTTATGACTTGTCCTGTAACTAGCGTAGTAATCTGGGTATCAGGGTCTTTTCCAAGCAATGTACCTGTGATGTTTATACCTGTGGCTTCGGCTAGTTGATCTTCTTCTTCTCCGACAGCAAGAGCATCTAGGACATTGAGTAAATCTTCTAAAAAGTTTACATCTAAGAAGTTAATGTCTAATTCAGTGAACTCTAATTCGTTTGCCTCTAAAAAATCTTCATTTAGGTAATCAATGTCAAGATCATCAAAGTCTAAGTAACTGGCTTGAGCTGTTTGTTGTGTCTCTTCTACAAATCTTTCATCTTCTTTAGGTGGATTGACTATGAGCATATTGTCTATTAGCTCTAAGGTTAAATCTAAGATTACTGGTTTGCTTGGAGCTGACTCAAACATAGTAGCTGTGGTCGCTTCGTAAGGTTTATTTAAGGTCACACTACCTGCCATAGTTGTCACAATAATTTCACCAGAAGATATACCAGAAGCGTCAGGTAGTAAAATAATTAATGATTCGCCTAGCTCGTTGACTGTGCAAGTAAAATCTGTGCCTCGTATCGCAATATTAGCGGTAGGTGTACTTAGTGAGATGTTCTTTTTGTCTATTTTATTTAGACTACCTGTAATAAAACGAGCTGTACCACTGGCAAACTTGAGTGCCATTTTTGTTTTGCTTGGATTAGGGTCATAGATATACTCGTCTATGATAAGGGATGAATGCTCTGTCAGTCTGACTTTAGAATCATCTAAGAAACTTATCGCTAAACGACCATTAGATGTCCTTACATCATCAAGACTCTGTATGCCGAAATCTACCTCAGGAGCATACTCATCGTCACGAATTACTTTGGCAGAGCCATTTAGTTCGCTTACAGCTCCTATGTCAACAACTTGTGCTTGTGCCTTGATCGTCTTGGTTGACGCAAACAGTACCATTAGAACCATTAGAAATGATGCGTAGCCAGTCGTTGTCCAATGTTGACTGTTGCGATATGTTAAATGTTCTGCTGCCACCAGTTTGCTCTAATTTAAAATATTGACCTGCATAACCATCTCCATCAAATGTTACAGTATTATCATCACCATCTAAATTCATGTAGTTGGTAGCTCCATCTGCGTCTATGGATGCAGTTATTGTATTACCGCCACCATTAATTATCCAATCAAGGTCTAGTTGCGAAGCAAGAGCTGCTGTACCATGATTCAAAGTAAAGGTGTTGGTATTACCTGTGACATCTACAAAGACATTGGAACTATCAGCTCCAAAGGCATTGGTAGGGTCGGTTTGCATATTGAATACATTAGAGTCGCCATCAAATTCAAAGAAACCTGTGTAGGAATCAGCGTAAATATCGCCTAAGAATTTGTTTAAATTACCGATCTGATTGATGTCTAGCGTCATGCCAGTACCATCCAAATCTAAAGCAGTCATAGAACCTGCAACAGCAGATTCACCACCGATAATATTACTTGAACCTAATTGTTCAATATCTATGTTAGAAGTTGCACCAGACTGGTCTATATAGACTTCGTTATCAGCAGCTTGTACTACTCCAACTAAAAGCAACAACCAAACAATACTAATTTTATTCATCTTTTATACTCCAATATTGTGCCTTATGACCTTCCTTTATTGTTTGAAGTACTGCAGTTTCTATTGCTGCTTGGAGTGCTAGATTGACTGATTCATTCTCGGTCATACCATTCTCTACTTCTACTAACTCGGTGTCGTCTGCCACAAATCTAAATACATCTTGGCTCACTCCAACACTTAATATGGTTTTAGTGACCAAGACTTCTAATAAAATGCGACCAGTAGATACTGATACTGTGCGTAAAGATACAATAACTGTATCTTGGCGATATTCTTTGGAACTTCCTATTCCTAGATATCTTGCACCATAACCGCCTGATTTTACATTGCTTTCATATCCTACAACACTACCTTCCATTAGTAAACCTGCAAATAATAAAGGCTTAAGTTGTTGTTTTTCTTCAAAATTCTCTCTGGTAGATCGTATGATTTGGCGTTCTTTAGTCAAATTATCTAAGCCTGTGCGTTCTACCACATGAAAAAAGTTAGAATGTTGTAAAGCTCTAATCAAATAAATGTGAGGTGCTTGAGTGACTGCAGTAGAAAAAGTAGCAAACGAACTATTACCTCTTCTTTGTCCAGTGTCATCTTTGAAAGCAGTAGGATATACAGCGACTGTGGGTTTTTTATTTGGACTAAAGTTAGCTAAGTCTTTGATTACAAGACTGTTTATCTGTGCTGATGATCTCGTGGGTTCGTTTTGCCACTTACCATTAATTGCACAACTAGAAAGTAAAATTACCAATAGGCAAAGTGATGACAGTCGTGCCACCAGTCTCATCGGTAATTGTAAGTGTAATAAAGTCGCCATCTGATGTATATGCAATCGTGTTGCCCTCTAGTGTTATAGTACCTTCTGTACTGGCAGTTTCTCCAAACAGGTTCTCTACAAGCTGTCTGGATAGCTGTGCGTATATACGACTTTCTAAATTCCTTATAAACCTTGCTAGTGTAGTGTTTTCTTTATCTCTTTCAATAGCTTCTTGCAAGGCTTTGATTTCTTCCTTCAACGCTTCTTTGCGGTTGAACTGTTGATTTTCTATGGTGAGGTAATGAGAGCTTGTACCAATACCTGAAAAACTAGGACTTTTGAATTTAAATACCATTTCATCAGCATAAAGACTTTGTATTTGACTAAATATTAAAGTAAATAGAATAAAGGCAATACCTG
>VTLG01017175.1_pt1 | contig 11307 bp, 11 predicted proteins | sample 4694571 | NCBI WGS metagenome assembly VTLG01 (sample SAMN12604809, study PRJNA352737) | marine metagenome | biome: ENVO:00000447; feature: ENVO:00000209|ENVO:00000569|ENVO:01000036; material: ENVO:00002151; isolation source: viral sequences binned using virsorter ... | reverse complement strand
AAAAACCACAAACCAATCGCACGCTGGTGCAAGCGTTAAGTTCACAAAGTACAGTGACCTATCACAAGCCACTTCAGCAATTTCCGAAACCTCTGACCTTACCCCTGCAACATTGGGTGATGCACAGGTTACGGTAACTCTTGCTGAATATGGTAATTCAGTACAAACCACCGCTAAAGCACGAGGAACCAGCTTCTTAAACATAGATGCTGATGCTGCGAACATTATCGGTTACAACATGGGTGACAGTCTTGATAAGATTGTTCACGACATCGTAACTGAAGGCAGCAACGTACTATACGGTGGCGATGCTACAGCTACAGGAGAACTAGCAGCAGGCGACATTGTTACCGCTGCTCTTATCCGTAAAGCTGTTGCTAACCTACGAGCTGCTTCTGCACCTGCATTCAATGGCAACGTTTATGTTGGATTTATCCACCCTGACGTTTCTTTTGATCTTCGTGCAGCTACAGCGGTAACTGACATTATTCAACATCAAATTCGCCAAGATGGAGGTGCTGTCCGAACAGGTAGCATCGGTACATTTGGTGGAGTTGACTTCATTGAAACACCAAGAATTACGCTAACTGCTGACGCTGGTGCTTCTAATGTTGATGAATACAAAACTGTAATAGTTGGTAAACAAGCTCTAGCAAAAGCACACAGTGCTGCTGCTGGTTTCGGTGCTGACCCAAGCGTTGTCTTTGGTCCTGTAACCGACAGCTTGCGTCGATTCAACTCAGTTGGTTGGTATCACCTTGTAGGATACGGAAGATTCCGTGAGGAATGTATCCGAAGGATTGAAACATCATCCTCAATAGGAACTAACTGATAGTTCCTAATTAGATAGTTTGGGTAGGCTGACTTTACTGGGAGGTTAGCCTACCCTCTATCTTTCTTTATTTCGATATATTATTATTGGGCATCATGGAAGATGAACGAATAGATGTTGCAATAACCCCAGAGCCGATTGAAGCTAGGGTTGCTGTGACAGACGAGGAGAACGCTGATGGCTAGCGGACTTTATGGAATAACTTTTCTGAACGCTTTGAAGAACACGTTGGCGTTGGATCTGGACAGTGACACGTTAAAGGTCATGTTGGTGACTTCTTCGTATACGCCGAACTTTGGCACGCATGATTTTAAAAGTGATGTGTCTAATGAGGTTTCGGGTACTGGCTATTCTGCTGGTGGTAACACTCTTGGTAGCGTAACGCTTACTCAGTCTGCTGGCACAATTACGTTTGATGCTGCTGATACTGCGTGGAGTTCTTCTACGATTACTGCTAGGGGCGCTGTGATTTATGATGATACGATTACGGATGATCCGTTGATTGCGTATATTGATTTTGGCGCTGATTTTTCGTCGAGTAATGGTACGTTTACTATTGCGTGGAATGCTAGTGGTATTTTCACGATTGATTTAACTCCGTAGGAGGCTGAGTGGCTACTTCTAATTTCCCATCTAGTTTAGATACGACAAGTGCGCTTCCTGCAAGTATTTCTGAGACTGCTAATCTTAATTCGCCTAATCATGCGGATATGCATGAGGTCACTAATGATGCAATTATTGAGATTGAGGAGAAGTTAGGGACTGGTGATACTACTGCTTCTACTGGTGCTGTTCTTATAGGTACTGGTTCTGGGGCTTCTGCTTGGGATACGACACCTACATTTCTTGGCAATGTCACTGTTGGCGTTGATGGCACTGGCCATGACGTTAAATTTTATGGTGACCATGCAGGTGCTTATATGCAATGGGTTGATGATTCAAGCAGGATAGACGTTTACGGTAGAACAGATGAATGGGCCATATATGTTGGCGAAGGAAACGTTTACATTGAGGACACTCTTGATGTTGATGGTACTACGAATTTAGATGTTGTTAATATTGCTGGTGCTGTAACTGTTGGCGAAAACGACACTGGCTATGACGTTACTTTTCATGGTGATACAGCAGGTCATAAAGCACATTGGGATACAAGCGCAAATGCTTTAGCAATATCAGGTTCTGCGTCAATGCTTAGACTTGTTGATTTAGATTCGGATAGCGCTCCGTATATAGGGTTTTATGACAGTAGTTACAATGCTAGCGAAGTTACTGGTCGTTTAGGTTACGTTGGTTACCCTAATAACGATGATTTGTATGTAAGGAACGATAACGCTGGTGGTGTTACTTTTATTAAAAGCGCTTCTACAATTAAGCTAGAAGCAACAAGTGGTGTTGAGGTTGACGGTGGTTTAGAAACAGATACTTTGTCAATTAACAGTACTGCTGTTACGTCTACTGCTGCTGAGTTAAACATTCTTGATGGATGTACTGCAACGTATACGGAACTTAACATTCTTGATGGTGTTGTGGCTACTGCTGCTGAAGTAAATACGGTTGCTGATGTAACTCTTGGAACAGTAGCAGCTAATAAAGCTGTCACTGTTGATGCTAATAAAGATGTTACAGGGTTTAGGCATTTAACAATGACTGGTGATTTGGATGTTGACGGCACAACCGATTTAGACGCTGTAGATGTAGATGGAGTGTTAACAGTAACTGACGGATCGGCAGGCGCTCCTGCGATAGCTTTTGGTAGCGACACAGATTCAGGTTTCTATTTGTACTCAGCAGGAAACGTTGCTGGAAGTGCTGGTGGTTCAAGAAGAATGCAGTTTAGTAGTTCTGGTTTATATGCAATCAAAGCAACTAACAACTCATCTAGTTACGCTGGCTGGTCTACAGCCACAGGGTATCTAGTAGCAAAGACATCATCTATCAGATACAAAGAAAACATTAAAGATATTCCGAAAGAAGAATGGGAAAAAATCTACAATTTACAAGCACGTTCTTTTGATTGGAAAGAATCTGCATTTGATGATAACGCTTACGATGCTAATAGGAAAGACGATCACGGATTTATTGCAGAAGAAGTAAATGAACATTTGCCATACGCAGTTATTTGGGATAAGGACCATGAATCATCCGATAACGAGTATCGTATACAATCAGTAGGGTATGGAGAACTTACTCCGTATTTAGTAGAAGCAGTTAAAGACCTTAAAGCAAGAATAGAAACATTGGAAGGATAACAATGGAACTCAGCCCAGTAGAGATACTTCAAGAAGTAGAAAGACAATTCCCACTACAACTACAAATCTGCGTACAAGCAGTACAAATCAGAAAGTTACAAGAGCCACCAGAAGATGATACCGACGACGAACAGTAGCATAAACACTAAACTTCTACACCCTGAGTTCAAACGCAGGTTAGAAGCATTCTTTGCCGATGACAGAATCTCTGGCAAAGTTAAAGTCGTGTCTGCTGTCCGAACCTACGCTCAACAGAAATACTTTTACGACGGGTACAAAAGCGGTAGGGCAGGGTTTAACCTAGCTGCTAACCCTGATCGTAAAACAGCGTCAGGCTTTCAAGGCTCTTACCACATGCAGCAACCAGCGTTTGATAACTGGGGTTATGCCGTTGACTTTAGAATTACTGGGCGTGGTATCAGTACTTCTCAAGTAAACGCTATAGCTAAATCTTATGGTATGGTTGCATACGTTAGAGGAGAGTGGTGGCATCACCAACCTTGCAAGGTAGTTAAGGGCAAGGTTCAATGGTTTGATGCTCCTGCTTTGAAAGGGACAAAAGCTAAGAAAAAAGTTAAGCAAGACCTTAAGGGTATTGGCGCTGCGTTAGCTGAGATAGAAGATTTGATTCGACGACACCCATTAAAAAAGGGTTCTAAGGGGCAGCCTGTAAAGGTAGTTCAGGGGCTTCTTGGCAATAAGGGGTTGTATCGGTACAAAGTTGATGGAGATTTTGGAAGGCTTACACATAAGGCTGTTGTGGAGTTTCAGAAGCGTCGTCTATTATATGTTGATGGGATTGTTGGTCCTAATACTTGGAAGGCTTTATTAAGAAAATGAAAGAATATCTAGATTTACTTGAACGCTGCGGAGCGACTTTCGTACAAGCAGCAGTAGCCACGATCAGTGGTAACTCCTTCCTTGAGATGGGCGTAAGCAATTGGAAACTTGTTGTAGCTTCTGGGTTTGCTGCCGTGTTATCTGTTCTTAAAGGTTGGGCTGCTACTAAAGTTGGGGATAGTTCGTTCTCGTTGGTTGGTCGTAAGACTCAGCCTGAGGAGATTCTTTACGGAGAAGAATAGGGGTTTTGTATGGCTACAAATTTCCCTAGTAGTTTAGATTCTTCGACTCAGCAGCCGACGATTGCTTCTTCGGATGAGATGGATGATTCTGGTAAGGAGCATGATGTTGTTCATACCAACCATTCTGGTGCGATCATTGCTCTGGAGACGAAGTTGGGTACTGGTGATTCTAATGCTGTTGCTGATGCTGTGCTTATGGGTACTGGTTCTGGCACGTCTGGGTGGGATACTTCTCCTACGTTTAAGGGTGCGGTGACTGTTGGTGTTGATGATACTGGTCATGATGTGAAGTTTTTTGGCGCTACGTCTGGTAAATACTTTGAATGGGATGAAAGTATTGATACTGCTGTAGTTCAGGGCAAGGTTGCTATTGGGCATACTACTGCCATGCGTGAACTTGATGTTAAGTCAGACATTATAATTCATCACTCTGACCTTGACCATGCGTGGCTTTGGTCTATTGACACTGACGGCAATAACGAATGGTGGTATCAAAGCACTTATTCTGGTGGTGACAGTGGTTGGAGCCAAAGACTTAATATGAGTGCAAGCGGTGATATGACTCTTTCAAGTGGCGCTCTTTTTGCTACTGCTAAAATGCAGACAGGGCAAAGTGCGTTTACGCAAGAGCCTTGGTCTGCTTCAACTATTATGTTGGGGGATTTTGGTTCTATAGGTACGCAGGGTTCGTATAGAACTACTTTGGCTTGGAACTGGGAACGTGGATCTGGCAACGATTATCAACATTTGAATGTAAATAGTTACAACATGGCAGGTGCAGTAGAGATTGGTAACGGTGGAGTTACGATTTTATATGACGCTGATTGGGGCAGCTCCGCTTCAGCAGCTCCTAGAAAAATTGCTCTTTTTGGTGATTCTTGGATTGCTCAACGATTATACGGTCAAGGTGCAGCAGCAGGCCCATCAATTTATTTCCAAGGTAGCGGGGGTGAAGATATTGCCAGAATAGGCCCAGCTAATAACGATGATATACATATTTTTGGGCTACATGCTTCTTCGTATTGTTATATGGGATCAGGCAATGACTATAAATTTTATTTTTCTAACGCCAATGATACTGGTTGGTATCCTTATGAAGATAATATTCAAGATTTAGGTTGGAGCGGTAGACGTTTTGACGATATTTACGCTACCAATTCAACGATAAATACTTCAGATATAAGTCTTAAAAAAGACATTGTTGACACTACTTTAGGTCTTGAGTTTATTAAAGCCTTACGCCCAGTTGAATATAAATGGAAAGATGGGACTAGAAAACATCAGGGGTTTATCGCTCAAGAAGTAGAAGTAGTTTTGAATGATAAAGCTGTTGCTGCTGAACAAGGCATGTGGGGTGTAAATACTATTAAAGAAGGTGAAAAAGTAACAGTACCTGTTACTCAAATGGATGAAGTTACAGGAGAAAAAATGCCTGTAAAAACTGAAGTTGATAATGTGGTTCAACAAATGTTACGTTATTCTGAATTTATAGCGCCTATTGTTAAATCTATACAAGAACTGGAAGCAAGAGTAGCTTCATTGGAGGGGTAAGTGCGTGGCTGGAATAGCGTACCGTACCTCAACCGCCTACAGAAACTCAGGCGCTTACCGGCAATCAACCGTAACCGTAAGCCCCTCAACAATAGCCTGCGCTGCGAGTGTTCCGGCTGTAACCGTGACAGCCTTTGCGAATGCTGCCGTTGCGGTAATTGCAGCATCAACAACTGCACCTGCACCAACTGTCACAGGGACAGGTAATGTAGCTCCTAGTGTGGTAGCGACTGCTGCTACGACACCTTCAGCAACTATTTCAGGGACAGCGAACCTAGCTCCTAGCGTGATTGCTGGTGTTGGCGCTACGCCGTCAGCGACTATTTCAGGTACAGCTAGCATCGCTGCTGGAGTGATCGCTGGGGCTGCTACAACGCCTTCTGCGACGATTTCAGGGACAGCTAGTATTGCACCTGCGGTGGTGGCTGCAACGGCTTCTACGCCGTCTATAACGCTTCAAATCAACCAGACAATAAGCGTTGACACAATCACTAGTTTAGTGGAAGTAGCTGCTCTTGCTTTACAAAATAAATATGTTCCAGTGTACGAGAATACGGTCCCGACGTTAGATGTTCCAAAGTATCCGATTATTAGTCCTGCTAGGAACCTGCGGAGATTCTATACTCCGACAGCTAGAGGGGTTAATATATTTATATTAACAGATGGGTCGGTTACGACTCGACAGCCGGTAGATATGAGTACAATTTCAAGAACGATATATGGTGGGCATGAATCCCCCACTGATTTAACGGACAGCGAACTGAACTCATTGATTGATGCTGGTTACAGTACGGAGGTAGTTGGAAGTGCCTAGATACGATTACAAATGTAAACGATGCGAAAACGTGGAAGAAATCATACATGGTTTTGACATTGAGCATTCGTTTCATTGTGTTAAATGCGGTAAAGAAATGATTAAACTTATTTCAGGCGTGAACATTGCGCCTTCTGCTATGCCTTCTCGTAATTCTGTTATTGATTTAGACGCTACGAAGAAAGCTGAGAAAGCTAAAGACGCTGATATGTCTGCGTATAAGCGGTTGCGTGAAAGCGGTGTGCAACCTAAATCTATTAATGGTTCATCTCATTTAGAGAAACACGCTGAAACTAAAAACGAAATTCAGGCAGGGCGTGTGTATTCCAGTGATGCAAGTAGGAAAGAAAGCGAACGACTTATGAATAGCATAGGGAAAGCATGACTGCTCAAACGTGGATCGACGAAACTAAAAACCTGTTACTTACAGATTATGTAGAAGAATACGACACGTTAGGAACAACGTTAAACGACAGCGAAACCACTGTTAACTTTACACACGATACTGCTGGTATTGTTGCTGGTTCTATTATTGAAATTGGGACTGAGTTAATGTATGTATTTAGCATGAACGTTTCAACTAATAATGCTACAGTTCAGCGTGGGTTTCGTGGCACTACTGCTGCTTCGCATAGTTCAGGGGATTTAATTACAGTTAATCCTAAGTTTCCTGCACAACTTGTTTTAAATGCTGTTAATGATGAGTTGGCTGATTTATCGTCGCCTCAGAATGGTTTGTACCAGATGAAAACTGTTGAGTTTACTTACAATGTAGCTCAAGATGGTTACAATTTAACTGACGTAACTGATGATATTTTATCTGTGTATCAAGTAACGTATACAGATCTTGGTTCTGAGAACACAGAGCCAGTCTTACCTGCATGGACTTTACGTCGAGATCGGAATACAAGTTCTTTTGCATCAGGGTATGCTTTGGTTCTTCACGATGATGCTTCTTCTGGGCAGGCGGTAAGAGTCCAATACAAGACAGGGTTTACTGTGTTAGCTGCTACTTCTACTGCGTTAAGTACGGTTGGGTTGCACGCATCAGCGTATGATTTGCCCTCATTAGGAGCTGCTCTTAGGCTAATGTCTACACGCCCTGTTAGACGAGAGTTTATAGATGAACAGGGGTCTAGTCGTAGAGCGGATGAGGTTCCTGCTGGTGCTATATCTGCTTCTATGCGTGACCTTCGAGCGTTGCGTGATAACAGAATTAACGCTGAAGCTGCTCGGTTAGATCAAAAGTATCCGTTGTTCTGGACTCGTTCAGGTGGTAAGACTCAGAACTCTGTGTATAGAGGGGTCTAAATGGTGCATAGAGCGGAACGTCTGCCAGTTACGCTGACGATAGGTGCAACAGAACACAGTTACAATATTGAAGTTGACCAGTATCGTCGGACTACTGTACCTACGTTGCGTGAGCAACGAGACACTTCAAGTGAACCCGGCGAGCAGTCGGTTGATAGCCAGTTTTGGTTGAGGTCGCAGACGGATTGGTCGTTTGGGGCTGGTCAAACGTTTTTTGATATAGCTGATGCGAACAGGGGAAGGTTTTATTCTTCTTCTGGTGTTGATGTGTGGACTCAGGGTCAGATTTTTTTGCTGCCTATGTGCGAATCTAAGAATAATGCGTTGTCTTTAACAACCGTTATTATGAAAGTGTTTCGTAAACTAGATGGTGGCACTGACTACATGTACGTTGCTTCGGCTGGTTCATTATATTATGCAACTAATTTTAGTGCTGCTGATGGGTCAGTTACATGGAACACGATGAGTGCTCCTGCTTCTGGTAGCGCTTCGACTATTAAAGACATTACGTCTGATGGTACTAATGTTTATATATCGTATGGAGATGCACGGGTTCCTACTAAACAAACGTTGGGTGTAACTACAGCACCAGATAATAACGGGTCGTTGAACCCTGACTATTTGCGTGTTGTAGGCGGTAGATTGTTTGGGATAGATGGAACAAACATTTACGAAGATAATGGAAGTGGCGTTAAGGTATCAGGCAGTTTAGATTCTACGTTACTTGGAGGGGAATGGGTTGCTGTATGCGCCGGTCCAGTAGGTTTTTACGCTGCCAGCAACACAGCCGGAACAGGAGCAATAAGTTTTGTATCTATTGGTGAAACTGATGGGTTGCTTAATGAACCACAACAAGTAGCTGAACTCCCTAGAGGAGAAGAAATAAACGAAATGATTTCTTACGGAGGTATCTTAGCTTTAGCGACAAGCAAAGGATTGCGTATAGCAGCCATTGACGCTGGGTCAGGTTCTGTAACGTATGGTCCTGTGATAGACGACGCTGGTGAAGTGTTTAGTTTGGCAGCAGACGAACGGTTTGTGTGGTTCGGTGGCACTTTAGGTAAAACGTATCGTGCGGATTTGTCACGGTTTACTGAAACGCTTGTTCCTGCTTGGGCTTCTGATTTGCTGTCGGTTGGTGACGGTAACAGTTTAGGTAACGTAACTCACATTGCTAGATCAAATAGCAAAACATATTTTGTTGACGCTAATAACGGAGTGCAAGGCCCAATGTCCACAGGGCAACTTGTCGCTACTGGAACTATGACAGTTGGTGATGTTAAATGGAACAGCCAATTTGACAAGATCCTGCGAACTATTGAAATGCGTTCAGCTCCTTCTTCGATTGTTGCAGCGCAGCAAACGTTTGCTGATGCTGATGTTAAATGGGCTGATGCCGACGAGTTTTGGGTTGGGCAGGCAGCTACTGTTGGTGGGAGTGTTACTGCTACGGTTACTAATGACGACAATTATTCAGTGACAACTGGTACGTTAACTAATAAAACACCTACCGATGTTGCTACGCTTGTGCCGGAATTATCTGAAGCGTTTAAAATACAGTTAAACCTTACGAGAGATTCAACGGTAACTGCTGGCCCTAAGATAGAGTCATGGAAAATACAGGCGTTCCCTGCGCCAACCAGAGTTGATGAAATAATAGTTCCTATTATTCTTAAAACTAGGGTAGCTACGTCAAGAGGGCGTGGAACAGCAGCAGCGTATGATACTAAAGCTGAATACGATGCTTTACGGACAGCAATGACAGAGAAAAAAGTAATAACTTATCAGGAAGGATCACGTTCAGATACCGCTGTTATTGACCAAATAGCCATGTCAGCGGAGAAATTATCTGATGACGGCGACTGGTGGGAAGGGGTATGCACCCTGAGACTACTAACTGTCCCCTAGAATGGTATATGACCAAGATTCTGTATTACGATATTGAGACAGCGCCTAATTTGGCGTATGTGTGGGGCCAGTACCAGCAGGATGTTATAGAACATGAACGTGAATGGTACATGTTGTGTGTTTCGTACCGCTGGGAGCATCAGAAACGCACGAAGGTGTGTTCGTTAATTGATTTTCCTGAGTCGTATGCTGAAGATTTTGAAAACGATTTTTATGTTGTTAGTAAACTGTGGGAATTAATTGATGAAGCTGACATTGTTATAGCGCACAATGGTGACAAGTTTGATATGCGTAAGGCTAACGCTAGGTTTGTGAAGCATGGTCTTGGCCCACCTTCGTCTGTGAAATCTGTGGATACTTTGAAAGTAGCTCGTAGGTATTTTATGTTTAACTCGAATCGTTTGAATCATGTGGGTAAACACCTTGGGCTTGGGGAAAAAGTGCAGACAGGTGGTTTCCAGTTGTGGGCTGGTTGTATGCGTGGTGATATGAAGTCGTGGAAAACGATGATTAAATACGCTAAACAGGATGTTGATTTACTTCGTGATGTGTATTTAGTGCTAAGGCCTTGGATGAAAAATCATCCGAACTTAAACATCTTTTCGCAGGAACATGCTTGCCCTACTTGCGGATCGTACAATCTTCATCGCAGAGGATTTGCATACACGCAGGTTAGCAAGTTTCAAAGGTGGCAATGTAATGACTGCCATTCTTATAGCAGAAGTCGGATAGCTGAGAAAACAGAGAAACCTTCTATCGTTCCTTAATCGGTAATTGTACTGTAGGTAGATGGCCCGTTTTTTCTTTGTGCTGTCACGAATACTGTTTGCTTCTATGCTTATCATGGCGTTCTTGGCTCCGGCTAGCGCCCAAGCTGAGAACGTTACGACCTGTGTCGAGGATGAGGAAGATGATTTGTTGCGCTGCACCGTGTGGGTTAACCAATTTGAAGCTGGGCCTACGTTCACGTTGGAAATAACTGAGGACCAGACCCCGATAAACGCTATTACTTTTACGTCTATGACCTGCGATGATTGGGATAACGCACCTCACGCTTACGCTGCCGATCCGCACATCTGGTTATATAGCGTTGATAGTGAAGGAACATTGACTTTGGTTGCGGATGACGATGACTCTGCTCCGCATAATGATGGGAGTAACATGTGCTGGGATAGCCAATTAACACCTACCCTAGACATAGGAACGTATCAGCTTAGAGCTGATGCTTACGATGACGAACATACAGGAACGTACACGATGGAATTGTCCGGCGGTTCGTGGAGTTTAGATGGTTCAGAACCAGAGCCTACTCCGACCCCTGAACCTACTCCGACACCGACACCTTCACCAGAGCCTACCCCAACTCCTGACCCGACACCTACTCCAGAACCTACGCCAACCCCTGAACCAACTCCTACTGTTGAGCCGACTCCTACGCCTACGCCAACGCCTGAACCTAACCCTACTCCTCAAATTGACCCCACTCCTGTTCCCACCGTCGAAGATGATGTCCCTGAACCTTCTCCTGAAAGTTCACCCGAACCAGAACCAACACTACCA
>VTLG01010795.1_pt1 | contig 11307 bp, 7 predicted proteins | sample 4694571 | NCBI WGS metagenome assembly VTLG01 (sample SAMN12604809, study PRJNA352737) | marine metagenome | biome: ENVO:00000447; feature: ENVO:00000209|ENVO:00000569|ENVO:01000036; material: ENVO:00002151; isolation source: viral sequences binned using virsorter ... | reverse complement strand
TCATTAACTCAGCCAGGGATGAAATCTCACACAGTGATAACTCGTACCAGCGAAATAACTTCGGTCACAGATACGGTTTCAACCTTCAGCCAATAAAGTATATATTAGTAATACTTATCAATACATTCAGCCTATTCCCTCAAGTTAGTAAAGCAGAAACCATAGGCGGGGTCAGCGCAAGTGCAGCACCAGTTGCTAATAGTAGTGGATCAGTTACGAACCAAGCTATTCAGGTTTTGCAGGGTCCATATATAAGTAATACTTATGGTAATGGGGTCTCGTGTCAAGGTCCAACTTTGAACATCACTCCATTCGTGACAGGAAGTAATTCTTGGAAAGATCCCTATGAAGGTTATTATGATTCACCCGTCTATGACATGACTACCGATGATGATGGTAATTTGAATAATCCAGGGTCAATCTTGTATTACGTTCCTACAAGGACTGGGCAGAAAGCAAATAACAATATTTCATTAGGACTCAGCGCAACCATATCCATACCATTAGACAAACGTCATCATGAAGGTTGTTTAAGAGCCGCGAATACTCAAACAGAGTTATCAAAGCAGTTATTAGCTAATAAACGGTTAGACTTTGAAATGGCGAGACTTAAGCATTGTGCCGAGCAAAAAAGACTTGGAGTATCCTTCCATCCTTCCAGCCCCTCTTTCAAAATTTGTTCAGATATTGTTGTCACCAATCCTCATGGAGTTATACCACAACATCAACATATTATTTCTTCGCCTTCTTCAAAGGAGGTAAATCTCTCTTCTCCCGATACTGATTCGCAAGAATCTCAGAACGACTCAACTTCTGTGGAGTCTTCCCAATCAACGCCTGAATCTTCTTCATTAAGGTCTTTATCAGAGGCTTTATCGCCTTCAGAGCAAGATCAGCCAGCGGCTTTGCTAGGACTGCCGATGTCGTTGCCACAACCGCAATAGAGGTAGTAGCAGTTACAGCCCCAGCTGTCGGTAGAGCATCTAAAACTTGCTCCACAATTGGAACTTCTTCATAAAGAGTAATGCATCTACCATTTTGTATCTCATATCCACTAATACTTTTATTACCTTGAACTTTAGAACCAATAACAGGAGCATCAACAGGTGGACAAACTACTTTTGGGGTAGGGGTAGGAGGTATATTTGTTTTAGGAGTCTCAACTGTTGAATCAGTATCTATAGGAACCATAGGTACTTCAGCTGGCTTAGTTAGTATTAATTGTCTAGGCTCGTAATTAATTGGGTTGTAACTCGGTACAGTCCCATCACAGAGAATTACATTATGAGATTCATCTTCTTCTTTTAACTTATTAGATTTTTTATTAGCAGGATTGTACTCAACACACCCAGGGAGTTGAATAATGGGTGATCCAATTTGCAGGGTTACTGCTGGAGTTCTAGGTATGTTTAATTGAGTTTCTAAATTGTAATCAGGTATGTCTGTTATCTGTGAATCAATGTTAGGTATACCAATCTCTGGTATCTCTGCCATTAGAACTGAGGAACTCCTAACCCACTTCGAGGACTTCTTGGAGCAACTGGACCAGTCATACTAGGTAAAGATGGAGTCGAAGGAATCATATCCTTGACTGCATCACCAGCAAGAGCTCCTACTTCTGACATAATTTTCTCTTTTGCAGAGTCTATTAATGAATCTCTATTTACATAAAGAAAAATTCCAGATCCTACAAGAGTCAACGAGATAGTGCCAGATATAATGGCAACCGCATTAATAATCTTCTGCATTAGAGTAAATTAAATTAAAGCTTAGCTTTACCGTCGGTAATAGCCTTATTAAAAGCAGTTAAAGATTGACTTGATTCCCAATCAGTTTTAGCAACCATAAGCTCGAGATGGTCTGTATTACGCTTAATTGTCTCTTTATCTTCATCAGTTAGAGAAGATTGAGCAACTAAAGTATTGATCAAAGTAACACTATCGCCAGCGGCGCTATAGTCTTGTGTTTTTTCAGCAGCGGTACGTGCCATGGTTTTAAATAACTGTCTTAATAGAATTTTAGCAGTTCTATTCTAAACTGCCTCTAACGCAGCAATACGAGTTTCTAAAGCAGTATTTTTAGCAGATAACTCTTTAATTGCGTTAATAAGAACAGGAACAAATCTCTCATACTGCAATCCATATTGATTTTTATCATCCGTTACATCAGTTATAATCATAAATTCTTTATCTTCTTCTCCTGTATCTGGATTAATTCCATAACCATGTTCTTTTTCTATTTCTAAATTATCTTGAGCTAATAAGCCAATACAAAGTTGAGGTTTTTTATGAGTACCATCCCTGATTACATCATTAAGACCTTCTGTACTATTTTTATCCTTTAGATACTTTGCTCTTCTATCCCATCTATATGTAACAGGATTGAGTTTATTAATCCAAGATAAACCTCCATTTAAAGGAGTAATATCTGTCTTATCTCGTTTATCAGAAGTAGTAATCGTACTGACATTACAATATAGAGTTAATATTTCACTATCACCTAAACAAATACGGTTTGTTTGTGTGGTTATGTCTCCTCCTGGTTCACCAGATCTACCTGCATCATTACCAATACAAATATTGTTAGTACCTGTTGTAATTGCTCTACCTGCATCATTACCAATACATACATTTGTATTACCTGTTGTAATATCGTTTCCAGCTTCTGGACCAACGCATACATTTGCATCTCCAGAACTTACGTGTCTAAGTGCATAGTAACCAACACCAACATTTTGTGCGCATGACTCCATTTGGGTAGTTCCAGCATAAGGTCCAACCATTACATTGAAATTACCAGTTATTCCATTAGTGTGTCCTAGTCCTGCTTGTCTTCCTATAAAAACTTGTCCTGCACCACTAGTAATATTTCTTCCAGCTCTATCTCCTACACAAACTTGATCTCCAGCAGTTGCGGCATAAGCAGCGTTATGACCTATGACTGTGTTGCTATTTCCTGTTACGTTTAAATATGAAGCACTACGTCCTATGGCAATATTCTGATCTGGAGTTGTTTGAGTGAAACCAGCATGAGGACCAATAAGTACACTTGATACAGCAGTTGTAGTTGATTGTCCTGATTCAGATCCTATAAATATGTTATAACCTCCTGTTGCCACTTCTCCTGCTTGATGTCCAAGTGCTGTATTACAAGCACCTGAAGTCATAGTTTTCAAAGCTTCGTAACCAACTGCTGTATTTTCAGTTCCTGTTGTATGCGCTAGTAAAGCACCATATCCAAGACCTGTAGCTTGAGCACCAGTTGTATTAGCTTGTAGTGCTCTAAAACCAAGACCAACGTTTCCAGTAGCAGTTGTATTATTTTCTAAACATTGATAACCAATAGCAGTATTATAAGCACCAGTTGTATCGTCCTTTAAAGCTTCAAAACCAATAGCAGTCTGGTGGCTTCCTGATACATTTTCAAGTAATGCACGATAGCCGACACCGACACATTCTTCAGCTGTAGTGGCATCTGCCATCGCTTCATACCCAATGGCGACATTGGCATGACCTGTAGATAGTTTTAAAGCATAACCACCAATAGCAACACAAGGTTGATCAGTATTAGTGGTGTACAAGGCTTGGTAGCCAATAGCTACATGAGTATTACCTGTTGTATTTGTATATAAAGTGTCATAGCCAAGAGCAACATTTAAAAGACCTGTTGAAGTATTTCGTCCTGCGTTATAACCAATCGCTGTATTTTTACTACCTGTTGTGTTTTCAGATAATGAATAACTTCCAACAGCTATATTGCCATCTGCAGTGGTATTGGCATCTAATGCATCTCTACCGATACCGACGTTATGAGCACCCGTTGTGTTCGCTCCTAAAGCATGATATCCCAGGCCTACATTGTTATGACCTGTCGTATTTACTTGGATTGTGTACGCACCAACAGCTGTATTTTCACCACCTGAAGTATTTCCAGTTAATGCTGCATAACCAATAGCAGTTTGATTACTACCTGTATTAGCAGAATCTAAAGCATAAGAACCTACAACAGTACAATTTCCTGCTGTGTTTGCATGTAACGCAGCATAACCAACAGCCGTATTATCACTGTTTGTTGTATTTGTAGATCCATTTCCTCTACCTACATAAGTATTTCTTGTTCCGCTAGTATTTAATTGACCTGCATAATTACCAAAAGCAGTGTTGTGACTGCCTGTATTATCCATTAAAGAGTACATACCAAAAGCAGAATTATCCGCACCAGTAACGTTGTCTTCTAAAGCTCTATATCCAAAAGCATTATTATATTGACCTGTTGTGTTGGCGGTTAAAGCTTGTCTACCAACTGAAGTATTATAACTACCTGTTGTGTTGCTCTCTAAAGCTATATAACCTACTGCTGAATTACCTGTACCAGTCGTATTATCTTCTAATGTTTTATATCCAAAAGCACTATTACCAGCTGCGCTAGTGTTTGAAGTTAAAGCAAGCGCACCAACAGCAACGTTATTTGCTCCTGTTGTGTTTGCGTCTAAAGCAAAAGCTCCAATAGCTGTATTTTCTCCACCAGTATTAAGAGTTAAAGCATCTTGACCGACTGCTGTATTACCAGTTCCTGTTGTTACAGTCGCTAAAGTATTACCTCCAACTGCTGTATTTACACCTGTAGTACATAATTCAAGTGCATCTTTACCAATAGCTGTTATTCCATCAGACGTAAAAGCAGTTCCAGCGTTATAACCAATACAAGTATTTCCTGAACCTGTTTGGTTTGCATCTAAAGAGGAAGCACCAACCGCTGTATTCATTCCTCCAGTTGTATTTAGGTATAAAGCATCTTTACCAACAGCAGTGTTATTAGATGCAGTTGTATTACCACCTAATGCATTATCACCTACTGCAACATTATATGATGCAGTTGTATTTGCATCTAAAGCTCCTCTACCTAGAGCAACATTATTACCGCCTGTTGTATTTGCACCTAAAGCAACATATCCAGCAGCTACGTTATATACACCTGTAGTATTTGCATCTAATGTGTAATTACCAAGAGCACAATTAGCAACTCCAGTTGTATTCGCGTATCCACTATTAACTCCAATAGCAACATTATTAGCGGCTGTTGTGTTACTAGTTAAAGCTTGATCTCCTATTGCAACATTGGTAGCTCCAGTTGTATTAGCTAGTAATGTTTTAAATCCAAGAGCAGTATTACTTGAAGATGTAGTTGCCGCTTTTAATGCCCAAAAACCTACTCCAACATTAGATGTTCCACTAGTTAAAGCCTCTAAAGAATTTGATCCAATAGCTACATTATTTGCACCTGCTCCTCCAGCAGTTAAAGCTTGTCTTCCTATAGCTACGTTATCGTTTGCTGTTCCACTACTTAAAAGTGCTTCGTCTCCTATAGCAATATTATTATTTCCAGTAGTATTATCTTCCAGAGCATTATTTCCTATCCCAACATTTCGAGTACCTGATGTGGTATACCTCACCGCTTGATATCCAACAGCAGTATTATCAGCACCATTGTTACTTTGTAGTGCATCAAAACCAATTCCTATATTTCTGTTACCAGTTGTGTTTGTATATAAAGCATCTCTACCAATAGCAATATTTTCTCCTCCAGTAGTATTTGCTGCTAAAGCTTGTGAACCTACAGCAGTATTTTTATCTCCAGTAGTATTAGATCCTAAAGCACTTTTACCAACAGCAGTATTATTATCTCCAGTAGTATTAGCATCTAACGAAACCGCACCAACAGCAACGTTGTTGGTTCCTGTTGTATTAAATACTAAAGCCGAATAACCAACAGCCGTATTGCTATCAGCAGTAGTATTAGCATCTAAAGCGTTATAACCACAAGCAGTATTGTAATCTCCTGTTGTATTAGAGAGTAAAGCATTACCACCAATAGCTACGTTTTTCTCACCTGTTGTATTTCCACCTAAAGAGTGTCTACCAATAGCAGTGTTGTAATCTCCAGTTAGGTTTGCATCTAAGGAAAATACACCAACAGCAGTGTTATCTGTTCCTGTTGTGTTTAACGCTAGAGCATCCTTACCAACAGCAGTATTATTAGATGCAGTTGTGTTTGAAGTTAAGGAGTTAAATCCTAAAGCAGTGTTATATTGACCAGTCGTATTAGCGTCTAAAGTTTGTGAACCAACAGCAACATTACGATCTCCTGATGTAGTTGCTGCTAGAGTTCCCTGACCTAATGCAGTATTGTGATCTGTTGTGCAATACTCTAATGAATTATAACCAACTGCTGTGTTACTCCCTCCAGTGACATTCTGACTTAAAGCTTGTCTACCTATTGCAGTATTATTAGCTCCAGTTGTGTTTTTCAGTAATGCATAATAACCTAGAGCAACACCATTATCCGCAGTTGTGTTTGCCTCTAAAGCTTTATAACCAACAGCAACATTACGATCTCCTGTTGTATTGTTTTCTAAAGCGTAATTACCTACAACAACATTTTCAACCCCAGTTGTAGTTAAATATGCTGCTTGATAACCTAAGGCTACGTTATTACTGCCTGTTGAGTTGGTAGATAATGCATACATTCCAATACCAACATTGTTATTTCCAGTTGTATTTGCATCTAAAGCACTCGCCCCAAAAGCAGAATTGCTACTTCCTGTTGTGTTTAACTTTAAAGACTCCCAACCAAAAGTAGTATTTTCTTGTCCTGTTGTATTAGCATTTAATGAAAGATAACCAACGGCAGTGTTACTAGATGCAGTTGTATTTGCTTCTAACGAACCTTTACCTATGGCTACATTATTACTGCCTGTTGTATTTGTTTTTAAAGCTTTATAACCAACTCCAATATTATAATGAGCTGTAGTATTTGCAGTTAAAGCTTCATAACCAATAGCTACTAATTGATTTCCAGTAGTGTTTGCGTCTGCCGCATAAGTACCAATAGCTGTATTATATGTTCCAGTTGTGTCTTCTCTCAAAGCATCTTTACCAACAGCAACGTTATCACTTGCTGTAGTGCTTGATAACAAAGCTTTATGACCTAAAGCAACATTAGAAGCACCTGTAGTATTCGTTTTGAGGGCTTGATTTCCTACTATTGTATTAGATGATCCAGTAGTATTCTGTTGCATTGCTGAATTACCAACAGAGGTATTCTCAGCACCAGTTGTGTTGGTTCCTAAAGCATCAAAACCAACTGCTACATGACCATTGGCAGTTGTATTTGCATCTAATGCACCCTGACCAACGGCAGTATTTTCATCACCTGTTGTGTTAGCACCTAAACTAGCAGAACCAACAGCAGTGTTACCAGCACCAGTTGTGTTTGCCGTTAAGGCAGAATAGCCAACAGCTACGTTATTTGAAGCATTAGTACTATATCTAAGAGCATATCTACCAATAGCAACGTTAGAACCACCTGTAGTTGTGGTGTACAATGCACTATCACCTACGGCAACGTTTGATTCAGCACTTGTGTTAGCTTGAAGAGCACTGGCACCTACAGCTGTGTTGTATCCAGCAGTAGATAATTTTAAAGTTTCAAAACCAATTGCTGTATTATTATCAGCAGTAATAGCTGTTAATAATGCGCTATGGCCGAGTGCAGTATTATTGTCTCCTGTAGTATTTGCTAATAAAGAATTCTTACCTACTGCTATATTTTCTGAACCTGTTGTATTTACACTTAATGCCCAAGAACCAACAGCAACGTTATTACTAGCAGATGTATTTGCATATAATGCACTTCGACCAACAGCAGTATTATTAGAACCTGTTGTGTTGGCATATAAGGAGGAATAACCTATCGAAGTGTTATGATTTGCGGTTGTAGTACTAGCAGAAGAAAAGGCTCCAACGGCACTATTATAATCTCCAGAAGTTACTGCTGTACCAGCATCCTTACCTACGAGAGTGTTATAAATTGCATCAGTACCACTAAAAGAGTCACCCGCATTTTCACCAATAACAGTATTACCCTGGGCATCTGTAGTATCCAATGAATCAACGGACAGCGCTCCCGTTATGGTCACCCCGACGTTAGATGTAGCCAGCTTGATATTGTCATTGAAATACAGAGATACGGCTCCATCCTCTACGAATTTTGCAATAGTTTCAGTACCGTCACTCTTAAGAATACGTGTTTCAGTTCCCCATATTTCTAGATTTCCTGTACCCTGTTCTTTTATAAACGACGTACTACTATTATGACTAATTTCTAAATCTGCTGAACTACCCCAAGAAGCTTTAGCATCATCAGCAAACTCTAGTCGATTATCCGACTTATCCCAAACGACGTTATGGCTAGCACCAGTAAAGGTAACGTCTCCATCATGTGTAGCACCTATATCTGTAACTGTTCCACTTACTGTAATTCCCGATGTTGTTGTAGCTAGTCGAAGGTTATTATCCCAGTAGAGACTTACAGCTCCACCACCAGTAAAGCGACCCATTAATTCGCCAGTTGATCCTTGCCTAATATCTGTCCCGTTGTAACCATCAATAACAAGTTGACCAGCAACTGAATTAGGTTCTTTTATATAAGAATTAGTACCATCAAAATAGACCTGCAAATCCCCCGAACCACCTAAAAGTAACTTCTTATTATCAGGTACATTTAAACCATTAGCGTCATAAGTTAATATTTGAGTACCAGAAGCCGTAAAGCCTACAATTCCAGAAGAAACATTATAGAAACCAGTCGACGTATCATTGGAGAACGTCATTGATGGAGCTGTTGCCGATCCTGCTGGGAACTCAGTACCTACAGTTACATAATCTGCACCCGCTAAAATAACTCCAAAGAAAGCATGTCCATTAGCTGGAGCAGAACTAAATACAATATTTCCACCAAGTAATTTGAAACCTGCGCTTCCTGTCGGATCCGGCTCTTGAATAACACCATTAACAGAAACCATTATCTGTTGGGTGTTAATCGGGAATGGTACAGGAGCTGCACCTCCTACTTGTAATGCAAAAGAAGTTGTACTCCCATTAAATCCAGAACTTATATCATCAATGATTCGATAAGACGGATAAGCAACCTGCAGGTCGTTCCCAATATACATTTGTACTTAGTAACCTTATTTATATATCTTCTATTGTATTTTGACTCTATTTTGAGTTACTTAGTATTTGGACCCTTCTTAGAAGGTTGCGTAGGCCACTCAACTTTAGAGTATTCTTTATAAGCTTGAGGGATATCTCTTAAAGCTTGCCTATAAGCTGCCCAAGCAGATTGATCTAAACTGCAACCTGGCGTCATTGTCCAGTCTGTTGACCATAAAAGATAGTCTCTTTTTTTACGAATAACTGCCCAACTTGTTTCTTCTAAAGTTAAAATTGTTTTATCAAAATGCTTATCTATTTCTTCTTTAATTGTTTTAAATTGCTCTTGAATTGAACTGAGGTCTCCAACAGTAGTTAAGCCCATAATCCTTAAGTCTGCTCAAGATAGCTAACAGTAATATCAAAAGCTGAAGCAGTATCTGCTCTTGCTCTTAAAATATCACTAGATTCTAAAATTATCTTACTTCCACTAATAAGTTCTAAAGAAGATCCTGCGGGAATTGGGACACTCTTAAGTAAATAAGTGTCATCTCCTGTGTTGTTTACTATGTAAACATCAAGGTTTGCACTAGTACTAGTTTTATTTGCAACCATCGCACTTAGCAAGATTAAAGTTGCAGACCCACCTGCTGTCAAAATGTTTGTGTCCGTACTACTTACTGCAGAAGTAGACATACTGGACTTCGTAGCTTGTTTAAAGGTATTTGCCATCTCAGCTTAAAGCAACAATAAGAGCGAGGTTATCATCAGAATCAAAAAGTCCACCCACTGTTAAATTTCCAGTAATGGAAACATTTCCCGGAATAGATAATGACCCAGATCCATCTATTGTAAGCCTAGCAACACCTCCGGTAACTATTGATATATTATCTGAAGAAGGACTAATCAGACCTGTATTGGGATCATTTGCGAATTTTAATGCACAACTAGTTAAAGAACCTAGAGAGAAAGATGCATTAGTTCCATCTTCTCGTAAAAGGGCAAGACCACCAGCTGTTGTAGCATCATGTATAACTGCTACTTTTTTATCAGTATCAACAGTAACTTCACCATTAGCACCTGTAAAGGTAGCATGTTCAACAGTTGATCCGCGACGAAATTGTACTTGGGTTGCCATAAGACTATCCTAATGCAACTGCTATTGCAGTAGCGAAATTTTCAGAAGCGATTGTTCCAGATTCATCTGCAACAGTCAGTGTTCGAGTTGTACCGCTTGATATACCCGAACATTCAAAAGCCAATTGTTTTGTATTGTCAGAATTATCTCTAATACGTAATCCACTATCGTCAGTAACTACAGCAGAAGATGTAATAGAAGTTAATCCAGTAAAGGTAGATTGGCTACCTCCTAGTGCAATCGAAGCGCTTCCTATAGTAATTGTACTATTGGCAAGTTGAGAGTTAGGTATTGAGCTAGTTCCAAACTGACCCGTACCAGAGTTATATGTTAAACCTGAACCACCAGCAACACTTAATGTTTCTAAGAGTGCAATAGTTCCTGCTGCATTTGGAAAGAGAATTGCTCTATCAGCAGTTGCATCCGTAGCAGAAACAGTAGTCTCGTAAGAGTCAGCAGTGGCACCTTCAAAAACAATTCCAGAACTACTAATAGTTATTCCATTAGCAGATTCAGCTGTACCTGCGTAAAGTGTTGTTGCTATTAAAGAAGTTGATGTTAAAGATGTTAAACCAGCAATTGTAGTAGCTGATGCACCCAAAGCAATAGGCGTTCCACCTACTGTTACTGAAGAATTCGCAAGATTACTATTAGCAATAGAAGAACCTGTCGTTAAGATAGTTCCACTTTCATTTGGGAAAACAATTGATCGATCCCCAGTCGGTTCAGCAGCAGTTATTGTGGTCTCATTTCCATCAGCAGTTGGACCTTCAAATACAATTCCAGAATTACTAATTGCAATTGAATTTGATGACTCAGCTGTACTTGTATAGAAAGTAGTAGCTGTTAAAGATGTTAAACCAGCAATCGTAGAAGCTGTAGCTCCTAAACTTATTGAAGTGCTTCCTAAAGTAACCGAACTGTTAGCAAGCTGAGAATTAGGTATAGCACTCGTACCTAATACTCCTGTAGAAGAGTTATATGTTAAACCTTCGCCAGAGGCAATGCTAATCTTTCCCCTGATATCTGCATCAGAAGGACCAGCATACGTTAAGACTCCGGTTGAATTGTTATAAGATAAACTTCCTTCTCCTCCACTATCAGTTACAGAGATAGATGCTCGGGAACGAGCGTTCGTGTAATAAAGATTAGTATTTTCAGTAAGATCGTTTGATG
>VTLG01008505.1_pt1 | contig 11307 bp, 28 predicted proteins | sample 4694571 | NCBI WGS metagenome assembly VTLG01 (sample SAMN12604809, study PRJNA352737) | marine metagenome | biome: ENVO:00000447; feature: ENVO:00000209|ENVO:00000569|ENVO:01000036; material: ENVO:00002151; isolation source: viral sequences binned using virsorter ... | reverse complement strand
CTATATATAGTATCGGACAAAGCACTTTGTAAATCTTCATGTACAATCGTACCTAATCTAAGTATTCTATTTGATGCTTCATTAGTAGGATTAGTAGTTTCTATTTGCTCAATAGATTCAAAGTATAGCTTACGTGAGCAAGAACCACCCCCAGAGGCATGATAATACTTTTCCCTACCCTTGTACCTAGCTTGATAGTTTTCTTTGTTTTTGGCGGTAATATACGCGTTATACAGGTTTTCTATATCTACAGGACATTTCATGTGGTTATGAATTATCCGCTATATATTGCGTAATTAATTGTGAGACAACTTGATTCATGGACTTTCCATTAGTGTAACATACACCTTTGAAAGTCTTCCATAGTTCGGCTTCTATGTTCGTTAGTATAATATTCTTTTTCTCATTCATTCTCATACCCTTATATTAAATTAAAATTAAAATGGCGGTAGCTTGGTCACGCAATTGTGTTCACTACCATTGAGTTGATATAACCACGTCTGGATTACCAATTCTAGCTACTAAGCTTTATCCTCAAGAGATTAGATGCATATCTACATCAGCGTTCAATAGGTTATCAGCAATATTTTTACACCATTCAACACCATTTTTATTTAAGATGGCACGCACGCTGGTTTGCCTACATCAGGGCTGGCATAACCTTTTTATCCTGATTCCTGACGCCACTCGATAGGACTTATTACCTGCTCACTTATTGCTATCTCAAAATTCTTTAGGAGCTTGACCCTCGTTAGTATGCTCAACCGTATCTCTGATTGTTTCTTTGATTGACAACCTCAACCGTTTGACTTGCATGCTCGCCTGTCAATATCCCCTAAATCTATGTCAATAAACATATATATATTAATATACTTAATATATACCATGCAAGTACTTACGGAATTAATTTCCCTTTTTCTTTCTGCCTCTACTTAAAACCTCATACATGGTTTCTATTGGCGGTAGGTTGCTCCAGTTCCATTCCTTATCCTCATACTCATCTCGCATTTCATTATTGACAACATCTAAAAAATCCTCTATAAAGCTCTTCATTTTTCCCATCTTATCTTCCTCCTTTTATTATCATTTCTAAGAATGTTAGGATTAATAATATGATTAATATTGTCTCTATCATTTTATACCTCCTAACAGGTAATCTCTACGTCTTACTATCCTATTATATATACTTAGTGTTACATGGAAATCTCTTACAGCTACATTATCTGTTTCATAGGGAGAAGCTATATTAATTGATTTGCCTATATTGTTTGTCATTTGTCTGATTAGGTTATTGTATACTTCTATTACGTCCTTGTGTCTACTCATCTACTACCCCTTTGTGTTTAGTGTTTTTAGTTTATCTAGTAATTTTCTATTATACCTATCCATAGCCTCATCTCGTCCGCTTAGAATGTCCTCATTCTTATCTTCGTCTCCTGTTTTTGTCATAGTTTTATCGTAAAATATGGCTATTTCTTTTACATCATATCTAACATCAACACTATCACATACTTGTTCCCAAGTATTAGAATCAAAATCCTCTGGATATAGGTTTAGATATCTGCAATTTTTATCTTCTTTTTTCATTTACTCATCTCCTTTATATTTGATTCGCAAGTCATGTTGTTCAAGAGCATGTTTATTTATATCCTCTTGCGATAGTGTTTTAGGCACATGATGTTGTCCAAAGATTTCAATAAATTCTTCTATAATCACATCATTATCCATCTTTTTGTACCTATCTGCTAGTATTTTTCTCATTTTAACGTAATCTGGTATTCTACTCATCTTCAATCTCCCTCATTACTACCCAATCTCCAATACGGAATATATGCTCTACTGCATTGGCTATTGCTTGGTTTTCGTTTAGTTCTCCGTCTTGATATATTTCTTCATCTTCAACAAGCTCATACTTGCCTAACAACTCTTTTGATTTGAATATATAATCATCTTGAGATTTTAAGTATCTTTTTTTAATAATAGAAACATCATCACACATTACTCCTCCTCCGTTGTAATAATAAATGGTAAGCAATTTTCTATCTTATCAAATATTTGTTTTGCCTCGTCTAGTAAATAGTTTTTCACATTTTTAGTTCCAATGCTTTCTTCCAACAATGATGTATCTTCGTAATCTGCTATCCAAGTATTTATTCTCTCTTTTACTTTCATCTTTACTCTCATCACTTACCACCTCCTTTTGTGAATATTATCCATATGCACGTTGCTATGATTAATATTACCTTTAGCACTATTGTTATTATTGAATCTATTACCCAAATCGTGTCAAGTGAAGCCTCCATACTATTCCTCCTTTTGTTCTATTTCTAAAAAGATTCCAGCCCAAATGTGTATTTCATAACATTCGCAACATTCATATACTTTTTTATTATCTTGTCTTAGATATTGAAAAAACCAATTACCTAAATCTTTGCAACATTCACTCATACTATTCCTCCTTTTGTTCTATTGTAATAGCCAATTCATCTAATTGTGGTGGTTGATTTAACCTGTAATCATCACAAGCTAATCTCTCTGCTTGTTCTTTGCTATCTGCCTCTATCTCTAAATGGTAATGAAATACCACATTATATGTTTTCATATTATTTCTCCTTTGCTTTTATTATTCCCTCTTTAATAAGGGCATTTGCAGTTCTTCCAAACCACCCTTGCAAATTCCAAGCAAGTCCGGTATCTACTAAATACTCCCAAGCCTTAATTTGCTCTTTTTCACTCCCATCAATAAATCCCTCTGCTAGTCCTACTGCCTCGTATCTAGTCATATTATTCCTCCTTTTTATATATAGGTAGTTCTACTCCATATTTATCTGCATCTCTTTGAGCTACTTTATCTAGTATATCTTCAAGAGCGTGTTCTAGCTCTTTTATCGTGATGTCTTTCTTTTTCTTTTTCATTTCTATCTTCTGATATTTTGCAATATCTCCTACTACTTTAAATAGATTGAATTTAGTCATCTGTTTTCTCCTTTTTTATCCATTTAGAAATTCATCTATTTCAGTTACTATAAACTGAAATTCCTCTTTCCACACTTTGTCATCATTATAATCTGCTTTGGCGTTTGTTGTTGCTACATCCATTATAAACCTTAACAAATCTCTAGCATTGTCATAGCTATATTTAGTCATTTGTTTTCTCCTTTATTCAATTATAAAATCTTCTTGACATATTCGTGATGTCTTTCTTTTACGTATTCTAGCCTTTCTTCAACGTATTCTAGCCTTTCTTCAAGTATTATACACCTATTTTGGTAAAATTTATGTTGCATAATATGATACTCTAGGTCTTTCCTTAATTCTAGTGATTCTTGGATAATATCTTCTATTTTCATCTTATTTCTCCTTTATTCTTCACCTCATCTAATATATTCTTTTTTTCTTTATCACTTAAATTGTGATATTCCTTTTGTTCATCCCAACTTAATTGATAAAATGATTCACATTTATCACATAAATCTGTACTTCCAAAAATATTAAATTGAGGTATTTCCACCTCGTTATCTAGTGTTGAGCAATCATCACATAACCATTTATCTCCTATTTTCATTTCATTTCTCCTTTGTTGCAAATCCCATATTAACCTCTCTTTCCTCTGCTATAAAACTCTTGTAATCTTGCGGGTAATACTACATTATTATCGCAACTATGACAACACAGACCATTATTGATAGGCTGTGCATTATTTGTTCCATCCCAACCATTTGAATCTGGCTGTATTTCTTTTTTACATATGCTACACATTGGCTTTTCTTTTTTTGTTTTCATTTGTTCCCCTTTTCTTTTAGCTGTAATACAATGTTATCTTTTCACAAAATATTCCGATATGATTAATCCCATTCCTATTTTTAAATCTTTTGTCTACATCATAAAATCCGCACATACTACTACAAGTAAATTTTAATTCTTTTGTAATTAGCTTGAATATTAAATCACGACTTTTTGTTGATTTTGTATGTATAATTATTTTATTCATTTTGATATAAAAAAAAGCCTAACAAATTAATGCTAGGCTTTTAGTCCTTTATGTTTATTGTTGGTATTGCTCGAAAAGTCTATCGGCTTCTGTCTCTCCAAACTTTTCTGCTACTTGTCCGATTATTATTCCAATCATATTGTGTCCGTAAGGTGTCCCGAGAACAGATAGTATTTCACTCTCTGCTGACTCTAGGGTCATGTTTTTAAAGTCAAATCTACTCATCTGTGTCCTCACTTTCAGTTAATGATGTGATGATGTTTGTAGCTGTTCGTGTTACTTTCTCATCACTCCAACTTTCGACTCCATCATCTCCAATCCAACCACTTGCACAATCCCAAGCCAAGTCAGATAATGAGCTTTTTAATTGAGATATTGTTATTTCCATTTTTTACCCCTTTTCGTTTTTTGCTACTAGGGATTTATACAATTTACCCGCGTTCATCGGTGTAAATGATGTATCTCTTTCAATCCCTAATCCAAAGCTTAGTTCTATCTCTTGTAGCTCCTTAACGTCAAAAGACCCAACCTCTAAGGCGAATCCATCTACGATTCCCCAACAATAATCAGATTTTGGGTCTTTGTTCATAAGATACCAAGTCCACGCTCCAACTGGATTAAAAAACTTGGCTACTACGTCTTGTGTGTCCATATCAGAGTTTTTTTCATACTGCTTTTCTGCTCTTTCTTGGATTTCTTTTGTTAGTAGTTTCATTGTTTACCTCGTTGATTTGTTAGTGCCTAATATTATTAAAAGCCTAATTAATAAACAAGATAAATATCATATATAATAGTAGATATTAGTATATATAAGTTATATATTCTATCAGGACGAACGAACGAACAAAAAAATCAAGGAGTAAATAAAATGGATATATATCAATTAGCACAAGATGAAGTAAATAAGATAGTTGGTAGAACTGGAATGTGTGTTCTTGACCTGCCTGATTCAATATCTATATATGACTGGATTGATATAGATATGACACCTAAACAAGTAAAAGAAATAGCTCCAGATATGGCTTGGGAGCTACTAGATAATGCTGGACTGGATAGGGATTTAGTTGATTCTATCTGTTATCCTGATAAAATAGGAGATGAATAAAAATGATAACTAAACAAGAGATGGGTGATAAACTGTATTATAGCACAATGTGTGAAGCACAGTACGGAGGATATCCTTGTAATAGCTGTTTTCATACAATAATAGAAGAAGATTATGGAGATAAGCTGAAAGAAGATATACACAAATACTGGGAAGCAGTACTGGATTTTAGAGGCGACTATGATGATTATGACTGGCCTAGAGAGACAGATACATCTAAATTTTATGAATTAATAGAAGAACTATATAATACAATTAATAGTGATAACTTGAAAACAAAGTTAAATAAATAAAGGGGTGTATAATAATGTGCGAACAAATGAAAGTTAAACAAATAGGAAGTAATATGATTGAGCTTATTAAGATAGTAGAGAGTAATGATAGTTACGGCAAGTACTATATCCTCGTAAGCTATGAGACACCAGTCGTAATAGTAGCGTTTACCAATGGTAAGCAGAATGTATATATAACTGGTAAGTATTACAGCAAGACCACAACACAGCATATTAATAAGTATTTAAAGAATGAGTGGAAGTTCACAGCTGAAGAGATAAAAGAGTTTCCACGTGTTGATAAGTATAGCGTGGTTAATGGTGATGGTGACGCTATGCAGATACTACATACTTAGAGTTCGTCCTACCTCAACAGCCTACCTCCACACTACACAAAAGCGCCGTCTGTAATGGACGGCGTTGCCTTTTATGTTAATATGTGTATAAAATTATACTTAATTATAAGTGTTACAATATAAACCAAATTTTCAACGAAATAGAGAAGGGTATGAGGGCTAAACTTTGGGGGTATTCCGAATAAGAAAGAGTGACACCCATTCTAATATTATTTTTCAAATTTTCAGGCTTTCTACATCAGGGGGGTTATTGTTCTTTAGTATATTATATTTTACTATATATTATGATGCTCTTTTGGTGAGTTTTGTTTTGTTTTGGATAGAGGAGTTTATTCCCCTATCTCTAAGAGAACAACTTCCCTATCCTCTACGGTTTTTACCTGCTCTTCTGGAGCCGTTCCGCTTCATCGGATACACATCTCTGTGCGGATAACGATTATATAGCGACTCAGTCATCTTAGGATTGTCTATGGCTTTGCTATTAATTCCCCTTCTAGTGACCATTTAGCTTTTCTGTACCCTAGAAGTGTTTAACCAACCGATACAGGCATTAAATATAGTTATACTAATTATATAATGCAATAAATATTTTTATTTTGTATATTATTCTATGGAATTTAAGAAAATCAAGGGAAAGGAACATCGGTTATACGATGATATGGCCGAATTTATGGCTTTTAACGAAACTTTGGCCCCTACAGGTGATTGGAGGAGGGGAAATGAGGGAGATTGGGTATATACTGATGATTTGCACGTTTGTCAGGTACTTAAGGTCTTCTATGTGACTGTTCCTTCTAATGGTAAGCGGCAGAAGTGTATAAGGACGGTATGTGGTTCTTTTGTTGTTGGCCAGAAAAACGTTAAAATGTTAGGGGAACATGGTGTTGCTAAGAATATTTACACATTTTCGGGTAATTACGACTCAATTAACAATATTCGTAGTAAACACATCCCTTCTAAAAAATTATTATTTGCGCAATACGTAGCTGCAGGGGTGGATTTGAGTCAAGCATATAGCATAGTGTATCCAAAGGCAAAGGACAAACAATACATAAAAACTGCAGCTAACAAATTATTACAACTGAAAAAGGTACAAAAGATGGTTAAAGAAGAAATAAGAGATATTTTAAACTCTGAGGGAGTGTCTCCTGAGTATATTATCCAAAAATACAAGGATATAGCCGATATCTCTGATAGAGATACAGATAAGTTGCGTTCTTTAGATGCGCTCGCAAAGATGTCTGGATTATTCGATACAGAGAAAAAACAGGAACAATTAACAGTTTGGGCTGGATTCTCGCCTGAGCAGCTGGAGGCTATAAAAAGTGACAAAACAGAGCAAAAAGTACTCGCACACGTTGAGAGGAAAGAGGAATCCTAAAGATGATACTTGTCCAGTATGCAGCAATGACTTATATTATGATGAGGTAACAACGCAAAGGATAGGTATTATCGACTCATATGGTAATGTAAATGAGTGGAAATGTCCATTTTGCGATTCAGAGTTTGATTTAGATAATAATTTGTTGTATATTTATGGGTCCGAAAGCGATAGTGGTTTAGCATAAATGATGATAGATAAAAAAATATCAATAGGAACAGTTATTACAATAGCTACTGTATTGGGTACATTTATTTATACTCAGGGAATAATGACAAATAAGATAGAATCATTTGAAAATGAGGATTCTAAGCATACAGTCCAGATAAATAAGAACAATGAAGATATTGTCGGGCTTCAAATAGCTGTTGGAAAGATAGAAACAAAGATAGATGAAGGGTTCAAAAGACTAGAAACTCTTCTAATCGAGAATTAATATGGCAAAATTTGGAAGAACATCAAGAAAACAATTAGCTACATGTCATGAAGACTTGCAGGATTTATTTAATGAAGTGATAAAATATGTCGATTGTAGTGTCCTAGAGGGCCATCGGGGTAAAGAAAGGCAGAATAAGCTATATGATGAGAAGAAGACTAAAGTTAAATACCCAAATGGTCGTCACAACGATATTCCTAGCAACGCTTGTGACATTGTCCCTTACCCTATTGACTGGAATGATAGAGAGCGTTTTCACTTATTTGCAGGCTTTGTTTTAGGGATTGCACAATCTATGGAGATAAATGTCCGCTGGGGAGGGGACTGGAACAAAAATTTTGAAGTTGATGACAATAAATTCGATGACTTCCCACATTTCGAGTTGATAAAGGAGTTTTAATATGGCAGGAAATAATTGGTTACATAATAAATATCCTGGTTTTGGACCAGGGTCAACTAGTTCAGTAGCTAACACCAATCCAGCAGATGCTAATTTAATGAATTTACTTAATGAGTTAAGGACTGGGGAGTCCGTAGAGACTTTGCCCTCAATAGTAAATAGATTTGAACCAGGGGTTTCAGAGGAAGTGCCTATGCAGCAGGGATATAGCGACCAATATGGTACATATGATGAATATGGCAATGTTGTAGATTATTATCGGGGGACTTCTCCTACAGGAGGTGTTGCGGAACCTAGAGGTGCAGGTGGGGCACATGATTCTATAAATATGTTACAGCTACAAAATGACCCTCAAGAAGCAATAAAAAATAATCCTTCACTTTTAAATTCACTATTACAGCATATAATGTCTTTATTTAAGTAATAATGGCTAATCTTAACCTGAATGGTAATATATCAAAGAATGAAGAAACACTCCAACTTGCATATAGTGATTTAATTACATTTGGCAAGTTATTCAGCCCACAAGACTTTTTAGCCTCAGCTACCCCAGATTTCCACATTGATGTGGGAAATATGCTTACAGATAAGACAAAACAGCAATTGGCCCTAGTTTTGCCTAGAGACCATGCAAAATCTACATTAGCAGCTTGCGCGGTGCTTCACAGATTCCTATTTGCAACGAAAGAGAACCCAGAGTTTATCGCTTGGGTTGGTGAAGCTCAGGACCAGGCAAGAGATAACCTGAATTGGATTCAGAACCATATATATTCAAATCCAGCAATTCACTATTACTTTGGTGATTTAGAAGGAGATAAATGGACAAAGGACGAATTTACATTAAAAAACGGTTGCCGAATGATTGGCAAGGGTACTTCACAAAGATTAAGAGGGAAAAAGCAATATTCAACAAGATACACAGGAATTATCCTTGATGACTTTGAATCAGAACTAAATACGAAAACTCCAGATTCCAGACGACAAATTAAGGAATGGGTGACAGCAGCAGTATATCCAGCGATTGATTTTGATAAAAATGGATTTTTATGGTGTAATGGCACAGTTGTGCACTATGATAGTTTTTTAAATGGGCTTGTAACAAAGAATAGAGAATGTGAAAAAACTGGAGAACAGTTTGCTTGGGATGTATTTACTAAAAAAGCGATAGAAGATGGCAAGCCTATATGGCCTTCAAGGTGGCCATTGAAGAAATTAGAAGAGCGTAAGCAATTTTATATTGATTCGGGAACCCCAGCTAAATTTTACCAAGAGTATATGAACCAAGCAAAATCTCCTGAAGACCAAATTTTCAGTGAGGAGGATATAGTTAATGCATTATATAAAGGATTTGCAAGATATGATGAAGAATGTGCTTCCTGGTACATTAAACTGGACGATGATAAAAAAGAATTTGTTAATATTTATATCGGCGTTGACCCTGCCTCTACTATTGGTGTTTATAATGATTATTCTGTTATTATGGTTATCGGTGTTACTGCTGAGTATGATTATTACGTTATTGAGTATTGGCGTAAACGAGTTCTACCTATGGATTGTGCCGACAAGATATTTGAAATCACAAAACGATACAGTCCAATAAGAAGGATAAATATTGAAACAATTGCATATCAGGAGATGTTAAGGGATTATGTAATGAAGAGAAGTAAGAAGGAAGGGTTATTCCTGCCTGGCATTGAAAAGGGAATTAAGAATTATAACCAGAAAAAGAAAGATAGACTCTTTGAGGGCCTACAACCTATGTTTAAAGCAGGGGCTGTACACTTAAAGAAGGATATGCATGAATTTATAGGAGAGTTACTTGATTTTCCTAAAGGAAGCCATGATGATACGATTGATGCGTTTTGGCTGGCAACACAATGGGCTAAAGGAAATCCCAAGGCTGGAAATAAGAAAAAGAAGAAAAAGAAGGATGGGAGTTGGTTTAGTCCTAAAAAGTCATATAATTGGATTACAGGTGCTAGAAAATAATTATTTGTTTATGAGGATAAATAGGGTTATATTATAAGTTATGATAAATGAAGATATTAGGGTAAAAGAGGTACGAGAGCTTTTTGACAATTGGAAGAATGCGAGAGCTGACTGGGATACGGCTGCTAGAGAGGATATGGATTTTTATCTTGGTAATCATTTTACTGCAGATGAGGTGAATGAACTTGCTTCTCGAAATCAGTCTTCAATGCCTATGGATAGGTTATATTCTGCTATTGAGCAATTTAAAGCAATCATAACATCAAAAACACCTAAATTCTCTGCTGTTGGTAGAGAAGATTCTGATAATAAACTTGCGAATGTATGGAGAACTATACTTGAGTATATCTGGGATATATCAGATGGCAATGAAGTATTTAAACAAGTAGTACATGATTATGCTGTTACTGGCCTTGGATATTTTTATTGTTATTTAGATAAAGATGGTGATTATGGTAGAGGTGAGGTTAAGTTTACTTATGTAGACCCATTTCGTGTATATGTAGACCCTAATTCAAGGAATAGATATTTTGATGATGCGTCTGGCATGATAGTATCAACTATATTAACTAAACAGCAATTAATAGATTTATACCCTCAATTATCACAACCTATAGATGAAAAGGGCGAAAAACTACTTATAGATGAAATAGAGTCACTTAGTGGAGAAGAAGATTATCCTGATGCAACAAATAAAACAACAATGCAATCTTTTACTCCAGATAATACAAAAGACAAGGATTATGGAGTAGATAAATATAGGTTACTAGAATATTATAGAAAAGTAAGAGTTCCATATTATAGAGTCATTGATGCACGTAGTGGTGACGAGAGAATTATGGCTCAAGAGCAATTTGCTCAAATGGCTCAAGATAAAGACTTCGCAATGGCAATTCAGAATAAGTTAATTGATTTTGTCGAAGTAACTCAGCCAAGAATTAAATTAACATGTACAGTAGGCCAAATCGTATTATATGAAATGATTTGTGATACTGATATATATCCTATTGTGCCAGTACCTAATATATGGACAAATACTCCATATCCAATGAGTGATGTTAGGAAGAATAAAGCATTTCAAAGGTTCCTCAATAAGACAGTATCTCTTATTACATCCCATGCTCAGGCTTCAGCTGGGTTGAAATTGCTCGTACCCCAAGGAAGCGTTAGTGATTTAGAGGAGTTGGAAAGAGATTGGGCGAATCCCAACGCGACTATCGAATATGATGCATCTTTTGGGGAACCTCATTTTCCTGCACCACAACCATTATCTAGTTCAATTTTAAGTTTACCGAAGATGATTGAGGGATATATTGATTTAAATATAGGTATTTTTGAAATGATGCAGGGACAATCAGAAGCAGCTCCAAGAACGTA
>VTLG01016030.1_pt1 | contig 11308 bp, 16 predicted proteins | sample 4694571 | NCBI WGS metagenome assembly VTLG01 (sample SAMN12604809, study PRJNA352737) | marine metagenome | biome: ENVO:00000447; feature: ENVO:00000209|ENVO:00000569|ENVO:01000036; material: ENVO:00002151; isolation source: viral sequences binned using virsorter ... | reverse complement strand
TATACTGAAAACTTATTGGTACCATGGACTTGAATAAGGTAAATATAGAAAAATTACCTGCAGATGTTCGTAAGACCTTCAAGCAGATGCAACTTCTGCTTGCTGAAAAAAAGATACAGAATAAAGCTAAGAATGATTTCTTGTCTTTTGTCAAATGTGTATGGCCCGACTTTGTAGAGGGGTCCCACCACAGACACATCGCAGATAAATTTAATAAATTGGCGACGGGCGAGATAAACCGCCTGATCATCAACATGCCACCCAGACATACAAAATCAGAATTTGCATCATACTTGTTACCAGCATGGATGGTGGGCCGTGATCCAAAACTCAAGATCATTCAAGCAACACACACGGCAGAACTAGCAATAAGATTTGGTCGTAAAGCAAAGAACCTAATCGATCGAGAGGATTATGCAAAAATTTTTAAAACAACTTTACAAGAAGACTCTAAGGCAGCAGGACGTTGGGAAACATCACAAGGTGGTGAATACTTCGCAGCTGGTGTAGGTGGTGCGATCACGGGACGTGGTGCAGATTTATTAATTATCGACGACCCACATAGTGAGCAAGACGCATTATCTCCCACAGCATTAGAGTCAGCGTACGAATGGTATACATCAGGTCCGAGGCAGCGTTTACAACCAGGTGGTAAGATTGTGTTAGTCATGACTAGATGGTCTACAAAAGATCTTACAGGTATGTTGGTCAAGAACCAGAAAGAGGTAAAAGCTGATCAGTGGCACGTGGTCGAGTTTCCAGCAATCATGGAACACGGATCACGGAACGCAAAACCTGTCTGGCCGGAGTATTGGAAGTTAGACGAATTAGAAAAGGTTCAAGCAACACTGCCCACGGGCAAATGGAATGCACAGTGGATGCAAAATCCGACAGCAGAAGAGGGTGCAATATTGAAACGTGAATGGTGGATGAAATATACCGGTGAAGAGATCCCACAACTACAACACGTAATACAATCTTACGATACAGCTTTTTTAAAAAAAGAGACAGCAGACTACTCAGCTATTACTACATGGGGTATATTTTATCCATCAGAGGACAGCCCAGCCTGTTTAATATTGTTAGATGCGATCAAAGGTAGATACGAGTTTCCAGAGCTACGGCGTTTAGCGTTAGAGCAATATACCTATTGGAAGCCTGAAACAGTTATAATCGAGGCTAAAGCATCTGGTCTGCCACTGACATACGAGCTTAGACAGATGGATATACCGGTTGTTAATTTTAATCCAAGCAAAGGAAATGATAAGCACGCCCGTGTAAATGCTGTTGCACCTCTGTTTGAATCTGGTATGATATACGCACCTGAGCAGAAATTTGCAGACGACGTCATCGAAGAGTGCGCTGCGTTTCCTTATGGTGATCATGACGACCTTGTGGACTCAACCACACAAGCAATCATGCGATTCAGACAGGGCGGTCTGATCGGTCACCCTGAAGATTATATCGACGAAAAGGTCGAGCAACGTAAAAGGAATTATTATTGATATGGGTATAATTACAAAAGGCATGGGCGCTATCATGAAATCTAAGATGAGAAAAGCTTTCGTCGACAAGCCAACTTTTCCAGGTCCAAACGTTACAAATATTTTAAACAGAGAGATAAAGAAAAAAATAAAAGAGCGAGGTGTAAGCACCGGCGGATATAGAAAATCAGATATCGTCGAGGGTCCTCTCAAGATGCGTAAGGACATGAGAACAGGAGCGCAACTACCAGGTAAGAGTGCTATCGAGATAGATGCAAGAATTAAAAGATCAACTTTAAGAGATTATTACAAAGGCGCGAAGATGCCAAAAGAATATAAAAAGGTAAAATAATGCTGACAGCTATTAGACAATGGGTAATTAGAACAATGATGAAGGCAAAGGGTGAGACCGGCATCGTTCAAACAATGCCTAAAAAAGATATTGTAGAATTAAACACACAGATCACTGCGCAACGTTTAATGCAAAACGGTATCAATCCAGAGTCATTAAAAAATGCTGATCAGGTTGAGAATGCAATCATTGCAATAGAAAATAGACCAAAAGTTCAACAAGGAATCACATCTACAAAATCTGCAGACGTATTTGATCTCAAAGGTAAAAAAATAAAAGATACTAAAAATATTATGGGTGGTGAAGAGCTACCACCAGGTGATCCTGATCTACCGCCACCAGGTAGTCGTGGTGGTCCTGATGATATCGCAGCTCCGGTGCAATCAGCGGAAGAGACCATAAAAAATATGATCGAGGCAGAGAATAAAAAAGGTATCGCTAATATACAGAAAAGAATTCTAGAAGAAGATAGAGAAATAGAAAATTTATATGGTAGTGCTGGTTTTGGTAAAGATCAAAAAGTAGATGCAGAGTTTCTCGCAGAGTATTTAGCTGAAAATGCTGGTAAAGTTTATGACGATCTTCCAACAAAAGAAAGATTAGATTTTTATAACAGAGCTTTTAACGCTTTAACAAGATACAAAAGAACAAAAGGCACAAGTGTTATAGATGAACCTAAAAAATTAGATCCAAGAACAAAAGAAAAAATGGATGATATGAAAGATATCGAAGATCCAGAAGACATGGCACAAGGTGGACGTGCAGGGTTTAAAATAGGGGGTATAGACAAAGCACGTAGAGCATTTTTAAAAGCAGCTGCAGGAGTTACTGGAGGTATTGCTGCACTTAAAACAGGACTATTAAATATTGGTAAAGGCACAACCAAACAGGTTGCAAAAGAAATTATAACAACACCAAATGCACCTGGTAAACCAGAATGGTTCGATGCTCTTGTAACAAAAGTTGTTAACGAAGGTACAGATGTAACTAAAGGATTTGCAACTAAGGAAAGAGAGTTAGTGCACACTAAACAAATAAATGACTTTGCAGAAGTTACAGTTTACAGAGATTTAGATACAAATACTACAATAGTTAACTATGGTTCAAAACTAAGAAGAGATCCAACTAAACCATACGAAAGAGAAAATATTCAACGAGCTGTTAACGATCCTGATCAGGTAGATCTAGTTGTTAAAGGTGCTGAAGATATAGAACCCACTATCATAGAAAACGAAAGAGGATTTGTAAGACGAAGAGGAACTAAATCTTCTGCAGAATTTGAAGCGTATGAATCAGAACCACGTGTTGTAAACTATGATGGTGATATGGAATTTGATGGCACTAACGTGGTTAACAATGTTGATGATTTAAAGGAAGACGTAAGTGTATTAAAAGAATACGCAACCGGTAAAAAATTAACTCCTGAAGAAGCTGCTAAAGCTAAAAAGAAACGAGAGGACTATCAAAAATTTCTTGAAGATCCAGTAGAGCAAGCAAACTATTTAGAAAATAAATATGGACCTGGTCCAGAGCCAGATGACTATGCATCAGGCGGTATCGCTAGAATGTTAGGAGAATAATGAACCCGTTTAAATACGCACAGATGATGAAGTATCTGACTAGGGTTAAAAAACAAAAGCCAGATCTTCCTGATGTCTTCCCGGCAAGTCAAGCACCTATCCCAAAAGTCAAAGAGGGTGTCGCCACAAAAGACGCGATCAATAGATTCGTAAGAGCTAATCCAAGACAAGACATGGCAGGTGGTGGTATGTTGGTGCAACCAGGTTTTGGTGGCACGAGACAGGGGTATGCTGAAGATAAATTAAGTTTTAGAGATCAAAGAATATTAGACATAAAAAATTTTGTTGAGAATTTTAAAATTAAAAATGAAAGATTACCAACACAAAATGAAATTAAAACTGAGGGTAAATTTGATTATCAATTTATTAAAGATAGAATAGACGCTGGTGATGTTCAAACTTTGTCAACAACAGAGGCTAAAAAACTAGGACGTAAAAAAGTAGATTTTGAAGCAAGAACTAAAAAACAAAAAGAAACAATAAGTAAAAAGCAACCTTTTGTTTTAACCGATGGCCCAAGTCAAATTGTGGGAGAAGTTTCAGATGTTACTTTTCCAGATGAAGAAATGAAAAATAATTATCTTAATGATTTAAAAAAAATCTTTGCACAAAAATATAGAAGAACTCAATATAAAGATCCTGGAGTTTTAACAACTAAACAACTAGCTGAAAAATATTTTGGTAAAGCAAATGATTTTACCATAGCTAAAATAGGAAAAATGAATACTTTTTTTGCTAACCAATTAGGTTTAAGTTTTGAAAATTTACCAATTGAAACTAAATCAGCAGAGACTGCTCAAAGAAGAAGAGGTAGAATAGTAAAAGCAAGAAAAGAACTTTCTCCTCGAGAAAAATTAATTAACACTCAACAAGACAATTTAGTAAATCAAATAAATAATTATTATAGAAAATTTCCAGATGAAGTTATTAAAAATGAAAAACTTACAAATGCAATTCTTTCAAGAATGAATCCAGACGGAACAATAACTTTAAAAACTTTTAATTCGTTTGATGAAAAAAATAATTATTTAAAAAATATTGCTAAAAGTGATGTTGGAGTAATGAGCATAGATCATATTACAGATGTAAAACTTGAAAAGAAAAATGTGGAGTTTCCTATTAATAGACAACTAGCTCCCACAAAAACAAATCAAAGTGTTGTTACAAGAGCAAAAAATCTATTAAAAAATAATTTAAACAAAACAGATGGCGTTAATCAAACTATCGTAAGCAATGTCATAAATAGTTTAAAGGATTTAGGATTAAGGGTAAATATAGATGGAAAAGTTTATGGAAGTGAATTAACACCCGCGATTGATGTTGAAAAAAGAATTCTTCCGAACATGCAAAAATCAATTAATACATTTAATTTGTCTACAGCAGCTAGTAATTTTAAAATTAATCCTAGCTTATTTTTAACAGAGGGTCAAAGAATTGTACCATCAGGAAGTGCACCAAGTCTTGGGTCTTTAGATGTGCCTTCAATGTTTAAGAGATTAAGTCCAGCTACTAAAAAATTAGTTAGTGGTTTTGGTGGCTTTGTATTACCAGAAGTTTTATTTTATCAGCTTGATAAAAGAAATAGAATGTCAAAAGGACAGTCTGAAAAAGAGGCTGCAGCCGGTGCATTAGAGAGTGGAACATTAGGGGCTTATGAAAATACAGCTTACATGGAGGGGCTAAAAGAAACTGCTGAGTCTATGGGTATAGATTCTAAATCTTTTGATGCTGCTTATCAGCTTAATCTTTTATCAAAAAACTATGATCAAAATAATGCTAACTATGAAAAAAATTATATGCAACTACTTGAAGCGGGAGATGAAAAAAGAGCGGATGATCTTAAAAAAAATTTTGATAGATATACAAAAGAAACACAAAACAAATATTCTTTATTAGCTAATAATATTTCAGATAATGTGATGAACACTGTTGGTGCCTCACCTCTTATAATGGAACAGGGTAGAGAAAATATTACACAACAACAGTTTGAAAAACCATTTTTTGATATGCAAGAGGCTGCTTTAGAAAAATTAAAAAGAGAAAAACAAAAAGCTTTTGATACACAAAGCAGACAGGTAGATACTGCAGCTGGAAGTGTAGGAGAGGGTTTTTATCAAGCCTTTGATTCTTTAACACAAGGAGCTAAAAATTTATTGCAAGGTAGAATAATACCTTTTGGTCCTGAAAGACTTAGACCACTCGAATCAGAACGTGAACAAGAGGCTAGGCTTTTAAAAGAGATGGATCCTAGAGAATTATTTTTATATAATAAAGAAAGAGGTGTTACTTACGATCAACCAATAACCCCAGCAGATTTTGAGAATTTAACTTTTGAACAACCAGGTTTATTTGCAGGCGGTGGCATTGCTAAAATGGCTGGTGTATCATCAGGCCCACCACCAGAATCAGGACCAAACTCACAAGGGTTGCAAGGTTTGATGAAACGTGTTAGAAACTTATAGGAGTATATATGGCAGAAATAGACAAAGGACTCCCGAACACTAGAAACAAGTTAGAGATCCCTTCACAAGAAGAGATTCAAGAAGTTGCTGTTCAGGAACCAGTAGAAGAAAAAGGACCAATCGAGGTCATCCCAGAAGAAGACGGTGGTGTAACATTAGATTACGAGCCAGGTGCAATCAACGTACCGGGAACAGAATCACACTTTGATAATCTAGCAGAACTTTTACCAGATGATGTTTTAGAACCCATTGGTTCTGAAATGGTTCAAAATTATATGGATTACAAAGCATCACGAAAAGAATGGGAGCAATCCTACATCACAGGATTAGATCTACTTGGTTTTAAATACGAAAACAGAACAGAACCATTTCAAGGAGCTTCAGGTGCAACACACCCAGTTCTTGCAGAGGCAGTAACACAGTTTCAAGCTCAAGCATACAAAGAATTATTACCAGCAGATGGACCTGTAAGAACACAGGTCATAGGTGTTAAAAATCCTGCAACAGAACAGCAGGCGACACGTGTAAAAGATTTTATGAATTATTTGATTATGGATCAGATGAAAGAATACGAATCAGAGTTTGATTCTATGTTATTTCATTTACCACTTGCAGGTTCTACATTTAAAAAAGTTTACTACGATGTGCCAATGGGTAGAGCAGTGTCTAAGTTTGTCCCTGCTGACGAGTTGGTTGTGCCATACACGGCGACAAGTATTGAAGATGCAGAATCTGTAATACACACAATTAAAATATCAGAAAATGAATTAAGAAAACAACAGGTCAATGGATTTTATAGAGATATAGAATTAGGACCACCGGGTCATGTAGAAAAAAATGATCTTGATAAAAAAGAAAAAGAATTAGACGGAACAAAAAAGACAGGTAAACAAGAACCTGTGTATACTCTGTTAGAGTGTCACGTAAATCTAGACCTTGAAGGTTTTGAAGAGGTTAATGAAAACGGTGAACCTACAGGAATAAAATTGCCCTACATTGTAACTGTAGAAGAAGGCAGCCGATTAGTTCTCTCCATACGGAGAAACTATGCGCCCAATGATCTAAAGAAAAATAAGATCCAATATTTTGTCCACTTTAAATTTCTGCCAGGACTAGGATTTTATGGCTTTGGACTCATTCATATGATTGGCGGATTGAGTCGTACGGCAACGGCGGCTCTCCGTCAATTATTAGACGCAGGAACTTTATCAAACCTACCAGCAGGATTTAAACAGAGAGGTGTTAGAGTTAGAGACGAAGCAGCACCAATACAACCAGGTGAGTTTAAAGATGTAGATGCACCAGGTGGATCACTACGTGATGCATTCTTTCCATTACCATACAAAGAGCCATCACAGACTTTATTAAATTTACTTGGTATTGTTGTTCAAGCAGGTCAAAGATTCGCGAGTATTGCTGACATGCAAGTAGGAGATGGTAATCAAGCAGCGGCTGTTGGTACAACAGTTGCATTATTAGAGCGTGGTTCAAGAGTCATGAGCGCAATACACAAGAGATGTTATGCAGCGATGAAACAAGAATTTAAATTATTGTCTAAAATAGTTTCACAATATCTACCACCAGAATATCCATACGATGTTGTTGGTGGTGCAAGAAATGTAAAACAAGCTGACTTTGATGATAGAGTAGATGTTGTGCCAGTTGCAGATCCTAATATATTTTCTATGTCACAGAGAATTACACTTGCACAGACACAATTACAGATAGCAACATCAAACCCACAGCTACACAACATGTATCAGATATATCGAAACATGTATGAAGCTATCGGTGTTAAAAATGTTGATGCAGTTTTACCACCACCCGCACCGACAGCACCAATGGACCCAAGTATGGAACACATTAATGCATTAGCTGGTAAACCTTTTCAAGCTTTTCCTGGTCAAGATCACAGAGCACACATTACAGCTCACTTAAATTTTATGTCTACTAATATCGTTAGAAATAATCCTGCAGTTATGGCTGCAATACAAAAAAATATATTAGAACATATTAGTCTAATGGCACAAGAACAGGCACAATTAGAGTTTAGAGAACAATTACAACAAATGATGCAGATGCAACAGATGGCAGCAACCGATCCAAGAATGCAGGCGCAACTTCAAGCGCTTACAAACCAAGTTGAAGCTAGAAAATCTGTGTTGATTGCGGAGATGACAGAGGAATTTATGAAAGAAGAGAAGAAAATTACATCACAATTTGACAATGACCCTCTTCTAAAACTAAAATCACGTGAAGTGGACCTTCGTGCAATGGAAAATGAACGAAAAAGAGACAACGATGAGGCCCAACAAGACCTTGCAAGAGCAAGATTAATGCAACAAGGTGAAATTGCAGAAGATAAAATGGAACAAAACGAAGATTTAGCAAAATTACGTGCTGGAGTTAGCCTTGCAAAGACCGGAGTACAGCAGGCAGCAGTGATTACGGAGGATAATTAATGCCATTAAACAAAAAAGGTAAAAAAATTATGAAATCCATGAAAAAACAGTACGGAAAAAAGAAGGGTGAAAAGATATTCTATGCATCTAAGAACAAAGGTGTTATAAAAGGAGTAAAAAAAGGAGCATAAATGCAAAAACTAGACAAAATAAAAGAAGTTAAGGTTGCAGAGCAGAGTATCGAGGTAGATCCTAGATCTAAAACGACTGCAGATGGAGCTTTTAACTATATTGCTACAGGAAAACCTGAGATGCCGGTTGGTGGTCAGAAAAGAATGTTAGCAGAGAAAAAAAGAAACTCTAAAGCGTACTAATTATGTGGTTATCGGCGATTAAACTAGCCGTTTCTGCTGGAAGTAAGATTTACGCTAACAAGCAGAGAACGAAAATGGCAATGTCTGATGCACAATTGATGCATGCAGAAAAAATGGCCCGTGGTGAGGAACAATACCAGGGTAAATTGCTAGAGGCCCGACAATCAGACTGGAAGGACGAGGCAGTTTTGATAATTCTCAGTTTGCCCGTGTTGGTGCTCGCATATGCAGTCATATCGGATGACCCGACTGCTATGGACAAGGTAAAATTATTCTTTGAGATGTTCTCGCAGCTCCCGTCATGGTTCACAAATCTTTGGATCCTTGTCGTGGCGTCGATTTATGGTATAAAGGGTACACAGATTTTTAGAAACGGAGGAAAAAAATAATGTTTAAAAAATTCCAAGCACTAGGTAAAGCAATCAAATCTGTTACACCAAATGTGCCAACAACAAAAAAAGAAAAACTTTTACGTGATTTAAAAATCACAAAACAAAAAGTAAAAGGTGCTACTGCAAAATTAAAACAAACTCAATTTGAACGAGCTAATCCACAATTCAAAGGTAAAGATTTTACTTTTAAAACCCAAACAGGAAAATCAGAATCAAATAAAGAACGTTATAAAAGAATTCAAAAAGAGAATACTAAAGCGTTTAAAGGCATGATTGATAGAGCTTTTAAAAATGTAAAAGACGAAAAAAAAGCTACAGGCGGTAGAGTTGGTAGAAAATTTGGTTCACCAAAACCAAAAACAAATGTTGAAAAAATAAAAGAAGCGTTTGCCCCAAAAGGGTTAAAAAAAATAGATCCAAAAAAACAAAAAGGATTAGCTAAATTAAAAAAAGCAAGACCTGATGTTGTTAGAAAAATGGGATACTTTAAAAGAGGTGGCAGATCGTAATGGCTAGACCAGGTTTATACGCAAATATACATGCTAAAAGAAAACGTGGTGGTAAGATGCGAAAGAAAGGTGCTAAAGGTGCACCAACCGCAGCTAACTTTGCAAGAGCAAAACAAACAGCGAGGAAAAGATAATGACTAAACTATGTCCAAGAGGTAAAGCCGCAGCGAAAAGAAAATTTAAGGTATATCCGTCAGCATACGCTAATGCATACGCTTCTAAAATTTGTGCAGGTAAAATTAAAGATCCATCTGGTGTAAAGAGAAAAGATTTTAGAGGACCTAAACCTGTAGGTAAAGCTATGGGTGGTAGAATTTATAGAGCAGATGGCGGAGTATCGGAAGCTGCTGAAAGATTAAGAAGACAAGGTTTAAGAGGCGGTGGAATCTGTAAAAAAGGAATGAATAGGAAAGCCGTCGGAAAGAATTCGTAATGGCCGGTTTAAAAGAATGGTTCAAGCAAGATTGGGTCGACATAGGTTCTAAGAAAAAAGGTGGAGGCTTTAATAAATGTGGAAGAAAATCTGCAAGTGGATCAAAAAGAAAATATCCAAAGTGCGTCCCTGCTGCCAAAGCAGCAAGGATGACAGAATCCCAGAGACGGAGTGCCGTTGCAAGAAAAAGAAGTAAAGCACAAGGTGTTGGTGGTAAACCAACAAATGTTGCAACATTTGCAAAAAGAAAAAAAGCCATGATGGGTGGTTTTATGGGTAGAAGAATGGGAGTTAGATAATGAGAAGACGGGATAAAATGCCTGCAAGAAATAAAAAAAATTTTAGACCTACTGAAAAAGGGGCTGGAATGACAAGAGCTGGTGTTGCTGCATATCGAAGAGCAAACCCTGGTTCTAAATTAAAAACAGCGGTCACTGGCAAAGTCAAACCAGGATCTAAAGCTGCTAAACGACGTAAATCATTCTGCGCAAGAAGTGCAGGACAAATGAAAAAATTTCCGAAAGCTGCTAAAGATCCTAATTCTAGACTACGTCAGGCTAGAAGAAGATGGAAATGTTAAAAGCAAAAACAAAAAAATTTAACGGCAGATCATACAAAATTTCCCCACTAAAGGAAGGACCTTACAAAAAAGGTTTAGTAAAGAATTTAATGAAAGCTAGACGTGAAGTCAAAGTTGCATTAGATAAAAAAGATAAAGCACTTGAACGAAAAGCTCGTAACAAAGTGCATAAATTTAAAGTTAAGTTAGGAGAACGATCATGAGAAAAGCAAAGATGGGTGGCGGTATGATGATGAAAAGACCTGGAATGAAAAAAGGGTCTATACCACCACAACTAAAAAAGTTCGTCATGGCTAAAAAGAAAAAAGCCAAGATGAAAAAGAAAGCAAAGGCATAATGGCAGACCCTAAAGTAGGCACAGGTAAAAAGCCAAAAGGGTCTGGACGTAGACTTTATACGGACGAAAATCCTAGAGATACCGTCCGTATAAAATTTGCAACCCCAGCAGATGCAAGAGCAACTGTTGCAAAAGTAAAACGTGTAAACAAACCCTTTGCACGTAAAATACAAATATTAACAGTGATGGAACAACGGGCTAAAGTTATGGGTAAAAGCCAAGTTGCATCTATTGCTAAGAAAGGAAAAGATGCAATTAGAAAACGTCATAACAAGATTACTTAAATTTATAAATACAAGATTGCAGGCATTATCTATGACTGTAACGTCAGGAAGTGTTGACAGTATGGAAAATTATAAGTATATAATAGGACAAATTAACGGCTTAGAAGCCACGAAACAGG
>VTLG01013761.1_pt1 | contig 11309 bp, 9 predicted proteins | sample 4694571 | NCBI WGS metagenome assembly VTLG01 (sample SAMN12604809, study PRJNA352737) | marine metagenome | biome: ENVO:00000447; feature: ENVO:00000209|ENVO:00000569|ENVO:01000036; material: ENVO:00002151; isolation source: viral sequences binned using virsorter ... | reverse complement strand
CATACCAAACTCTATGTTCCTCATCTCTTTTGTCTTGATTTTTTTCTACAGCTTCTCTTATTTTCTTTGTGTTATCTAGTATAAGTAAAACATTATCTGCTTCCCCACCTTTTGCTGCGTGGATTGTGGATAGTTTAACTCTTGGTGCTTCCTGTAGTTTCTCACCATTTGATAACATTTGTCTTACGTATAGGCTTTCTTCTGGATCTGATTTAAATACTTGATACCAATGATCAGTAAAACTAAAACCAAACTCTTTTAGGTCATATAGTCTTTCTTCTGTCTGTACCCATTCTAATTCTAAGAATTCAAATAAATCTTTACACTCTGTTAATGATAGCTTATCGCCTTTAGTCCATCTTGTGTAGTTTAGAATGTTTCTAAACAACCTTTGTCTATAACTCTTCCTATTTTTGTATTCGTAATATATTGCACGTTCTTTTAAATTTTCTTTTAACGATTCTAACTTGGAATGCGTTCTGCCTAAGACTAGCCACGTTCCCTGTTCCAAGGGTACGTCTTCTATTGCAATGACTCTTTGTACATGACCTTCATCTTCTCTAGGTTGCCACATTTTAGCCAACTTTCTGTCATCAGGTATACGCTCTAGTATGCAATTAGCTAGTGTTTGCACAGCTTTTGGCACTCTATAAGATTGTGGCAAAACTATGTCTTTTGCTTTTTCTTTCTGAAATCTGTGTACATCTGCGCCAGCCCAACCATAAATTGCTTGGTCGTCATCACCTGCTAGAATAATGTGTTTAGAATGTGTTTTTAATATGTCATACATTTTCCATTGTATTGGTGATAGATCTTGTGCCTCATCTATAAATATAACGTCAAAGTCTGGACACAATTTAGACTCATTAAATTTTTCTATCATGTCTGTAAAATCAACCAAACCATAAGCTTTCTTATAATTAACAACCTCATCATTTAAAATTTTTAATTGTCTCTTGTCTATGTTTTCTGAATACATGTCCGTATTGTATTCTTCAATTACATCTACTTCTTTAATTCTTGCTGCGTTTATAATGTTAAAGTATTCGCTGTCAGAATCTACAAAGCCTGTCTTCTCTTCTCCGTTTGTATATACAGTTACCTCTATACCTACACTTCTTCCTATGTCTTCATAATGTTCTGGTTGCATCACATTACTTTTCTTTAATCCTAGTCTAGCGAAAGCAAATGCGTGTAGTGTTTTAAAGTATGGTAGATCTCTTGCTTGTAGTTCCTTGTGCATGTCTAACATTCTATCTCTAGCTTCATCAGCAGCTTTAGTTGTAAATGCAAAGTATCCTATCTTGTTAAGTGGTGTACCTAGTTTGTAAAAAGTATTTACATACTTTAACAGCTTAGTTGTTTTCCCTGTTCCCGGAGGCCCGAGTATTTTTCTAATCATATTATATCTACCTCATGTTTTAATTTAGTGTGGTGTATTGGTACTTCTTCAAAATCTTTTATACTTATCATCACTACGTTTTTAGTTGGTGTATTGTATTTACCTTTCTCTTTTGTTGGGAATCTTTTTTGGTCTAAAAATTGTATGTCGCATTCTTTGTATGTCTTTCTCATCATGACACCAGTCTTGTCCTCTCCGTGTTTCCAGTTCTTTGCTTTTAATCTGTCATAAAACTTATCAAACTTAAAGTAGGCGTAGTCATCTTCTATTAATACTGTGCCAGATTTAAAACTTGCATCGTTCATAGCTTTGGGTCCGTTAATTTTTGCGTGTAGTAAGTCATGTAATTTTTCTTTAGGTGATGTACCTATCGGAGGATTAATTGTTTTCTGTGTTTTAAACAAAGCTTCTAATACTGTCTGATCTTCTTGACCTTTAATAATTGGTGGTGGAAATCCTGCGTGTTTTGTGATAGCATTCCGCCTCTTTCGTTGATCTGTAACATGTTCTACAGTCTTACAATGCACCGTTGCTTTACCAATACCATCAGGTCTAGTTACATCAAACTCATACTCTGGGTCTGGATCTATATCTATCTTTCTTAAATTAGTTAATACAGGATAAGCTCCTTTAGATCCTGCTAGTACACCAAACTTTTTCTTTACACATATACCTTTCTTACAATACTCACTGATAGGACTTTGTGTGCAGGTATAACCTTTCTCTGATTTGTTCCATGACCTAAGCTTAGCGTTTAATGTTTGTTGATCCCACGCATTAGCGTGTACAGTCTCAAAATATTTTACTGGGGCATTCTTTACTTTCTGTTGCCAGCTATCAGGATACTTCATCTTTACAAAGACGTGGTAGTTGTACATAAACCTGTCTTTGCCATCAAAGCCTGTCTTGTTTGTTATCTTAGATAACAAAGCTAAGCATGGTGGTCCTTCTACAAACTCCTCGTCAACACCTTCCATAGACTTAACTTCCATGTCATCTGTTATTCTTTTTAAATCCTCTGCTGTTGTTAAATTAGCTTCTGCTACTTTTATAAATTGTTCTAGTGTAAAAAATGTACCATCAACATTCATTGCTCTACGTTTCTTGCTTTCAAAATATGGTAGATTAATAAACTGTCCTGGTTTTAAGATCCCCGTTTCCGGATCCTTTGTTAGTTGTGTCTGCTTCGGAAAAATTTCGCAGTCAGGTTTTAAATTAAATATGGGTAATAGATTACTTAAGAATGATACTAATAATGTAGATGGCACAAACTCTGCCATAAATAAATATAGATGTAAGCCACCGCTTTTAGATTCTATAGGTATTAAAGGTAAGTTGTATGTTTGTATTGTTTCTAAATAAAATTGTTTGTTAAATCCTTCGTATGCTTTAGGATCAATGTCTATAACACCAAACTTAGCATCACCATTCTCATTAGTAGGTTGTGCACCTACAGATTTTTCACCTGTTAAATGATCTTGATATATTTGATCAGTGAACTCTTCGTACGTCCATCTGTAATCTGGTTTTTTCTTTCCGCTTTCTGGGTCTACGGTAGCGTTGGTCCAATCTGCGATTCCATACGCATGTCTATAGCCATTAAATATTTTTACGTATTCCTTCATAATTATCCTGTAAGTAGGCCGCTCAGTCTCCCGGACGGCCTACCCCATGCATGCTTTCCTCTTAAGGAAACTAGAAGTGGGACTTAGACCCTTTCTTTTCTTCACCATGTTTAGCCTTCACACTTCCTTTAGAAATGTTATCGCTAAATGTTTTTGCTTGTTGGTAAAGACTAGTGTCTGTGATCGGTCCGACCTTACTTACATCCCAACCAAACCACGTTCCTTTGTCATTAGACATTTGCGTAGTTTTTAGTCTGTAAATATGGCTAAAAGATGCCGGTGTGAATAAACCGTTCTTGCCTTTTAGTTTTATACCCGACATCATTGAATTCCATTTTCTACTAATTTTTAATTGAGTAGATTTCATAGATATCAACGCAGTCGTTGGACTATCTCCTGTGATAATTACAAAATGAGACGCTGTCTTCTCAACATAGTTACCGTTAGGTAATCTATCTTTAAAGTTTGCATCTGCTTTTGTTTGAGACATGATGTCAGAAGAAGAGTCATGTACAGCTACTGGTCCCCCAGAGCCTTCTCCTCTATCTTTCCATTCCACGTACTCTAACTTATAAAATGCAGGAATGACATTTATGCCCTTCGCTCCATCGTATAATTCGCCTGACACAGAATTGTATATCATTCCTGGTTCAGCGCCTTCGACATACTTACCATCACGTTTGTTAACTTCTGGTGAAAGTTGTCCAAGGATTTTTAGAAAAGGTAGAGCTAGATCTTGTTGACCTATATTACCCAAACCTTTTGCTGCATCTTCTTCAAACACATTTGCCGGAAGTTGTGCAGACTTTTTTTCTGTTACTTGGTTCATTGTTATTTGCTCCTTGTTATTTTTGTTCTGTTGCCTGTGAACATATTAAATAAGTCAGATGGCATCTCAAGTCCAGCCTCAAGACGCTCTCTGACTAATGCTTTAAGTGTCATAGGTTCAACCTTTAATTTCTGGACAGGTTGATATCCTTGACCTTGTGCAAGGTTCGCGTAAGCGATTGCCTTGTTGTCCTCGTTACGACCAAAAGCAACGGTAACCTCATTTTTAATAAGATCACCTAGGCCGTTTTCTCGAAGCCAGTTATATGCTTGTTCCTTTTTTGCTATAGGAATCGAAGCACCGTAGACAGGTTTCACTTCTACCGAAGATCCGTCTGCTAACTTTAAGGTAGAGATATTCATCTCTTGCATCATTGTAGGAATAACTTCTCCTGATAACAATTCTGCTTTCCTTTTTAATTCTTTCAACTCATGTTCTTTTAAAGTTACTTGATCCTCTAACTCTTGTAACTTTACTACTTGGTCAGATAATTTCTTACCTTCATTTACTGAATCAAGATTTTCTCTTGCATCTTGTTCAAAGTTTATATCACTCATTTATGTTTCCTTTCTCATGTAAGTTTATTTCTATTGGATAATACACTCTATCTTGTCTATCCCATTTTAATAGTTTGTATCTTCCGTTTGTAATTTCAGAAACAATAGAACACGCAACACCTATTATTGCAGGATCACCTGTCAATAATAAATAATCCTTTGTTGTATAGTTTTTTAACAAACCTCTTAACTTATATATAAGAGGACCTGGAGAAAAAATTATTTGTGAAAACTCAGGTAATAGAAATTTAAAATTTCCATGCTGAGACGCACTCATAATGTTTATCTTAGGTGTGCCAGCTTTTGTGCCAGGCAATTCTTGTAAAACATATACCGTCGGTTTATTTTGCTTTATGTCTCCATAATTCATGCTTTCTGTCATTGACAAGAATATAAACTTTATGATATAGAAGTCAATAGAAAGATGAACTATAAATTTAAGACCAAGCCTTATCAGCATCAGCTGAATGCATTAGCCCGATCTTGGGATAAAGAATACTTTGCCTATTTTATGGAAATGGGTACTGGTAAATCTAAAGTCCTTGTTGATAATATAGCTATGCTTTATGACAAAGGTAAGATTAACGGTGCCTTAATTGTGGCACCAAAAGGTGTAATAGGCACGTGGTTTAACAACGAATTACCTAATCATATGCCAGATCATGTCGAATATAAGTCAGTATTGTGGCAGGCTAATATCAACGCAAAACAAAAAAAGAAATTAGATGTGCTGTTTGAAACAGGCACAGATTTACACATATTAGTAATGAATGTAGAAGCTTTCTCTACAACAAAAGGTTGTGAGTTTGCTTACAAATTTTTATCTTGTCACAACACTATGATGGCTATTGATGAGTCTACTACAATTAAAAATCCTGACGCTAAAAGAACTAAGAATGTGTGCAAATTGGGTCCTCACGCTAGATACAGAAGAATACTAACAGGTTCGCCTATTACAAAATCACCACTAGATTTATATAAACAATGTGAGTTTTTAGCTCCAGAGTTATTAGGTCATTCATCTTATTATACATTTAGAACTAGATACGCCATTATGAAAACTGCAAATTTTGGGGGTAGGTCTGTGCAGATAGTAGTGGGCTATAGAAATCTACCTGAACTTACAGATATGTTAAAAGAATTTTCTTACAGAGTATTAAAAGATGAGTGTTTAGATCTACCTAAAAAAACATACATGAAAAGAACTGTTAAACTTACAAAAGAACAAGAGCATGCTTATAAACAAATGTCACAACTAGCTCTTGCACAATTTCAAGGTAAGTTAATGACAACAGCTACAGTCATGACACAGCTTATGCGTTTACATCAAATTACTTGTGGTCACTTCACTGCAGACGACGGCACAATACAGGATATAAAAAATAATAGATTAGATCACCTTGCTGACTTGTTAGACGAAGTGCACGGTAAGGTTGTAATATGGGCACATTACCAGTACGATGTAGAAACAATAGTAGAACTTATAAAAAAAGAGCATGGGGATAATTCTGTTGTTACATATTATGGCTTGACACCACAAGATCAAAGACAAGGTAATATAGAAAAATTTCAAGATAAAAAGAGTCCTGTAAGATTCTTAGTAGGTACAACTGCTACAGGAGGGTACGGTATAACGCTCACAGCGGCCAGTACAATGATATATTACTCAAATGGGTATGATCTAGAGAAAAGACAGCAGTCTGAGGCTAGAATCGATCGTATAGGCCAAGAAAGCCCTATGACATACATAGATATAATGGCAGAAAACACTATAGATGACAAAATAGTAGTGGCTCTACGTAAAAAGGTAGATATTGCTAGTCAGATTATGGGCGAAGAGTTAAAAGACTGGATATGAAATATCCTTATTATATTAGAATGGCAATACTATTGTGTATTGGAGCGTTCGCACCAATAATGATTCATCACATTGTTTATAAGTTGTGGGATGTCAGTGTATTACGCGCAGCAGAAATAACTTTTATATTATGTATTCCAATAGCTTGTTGGATGGCTGCCAGAATTAATGATAGATGGCACGACGATAGAGAATAGGAAAATCTAGGAGTCTTGAAAATTGTTAGCGCAAAAAAAATTACTCTAACCAAGGTGTGTAAGTAACTTTACCGTCAACTCTTTGTGCACGTAACCATTGCTGTCTGTTTTTGTTACGAGAGTACGAGCAATGTATCCAGCCCGATGTAGGTTCGCCGTCTTTGTAAAATTCGAGTATGCCTTGGTCTACTTCTAAGTTATCTCTAATCCATCTTGCAAGTTCTCTGTTATCCACACCCGGTATTTCAAAGTCAGCTGCAGCTGCTTCGTCGTCTGCCACATGTTGACTTGAGATTTTTGATCCTATCTCTATACACAGCTGAGCACAACGGAATCCGCTAGATATAATTAATGGTTTGTCAAAGTGAGATCTGATAGGTTGCAATACATTTACTGCAAGAGCTTTTAAATTTTCTATCTGTTCCGGTGATGGATTGTTATTGATGCCCTTACGTTCAGCCGTTTGGCTTTTGGTAAGCTCGTCAAGAGTTATGTTAGCTGTAAGTTTCATTTTGTTAATAGCATAAATATCATATTTGCCATGCCCATAATTAACATACCGGCAGAGACTAACACAATTTTTTCTAATCTACTAATTTGTGCTTCGATCTTGTGTATCTTGTCATGAGTTTGCTTTTGCATAATTCTGCAAAGCTTTTCATGATCTTCTATTTTTTGTAAAGCATTTTTTTTCATATTATGTCCTACCAAAAAGAATAGATAATTTTTGTGCTGTTGACAAGCCTTCTAAACTATTAATTTGTCCTGATGCCGCCATAGTTTGTTGATCTACACTAGGTAAATTCAATGTGTTAGGACCTGTAACGGTATTTTCTGCCGCAGCTGGTAATAATGGGTTTTCAATAAAAGGAAGCTCGGGTTCTTCTAAAGATATACTCGCAAGCTCGTCTTGTATTTGACTTATAGTAGAGGCTGCTTCTTCAAAAGGATCTGCTTCTCCAATTTTAGCAGCGTTTTCTGCAAAAGCGTTTCTTACATCTAGAGAAATACTAATTGGTCTAAATACATTATTATCAATTGCAGTTTTTTCTATATTTGAAATTCTATCTGTTGCAGAATTAAATCCACTTTCACTTACGTTTAAAGTTCTTGCAGCATCCATATCTAATTTTAAATCTTTTTTTACACCAAACAAAGCTCTGTTTGCATTAATGTAAGCATCTACAACTTCTCTAGGTTCTACTGGTCCACCTTTTAAAGTTACTCTGGTAAACAAAGATCTAGAATCTCTGGCACCTCTTTGATAGTCCGCAACTTTATATCGTAAAGTTCTTTCTGGATTTACATTAACAGCTCTAAAACCAAACAGTCCTTGAAATTCATCACCAAACTCAAACTCTTGTCCGTACTCATCAAACTTACCTTTAGTAATTACATCTACTCTTTCTATAGATTGATCTAATCTTTTTAATTGATTAAAAGAAAAAGGCATTTGCGCTTTAACCAAGTGTTGAAAAATTTTATAGTTTTTATCTCCAGCTGTGTCTTCCGGGTTATATACTTGGAAACCCTCTCTAGTTCTACCTCCTCTAGCTATAATATCTAAGACAGCTTCTGTCCAAATAGATTCTGATATAAATGGCTGACCAAATTCAGACATGGCTGTAAACAAACCTTTTGCAAAGTCGTCCATCATACCATCTTCATCTGTTCTACCATCTGCTACAGCGTTAATAACTGCTTGTATAGGTCTTAACAAAGTATCGTACGCATTTGCATGACTAAAATCTATGTATTTAAAGTTACCATCTTCCGTTCTAATAGGTAATAACGTAGAGTTTTTAGACCATTGTGCTGCGTATCTTCTTATAGCTTCTCTTTCTTCTTCAGTTATGTTGTAGATAGCTGAGAATGCAGCTGCTGTACCGACAGGAACAGCTGTAGTAGTCAAACCAAAACCAAATAATCTTGTATAACCTATTGATTGAAAAGGTTTATATGTTTTACCATTAACAATAACTTCTTCGTTTATTTCTCTTAATGCTCTTCTAACAATGTTAGTTCCTGTTCTTGCAATCTCTGCAGGAAATGACACGAAGTTACCAATGGGTAGCGCTCTTAATGATTTAACAAAATCAGAGACATAGTCATAGTTAGGTATATTGTTCTTAACAATATCTGCTGCTTCTTTTTCTAAAAAGTCTTGTGTTAATCTAACTTCTGTTCCATCAGCTCTTTTAAAAAATTGTCCTCTAGTAACACCAATACTTTCGTAAGCTTTTTCTAATCTTTTAGTTTCCATAGCCCATGATGCAATTTTCCAAAAGTCATCTTCAGCTGTGTACAAATCTTGAGACACAGATTTTAATTTTGATAAAGGTTTTGCTAGTAGTCTTAATCCTTTGTCAGATGTCATGGTTGCACCAAAGTTAACATCTTCCATAAGTCTAGATAAATCTCCTAGTCTTACGTTAGAGTTTACCACACCTAACCTTAAAAGTTTTTGATATAAATCATTTTGCATTCTCGTGCCTTTAAGAGGTGTTTGTAATGCTTGGTAAGCTTGTTTGATAGCAGCAGGATCTGGTATAATTCCATTAGCTGTAGCAAAAGCTCCAGCACTTACAAAGTTTCTCATATGTGTTACTGGTGATAAAATTGTTTTAGCAATTTGTGATGTTGCTTTAGGGTACAAGACTAAACTGTTGTACAATTTACCTAAACTATTTTTGCTATTAATTCCTGTAGCTGCATTTTCTAAAGCTTCAGCCATACCTTTTGTAGTATACATTCCTTCTAAAGGATTAATACTACCAGAACTTGTACCTATGTTTAATTTTTGCGCTTGGTCTAATCTTACTTGTTTAATATTAGATCCTAAAGCTGCAATAGCTTCTTCCTCTGTTTTATAAAACATACCTTGTTTATCCGCTGCTTTTAATTCATCTGATTTAGTTAACAGGTTTCTAAAAAATAAATTTCTTTGTGTAATCATAGATAACTTAGACATACCTGCAAGCATAGATTGCATAGGGTTTTTATTTTTACCTAACAATTCATTAAATACTTTTTTAACTTCGGGTTTTAAATTTTTAATGTTGGCAATAGAAGAACCTCTTGCCGTAGCCAAACTATCTAAAACAGTCTGGTTAACAAAAAATTCAGGAACGTTAAATATTGCTTCGGAAGGTCTATCAATTCTAAATCCTTTTGGATAATTAGCTGTGTCTAAAACTCTGGCTACCATTTGTTCAGCTTGTAAATCTGTAATGTCTTTTCCTGCTTCTTTAGCACTTTGTATAAAGACTTGTTTAGTTGCTTCTATTTGTTGAGCTGCAGGCTTGTAATCTAAAAAAGGTAATATACTTTTGTTTTGAAATATGTCGTAAGTTGTGCCTAGGTACTCTTTAAACTTACCTCCAAATAACGTTTGAAACTCAGCTAGTTCTTCTTTAGATAACGTTCTACCTAATTTAGAAAACATGTCAGACCATTTAGTTCTTATTTCATCTAACTGACTATAAATATTTTTTAATACAGCATCTCCTTGTGCTTTACTTGTTTGATATTTTCTAATCATGTCCTCTACTTTTAGTAATTGTTTATCATCCATTTTACCAAAAACAGTTACACCAGTTTGTTTATCTATAGTTGGTGTACCGGAAAATAAAAGATCATTAATTTCTTTTAAAAATATGTCTCTATCTTTGCCCAAAGTTTGTTTGTTCATAATAGTTCTCATTGATGGAAAAATTGCATCAATGTTTAATTCCAATTCTCTAGATATATTTCTAGCTATGTTTGCATCAGCAGCTTTCTCTCCTACAAATAATCTTTCTTCATCAAAAAATTCTTGTGCCTTACCACTTCGTGCCCTGAACCCCGATGCTATCTTGTCTATCCATTTGTCTAGTTTAGAGTTAGCTACGTCTAGTTTTCTATTTCTATCTGTTAATTTTTTTATTACCGTTCCCGTGCCACCAAGAATACCTGTAAACAATGCACCTTCTGTACCAAACTTAACTCTGTTTAAAACTTCTGTAAGGGCAGTATCATCGTCTCTATCTATTCCTGTTGGTCCTCCCAACAAATCTCCAAAAGATCCAATCTGTTCTACATCCCCAACAAACACACCTTCAGCTGCACCACCGCCTAAAGCTCCGGCCATAAACTGTCTGCCTTTACCTTTAGCTGTAAGTTCTAATGCTTCGTCGGTTGCTTTTACTAATTTAGGATTATTTAATTTTACGTATTTACCATTTTTAGATGCTATCATAGCTGACTTAGCTAGATTACTTGCACCTTTGAAAGCTAGACCGCCTGGTATACCTATGTTGATAAGAGCTTCTGTAATTTTACCGGCAGCTGTAGCTTCTGCTTTCTCATCAAGATCTGTAAGATCATCAAAGAATGCTTCTACTCTTGCAGCTTTACCACTGTCTACGCCAAGGTCTAAAAGACTTGCACCTAAAGAAAAAAATCCTTTAGGTATTGCAATAAGACCAGAACCCACACCGGCTAGCATAGATTCAAATACACCAACTTTGTTGTTGCTTTCTGCTTGACTATTAAATTTTGTAAAATCTAGGGCCATTCATTACCCCACAATAGACTTAGCTACGCCGCCTTCTATTAGTACGATGTTTTCTCCAACTTTATAATAACCATCGTCAACGGTCGCTCCTTCGGCTGCCATCTCTAAATTTTTAACAGCGTTAGTAGCAATATCTAAAATAGTTTTTTCTTCTATTTGCTGACCTTCAAATTCTTTCATTTGTTTATTAAAATCTTTTGTAGTCATTATTGAACCACCATAAGCCGAACCAAACTTTTCTGTTGCAGCTGTTCCTGCAGGATCACTTATACCAGCTTTTTTGTAT
>VTLG01016029.1_pt1 | contig 11310 bp, 13 predicted proteins | sample 4694571 | NCBI WGS metagenome assembly VTLG01 (sample SAMN12604809, study PRJNA352737) | marine metagenome | biome: ENVO:00000447; feature: ENVO:00000209|ENVO:00000569|ENVO:01000036; material: ENVO:00002151; isolation source: viral sequences binned using virsorter ... | reverse complement strand
AGGTAGTACAAGTGGGCAAAACAGCCGATTTCTCTACTGCTGCAAACATGGCTAATCAGATAGAGAAAAGATTACTCGAAGCATTCTTAGTGATGAATATAAGACAAGCTGAACGAGTAACAGCAGAGGAGGTACGACTCACTCAATTAGAACTTGAACAACAGCTAGGTGGTATATTTAGTTTGTTAACTATTGAGTTTCTAATACCTTATTTAAATCGTACACTATTAGTTTTACAACGTAGCAATGAAATACCTAAGCTACCTAAAGATATAGTCAGACCTACAATCGTAGCTGGTATAAATGCATTAGGTAGAGGACAGGATAGAGAATCATTGACACAGTTTATTGGTACTATTGCACAGACATTAGGACCAGAAGCTTTGATGAAGTTTGTAGAACCACTAGAAGCAATCAAGAGATTAGCAGCAGCTCAAGGTATAGATGTATTGAATCTTATTAAGACTCAAGACCAGATAAACGCAGAGATGCAGCAACAGATGCAAGCACAAATGCAACAATCCTTAGTAAACCAAACTGGTAAACTAGCTGGCACTCCTATAATGGACCCTTCTAAAAATCCAGCAATGGGAATGGCTATGGAAGAAGGCATGGCAGCAGACCTTGAACAACCACCTACTGACGAATAATGGCAGAAACATTATCTTATGATAACACTCCTCAAACAGAGGTTCTTTCAGCAGAAGAACAGGACTCTCTACAATTAGGAGAAAAACTGGTAGCCGAACAAGAAGGGTTACTAGCAGGAAAATATAACAGCGCAGAAGAGCTGGAAAAAGCATACTTAGAACTACAAAGTAAACTTGGAAAAGGAGAAGAAGCTGAGCAGGCAGAAGAAGAAACAGATGATTCGGAACTATCTGAAGAAGATACTCAGTATTATTTAGAAGACGGTTCTGTTAATTTTGAACAAGTTTCTACTGACTATGGCTCTGAAATGAGTAATGTGTTTCAAGAAAAAGGTATAGACCCATACGCAATTAGTAAGCGTTTCCATGAAAATGAAGGTACAATTACTGATGAAGATTACTCTCAATTAGAAGAGGCTGGGTTTTCTAAACAATTAGTTGATGCATATTTAGATGGAAGAGCAATGGAATCAGGTTATATATCTGCTAACAGTGAAGCTGAAACAGAAGTTGACATCTCACAACAAGATGTAAACAGCATACAAAACTCTGTTGGTGGCGAAAAACAATATACAAATATTGTATCTTGGGCTGCCAACAATTTACCTGAAGACCAAGTAATAGCATACGATAACTTAGTAGCTTCAGGAAATGTAGAGGGTATTAACTTAGCTCTACAAGGACTAAAAGCACAGTATGATAATGCTTTTGGTAGCGAGGGAAGAACTTTACAAGGTAGAGCACCTCGTAGTAACGACGGAGTATTTAGATCGCAGGCAGAATTACTGTCAGCTATGAATGATCCTCGTTATGATACAGATGAAGCATACAGAGATGATATTCTCAGAAAATTAGACAACTCGGATGTTCAATTTTAATTATGAAAACGAGAGATCTAGACACACTACTCGAAAACGAGTATCCTTACGAACCACCTATTCAATTAATCGAAATGTCACACCACAACACCAACCCAATTTTTACACATGAAGCAGAACGTTTTAACGGCTGGGCAGCGATGCTTGGTTTTGTTGCTGCTCTTGGTGCCTACATTACCACTGGTCAGATTATCCCCGGCGTATTCTAAGCCGAGGCAAATTCCTCCATATAAGTGGAAGATGACTTGCTTTGATTTTGTTCAAGCAAGGCACAAAGTTCTTCTGGATGCGGACCTTCCTATGGTGGAAAAATATAAAGTCATCCAATTTTTCCTCTCTAAAGTCGAAGAGGAATGCGACAACATACATTCAAGCTAATCACAAATGGCAGCAATCTCATTACAAAGAGACACTACTACCAACTGGGAGAAGTTTTGTAACTGGGTCACTAGCACCGACAACCGCCTATACGTAGGTTGGTTTGGTGTGCTAATGATTCCATGTTTACTAGCAGCTTCCGCATGTTTCATACTCGCCTTTATCGCAGCACCGCCTGTAGATATAGATGGCATACGTGAGCCCGTTTCCGGCTCGTTATTATACGGAAACAATATTATATCGGGAGCAGTCGTCCCAAGCTCTAACGCAATCGGACTACATTTCTACCCAATCTGGGAAGCCGGCACACTGGACGAGTGGCTATATAACGGTGGACCATATCAACTTATCGTCTTTCATTTTTTGATAGGCGTGCTTGCATACGCAGGCAGACAATGGGAACTATCATACAGACTAGGTATGAGACCTTGGATATTTGTGGCATACACAGCTCCAGTCTCAGCAGCTTTAGCAGTATTTTTAGTGTACCCTTTCGGACAAGGGAGTTTTAGTGATGGTATGCCTCTTGGTATTTCTGGTACTTTTAACTTCATGTTTGTATTTCAGGCAGAGCACAATATCCTTATGCATCCGTTCCATATGCTCGGTGTTGCTGGGGTATTCGGTGGAGCTCTTTTCGCTGCTATGCACGGAAGTCTTGTTACTTCCTCTATTATTAAAGAGACAACAGACGATGTATCGCAGAACTATGGTTATAAGTTCGGGCAGGATGAAGAGACATATAATATTGTCGCTGCACACGGGTACTTTGGGAGACTAATTTTTCAATATGCTTCTTTCAATAATTCTCGTGCTTTACATTTCTTTCTTGGTACTTTCCCAGTGGTGGGCATATGGCTTACCTCCATGGGAATCTGCACTATGGCTTTCAACCTTAATGGTTTTAACTTCAACCAATCAGTAGTTGATGTTAATGGTAAAGTCATACCAACATGGGCAGATGTACTAAACAGAGCTAACCTTGGTTTTGAGGTTATGCACGAGCGTAACGCTCACAACTTCCCACTTGACTTAGCTTCCACCGAGTCAACTCAAGTGGCTCTATCAGCACCAACTATAGGATAATGTCAAAGAACGTAAGCCTCAAGATGGGCAAACATAAATCTCGTACCGGTGGGCTTACGGCTGCTGGCAGGAAAAAATATAATCGTGCGACTGGTTCTAACCTTAAGGCTCCTCAGCCTCAAGGTGGACCTCGCAAACGTTCTTTCTGCGCTCGGATGAGCGGAGTAAAGGGACCAATGAAAAAACCAAACGGCAAGCCTACACGTAAAGCGCTTGCTCTTCGTAAATGGAAATGTTAATTATGCCCGGACACTACGGAAAAAAACCAGCCAAGAAAAATGGCACAGCCAAAAAACTTATGGCTAAAAACCCTAAGATGCCTGCTAAGGTAGCTAGGGCTATTTCTAAAAACATGAAGAAAAAGTAATGGCACACAAAGGCAAAGGCTCCTGTAAAGGGGGCATGAAAAAAGGAGGCAAAAAGTATGGCAAGTAAACGAGGCTTGTATGCTAACATCCACGCTAAGAGAAAGCGCATTGCTGCTGGCTCTGGTGAAAAGATGAGAAAAGTCGGAGCTAAAGGTGCTCCTACTGCTGCTAATTTTAAGCGTGCAGCTAAAACCGCAAGGAAAAAATAATGTCACAACAATCTGAAGGGGGATGTTTCGGAAAAGCAAACGTCACTCGATATGGGTTTTATGAAGAAGAGGAAAAAAAGAAAGAAACTGATAAAGAACTTTCTAACTCTGATAACTCTGATAACTAATATCTTTATTATTTCAGGTGTCACACGACACTGGCAGCCACGTCCGTTCATCCCTGATGGGACGCATGAATCCTAAGCATGGAACGGGGCTTAGGTATATGGAGATAGCAATGAAAGTTACTTTCGTATATCGTGGCGTTGCTTACACAAGAGTAGTCAAGTAGTTTGACCATAGGGGAGGTGCGACTCCTCCCTACTCAATTTGGCTTTTGCCCTCTAAGGAGGATACCATCAGCCGTATATACGGTGGGATAGACCACAAATCTCAATGAGTCCAATTAAGACTCGCAACTTTTTACGCGTAAGAACGATAGTTTATACCTTTAATTTTTAACCAAAAAAATGGCACAACAAAATACTGGTGCGTCTCAGGCAGCTAAGCTAACCCGTCCGGGTGCTAGAAATGGTGGTACTGATCCGCGCGAATTATATTTAAAGCTGTTTAGTGGAGAAATGTTTAAAGGCTTCCAGCACAATGCAATCGCAAGAGATCTCGTTATGAAGAGAACTCTTAAGAATGGAAAATCTTTACAGTTCATCTACACTGGACATACAAAAGCCGAGTTCCACACACCCGGCAACAGCATCATGGGTAACTCCGACGGAGCACCTCCAGTTGCTGAAAAAACAATTACATGCGACGACCTATTAATAAGCTCGGCGTTTGTATATGAGCTAGACGAAACACTAGCACACTATGAATTGAGAGGAGAGATCTCTAAGAAGATCGGTTATGCTCTTGCACAAAAGTACGATAGACTAATCTTTAGAGCTATCGCTAAAGGTGCTAGACAAGCTTCTCCAGTTGTTAAGTCTGGCTTTGCAGAGCCCGGTGGTACACAGATCAGAGTAGGTACAGGTAACGCAACCGAAGCTTACGATGCTGCTAAATTAGTAGACGCTTTCTATGATGCTGCTGCTGCACTAGACGAAAAAGGAATTTCTACTGACGGTAGAGTCGCGGTGTTAAACCCAAGACAATATTATTCCCTTATAAATACTGTAAGTTCTGGTGTAATCACATCTGGTCTAATCAACCGTGACGCACAAGGAACAGCTTTACAGTCTGGACAGGGCGTAGTAGAAATTGCTGGAATTAAAATCTACAAGTCTATGAACATTCCGTTCTTTGGACAGTATGGTACTAAGTTTGGTACTGCATCTGCAACCAACCCCGGAGTAACATCTCCCGGTAACTTAGGTAACTTTGTAGGTGAAACAGCAGAAGACGGTAGAGCTTCTGTTAGTGGTATCAACAACAACTACGGTAATGCTACAGACTTTGCTAATTCTTGTGGATTAATTTTCCAGAAGGAAGCTGCTGGTGTAGTAGAAGCTATCGGACCACAAGTTCAGGTAACATCTGGAGATGTGTCCGTGGTATACCAAGGTGATGTAATACTCGGACGTCTAGCTATGGGGGCAGATTTCTTAAACCCTGCTGCTTGCGTTGAGTTAATCGCTGGTGCTGCTACTGGATCTACAGGTAACGCTGCATTCGGTACAACATACCCAGCTAACGCTTAATTTTTATTCTTTATACGGGAGCTTCGGCTCCCTTTTTTTTACTTATGACTACACCAATAGCAACCGATACCGAACTATCCGCAGTTAATTCTATCTTGGGTAGCATAGGTCAGTCACCTATCACACAATTAAAAAATACAACAGGTGCATTAATTAGTACAAACCCAGAAATTTCATACATATATAATTTATTAGTAGAAGTTACTAAAGATGTATTAAATGAAGGATGGCATTTTAATACGGAAGAGCATATTGAGATTACTCCAGATGCTAATAAAAATATAGTTATTCCTACTAACATGCTACGTTACGACATACATGATGGACAAATCTTTAGAGATTCTGACGTTGTAAAAAGAGAAGGTAAACTCTATAACAAATCAGATCATACGTTTGAATTTTCAGCACCTGTATTTATTGATGCTACATATTTGTATGATTTTGAAGATATACCTTCTGTTTTTCAAAGATATATAATATCTAAAGCATCTACTAGAGCAGCTACACAGTTAGTTGGTGATGTTAATTTAGCTAGACTATTACAAACTCAGGAAGCACAAAACAGAGCAAACGTTATGGAATATGATACTCAACAGGGAGACCCTAGTTTCTTTGGATTCCGAGAAAACCAAGGCTACGACGCCTATCAACCTTACAAAGCATTAATTAGATAATGGCAAGTGTTACACAATTAGTACCTACATTAACCGGTGGCGTTTCTCAACAGCCAGATGAATTAAAAATTCCGGGACAAGTTAATGTTGCAAACAATGTTTTACCTGATGTAACACATGGTTTACTTAAACGTCCCGGTGGAAAATTAGTTACTTCTCTTAGTGATGGAACAAATAACTCAGTATCTAATGGTAGATGGTTTCATTATTATAGAGATGAAAACGAACAATATATAGGTCAAGTTAGTAGAACTGGCGATATCAATATGTGGAAATGTAGTGATGGTTCAGAAATGACTGTCAACTATACTGCTGGAAAAATTGCACATATTAGCATTGATAATGAAGGAACAGGTTATTCATCTGCACCTACCATAAGTATTTCTGGAGGTGGAGGTTCTAATGCTACTGCTACTGCTACTGTTAGTGGTGGAAAAATCACAGCAGTTACTATTACAAATGGTGGGACTGGCTATACTTCCTATCCAACTGTAACAGTATCAGGAGGAGGTGGTTCTAGTGCTGTTTTAACAGCTTACACAGAATTACATTTTTATTTAAAACATGGTAATGATGAAGATGTACAAACATTAACTATTAATGACTTTACATTTTTAACAAACAGAACTAAAACTGTAGCTATGGCTGATACCATAGAGCCACTTAGACCTCCAGAAATATTTGTAGAGGTAAAAAATAAAAAATATGCAAGTCAGTATTCTTTAAATTTATTTAGTACTGCAACTACTCAACCAGTTTCTACAGCTACTAGAATTAGTGTAGATTTAATTAGATCTAGTAATAACTACTGTACCACTAATGGTCACATGGATACTCATGTAAACAGAGTTAATAACAGTACTAGATGTAATGATGAAGCAGGACAGGGGTCGGATGATTTAGGTCCTAATACAGGAACTAGAATTTTTGACGTATCAAGTGGTATGACTCTAGTTGATAGAGATGCTGTAGGTGGTACGTTAGATGCATCAGGAGACCCATCATCTGACACATCATTTAGTTACATTTTAAATGTTTACGGAAAACTATATGGAGGAACCTACACTCAGTCAGGAACTACTGTTACTGTTTCTAGTAATGGTCATGTTTTAAATACTGGAGACGAAGTTTTCTTTGATTTTTTAGCTGGCGCTGGAGTTGACACAACTAAAACTATAACTAAAGTAGATGCTAATACTTTTACATTTACAGCAGATGCGTCAGCTACACAAAGCTCAGCAGAAAATGTTAATTATGCTTTAAATAATGTACAAGGTAGAAGCGACTTATATTTTAGAATTACTAACACAGGGCAGTCTACGCCTGTAGGAGCGGGTTCAAACGTAGAGTATAGAACAAGGTACACAACAACAAACGACCTTCTTTACGGCGGTCTGGGATGGCAGCAAGGCGATCATTTCTATGTGTTTATGAAGGATGGTTATTATAAGGTAACTATTGATGAAGTTAGTACGTCACAAGTACAAGCTAATCTTGGATTAATTAGACCTACTCCAACATCTTTTGACACTAAAACTACAGTAACAATGGAAGGTATACTTGGTGATCTTAGAAAAGAAATCATAAATACAGGTAACTTTAACGCTGTAGAACAGATAGGTAATGGTTTATATATTAGTAGAACTTCTAACGTACAAAATGGAGTTGAGCAAAACTTTTTTAATGCTTCTACACCAGTTACCGAACTACTAAATATTGTAGCTGGAGAAGTACTTACTGTAGATGATTTACCAAGACAATGTAAACATGGTTTTGTTGTAAAAGTAGCAAATAGTGCAAATGAAGAAGATGATTATTATTTAAAATTTTTTGCTAATAATGGTCTTGACGGTGAAGGAGTATGGGAAGAATGTGTAAGACCGGGAGATAAAACTAATTTTGATGCTGCTACTATGCCAATTCAGTTAGTTAGAACTAACGCTACAACTTTTACAGTATCTCAAGTAGATTGGGAAGGAGCACAAGTAGGTAGCACTGTTGTTGAGGGTACTAATCCACAAGCGTCTTTTGTAACTAAGACTATTAATAAGATGGTATTCTTTAGAAATAGATTAGTAATGCTTAGTGATGAAAATGTAATTATGTCTCGTCCGGGAAACTTTTTTAATTTCTGGGCTAAGACTGCACAAACATTTTCTAACGTAGACCCTATAGATTTATCATGTAGCTCTACATACCCAGCTATTGTTTTTGATGCAATACAAGTTAATACAGGTTTGGTTATATTTACAAAAAATCAACAGTTTATGTTGACGACAGATAGTGATGTACTTAATCCTAACACAGCAAAAATAAACAGACTTTCTTCTTACAACTTTAACCATAAAACTAATCCAGTTAATTTAGGAACTACTGTAGGTTTTTTAGATAATGCTAATAAGTACAGTAGATTTTTTGAAATGGCAAATATTAGAAGAGAAGGTGAACCACAAGTTGTTGAACAAAGTAAAGTAGTATCTCAATTATTTGAAAAAGATTTAAAAATTATATCTAATTCTAGAGAAAATGGATTGATATTATTTAGTGAGGAAGATACATCTACTTTGTATGGTTATAGATATTTTACTTCAGGTACTGAAAGAATATTACAAGCATGGTTTCAATGGACTTTAACAGGTACTGTTCGATATCACTGTATGTTAGACGATGCATTATATGTAGTAGTAAGAAATAACAACAAAGATCAGTTATTAAAATATTCTATTAAGTTAGATGATAATGGTCATTTTGTAACTGCTGGAGAAGACTACCCTATACATTTAGATCATTGTACAAGTGTTACTACAGGTGGTGGTACTTATAACAGTACAACTAACAAAACTACATTTCCTAAACCTACAGGATTTGAAAGCTCTAATGATATAGCAGCTTATGATATTGATAGTTCAGGGTCTGGAAACTTTACAAATTTAGGTAGATTTGCAGATGTAACAATTAATGGTTCTAATTTAGAAATAACAGGAAACTGGTCTGGAGAGACATTTCTTATTGGATATCAATTTGAAATGCAAGTTGAATTACCTAAAATATTTTTCACTTATCAATCTGGTAGTGCTACAAGAAAAGATACAAGATCTGATTTAATAATACATAGAGTTAAATTTAATTTTGGAAAAGTTGGATTCTACCAAATGAAAGTAGATAGAATTGGATTAAATAAACCTATATTTACACAAGAAATAGAATCTACAATAGCAGACGCTTATGCTGCAAACAATATAGGTTTTGTACCAGATTTACAAGGAGTAGTACCTTGTTATGAAAGAAATAAAAATTTAGTAATTACTGTAAAATCTAAACACCCCTCACCCGCTACAATAGTTTCTTATCAGTGGGAAGGAAAATACACTAACAACAATTACACTCGTGTTTAACGTCACCCTTACCGAACAAGAAGTACGTATATACATGCAATGGTTAAAAAAGAACCGTATGTATAAAGGTATGAATATCCCCCTAGGTAATCCTTGGGAATCTTGGATGCAAGATACCATAGATAAATTACAACACACATTAGATGAATAAATTTATCCACCCAATAACACCGGAAGCTGCATTACATGTGGCTTCCAATCTTTTACCAGATGATTACAGAGAAGTAGCAGAAGGTCATGGACATGACCCATTGGTAGCGATCCCTGCATGTTCTTTGATAGGTGATACTGTATACTTTACAGCACCTAATGATAAAATAGCTGGAATAGCTGGAGTACAAAAAGATGGCAAAATCTGGATGCTATGTACACCAGAAATCCTTAAGTATCCTCATACGTTTGCTAAACAAGCAAAGTACTATGTGGAAAGTAGACAAGAGAAGTTGCTTTGGAACATCGTTGATAAACGAAACAAAGTTCATATTAAACTTCTTAGATTCCTAGGGTTCAAATTTCTAAGGGAAGTAAAATACGGACCTAATCAATTATCATTTATGGAGTTTTGCCGTGGCAATATCAGCTATACTCGGAGCGGGTAAGGCTATTCTTGGTGGAATTGCTCAAAGTCAAGCAATCAAAGCCGAGAATCGAAGAAGAATAAGAGAGTATGAGCGTGCGCTAGAAATACGTAAACGTAACTGGTTTCAGCAACTCTCTGTTTATAGTGCTAAAGTTAACAAATATAATATTGATCTAAACGAAAATGATTTAGCTGCACAACGTGGTTATGCTAAAGCACAGGCTAATTTACGTTCATTAGGTGGTCAAGTAACAGCTCAAAATGAGCAAAAGTTTAGAGAACTTGTATCAAAAAAATTAGGAAGAAGAAGAGCTAGTGGTCAAACTGGTAGATCAGTTGCAAGAGGTGAAACTTTAGACATGGCTTCTTATGGTAGATATACTGGTAGACAAGCTTACGCTCTTTCTATGGCTAGAGAAAGATTTAAAGAAAATGTAGAAAATATTAGAAGTAGACAAGTTAGTTCTCGTAGACAATTATTTTCTTCAGTAGCATTTAATCCAGTGCCTTCTATGGCTCCTAACCCTCCAGAATTAAGAGGCACAGGTATGGTTATGGCAAACGCTTTATTAGGCGCAGCCGGTTCTATAGCTTCTGGATTTGGTGGTCAAGACGTGGGAGCACCTGATACAGGTATGAATGTAAATTATGACTTTACACCGGGCGATGTAAACATGGATGCATTTACTTCAGATTTTGGAGGTATTGGTACTTTTAGTTCTTTTGATATGAATGTAAACTCATTTCCTGATTTTTACTCTTCAAGTTCTATATTTGATAGTAACCCATATTTAGGATTTTAAATTATGACAAATTCATTTCAAGGCGGTTCTTTTGAAGCCGAGAGGTCCGAAGATTACGTAGCTCCTTTAATTAATAGCTACAAAGAAATCAACGAGGGCATGAATAATTACTGGTCACAAGAACTAAGTAATTACAAATACGCAGCACAGGATGCTGGTAAAGATATGCAACTACTAGCCAATATGTCTGGAACTCTCAGCGAGTTCTTCAAAGAACGTGAAGATCAAAAACGAGAGGAAGACATTGCTAAAGGTTATGAGTGGTATTATGAAAATGGTTTTAGCGACTCAGAGGTTGATGCTTATAGAGAAGCTAAAGCTGGTATTATAGAGGATGGTATAGCTATAGATGAAGCTGCTGCTTCATGGATATCTAATGGTGGTGATATTTGGACTTCTGAAGAGTTCAGAAAAATGAACCCAGCCATGAAACAAGGAGCTGTAACAGCCTATGCTAGATCAAGACTTGCAGAATATAACCCTAAAGGTGACCCTAGATTAAAAGGAGCTACAACTTACGAGGAATATAAAGCTGCTGAAGCTGTATATAATAGAGAATTTTTTAGAAAGTTTAAAGGTATAAACCCAATACTTTTACAAGAAGAGGGTATATATGAAAAACAACGCGACACAC
>VTLG01014321.1_pt1 | contig 11310 bp, 27 predicted proteins | sample 4694571 | NCBI WGS metagenome assembly VTLG01 (sample SAMN12604809, study PRJNA352737) | marine metagenome | biome: ENVO:00000447; feature: ENVO:00000209|ENVO:00000569|ENVO:01000036; material: ENVO:00002151; isolation source: viral sequences binned using virsorter ... | reverse complement strand
CATTCATTATGAATAAGAATCTAAAAAGAATTAGCGTTTCTGTTGATGAAGATGACTACCAGGAATTGAAAGACCTTTCAAGAGCAGGGTTATCTGTTGGTTTTTTAATTCGTGAAGCTATACATGATTTTATTGCTAAAACTAAAAAATAATTACTGTTTAGAATATTTACCTTTTTCTATTAACCATTGAAATTTATTTATATCTTTTTGACAGTTTTGACATCTTTTTATAGTCCATGAAAGATGACCTGTAGTTGTAATTGTATGACACTCAGGGCATTTTATTGTTGCACCTGAGTATCTTTTACATCTTGAGTATCTTGTTATTGGTACAAATTCAGTCATTTTTTAATTCCTCGAATAATGCGTCTAGTTCTTCTGCACATTCTCCGCACCTCCAACCTTCATATTCATCTGTATAAACCGCATATCTATTAAAACCTCTACCACTTCCAAGATGGCAAGGTTTACCACAATCAACACAAATTCCAGAATCAAATAAATTTTTCATAATCCATCATGCCATTTAGTACCAAAATTACTCATCATTTCATCATCAGTAGGTTCATCATCTTCTATTTCTTCACATGAGCAACAAATATTATCTTCGTCATATCGCAAGATACAATCACACTTAAGACAGTAATCATGTTTTGAATCAGGTAAAGATTTTTGTATTTGCGGCTTATAAATAATATATGGTTCATCATAATCGTCATACATATATGAATTTTCTTCCCACCAATCATCTATTAAACTTTTATCATTTATCAAGCTATAACCTTCATCAGAATCCAAACAAATATCAGCATAATATTCGATAAAATCATCTAAAAATTCTGGTAATAGATTAAATTCTTCAGCTATTTCTTTAGCTTTTTCTGAACAATGTTCATAAAACTGTTCGGATAAATAATCGTTATCTATTTCTTGCATAACTTGATCTGGTAATGGGTTATCAATCATTTTTCTACCTCCTGGTTTTCTAATTCTGCAACTGTAAAAGGATCTAAGAAATTTTCTAAAATAGTAATTTGATCTTGAATATGTTTTAAATCTTTATTAAGTTCAAATCTTCTAGTAGTAATACCAGTAGTAGGATATTGAGCTAGTAAACGATTAAGAGTTTCTCTAGCTTCTTTTAGTGCTAATAATGCTTCAGACATTAGTTACCTCATAGAGTGGATTGTTATTATCTGATATTGCATCAGATTTAGTTTTAAAAAAGTTCAAAAATTCTTGAACATAATCTCTATGTACTGTCCATAAAGATTGGTAGTCATTCCCTCTAGTCCAATAACCATTTTCGCTAAAGGCATTTACTATCTCACAATGGATAGTATCTGGTTCGCTATCATCAAACCATATTTGAATATCCATACCTTGATTTACACCAGTTTGGCTATCAGTAATATCAAAAGCAAAAATTTCTTCTTCACAATCACATAATGTTTTTGTTTTATGTAATTCATTAAGACAGTTCAAACTTTCTTTTATAACTGGATCAAAGTTATGAACAGTTAAATAACCTTTTGGATCGTAAGGTTGGACAGTCCATTTAGTTTTAGGCATTTGTTTTGCTCGGAGTGTAAGGGTTGTAAGTACAGTCAGGGTCGAGAAAGTTTTCTAAAATAGTGATCTGATCTTGAATGTGATCTATATCTTTTTGTAGACCTTTTTCATCTTGTAAAACCCACATTCGATCATTAATATCGTTATTCCAATCTTCAAAATGGTCAGTCCAATCAGCACCTAAACAAGCTATTGATAGACTTGCTTCGTGTAGTGCTTTGAGTGCTTCATCTTTAGTCGTCATCTTCTTTATCCTCCTCTACACAAAATCGAACATACTCTAATCCTTCGCATGGACTGTTAACAAATTCAGCATCAAGTTTATGCTCTTTGATAAAGTCTTTTATTAATTTTACTACCTTAGATCGTGGGTAGTAATTGTATTGAGTTTGCATTTTCGTTACCGAATTTTCGTTTTTGGAAAGTACTGGTCTTACTTAATTAATTAATGCCAGTAAATTATTCAGTTCTTTTTAAAAAGTGAGTTAATAATATATTCATAGCTTTTTCTTTCTCATCTATACCTGATTCTTTATTGTTATAAATCTTCTTTTGGTCTAAATATATTTGATACTTTAAATTTATTTTATCTTGCCTTTTATCATGTATTTCTATCTTATTTTCCTTATCCCATTCTTGTATATCTGATTCATTAACGACTATTTCATACCAATCATAAAAAGTACTCTTATGAACACCATTAAAGCCTTTAATACATTCTTTTATTACTTCAGTTTCAGTTAATCCTTTTCTAATTAATTCTTTCATGTATTCCATACATGATTCTCTATTCGGATTTATATTTACCATTATTTTTTAACCTCTAATAATTTTTTATGTAAATCAAATAATGGTTTATTATCTTCTATTAATTCATTACCTATTTCACTATCTATATATTCACTAGCAATATCACTTACATAATCACATTCTTTTTCAATAAATTCTTCTAATTCATTAAATTGTTTATCAGATAATTTAATTATTTTCATTCTTGTCCCTCCTCCCATTTAAGTGCATTATCAGAAAATTCTTTTAATTTTTCTATTACTTCTTCCATTGAATAACCACGTTCAATAGTATCTTCGCCAAAAGCTAAATCACTTAACTCTTTAATAAACCATTCTCTATCTTCTTCATAAGTCCATGAAGTATCTATAGGCATATCTTTAAATCTTTGTTTATATTTCATTCTTCTATACCTCTAAAATCTATTTTTGTTATCGCACTTAATCCATTTGGATATTTACTAATTAATTCTTCAAATTCTTTATCCGTACTATTCCATAAATACTTTTCAGCATTTTTTTTACATTCTTTCATAAAATATATTGAAAATTTCTTTTCTATAATTTTCATTTGACATTCAATCTCTTTTTGAAATAAAAGTGATTCAGTTGTATCTTTAATAATTACACTTTTCATTAATGCAAGTGTCATTAAATCTTTAGCAGTTGATAATTTCATAATTAATTAAAATTTAGTTTTAGTTGTTGTTTATCCATTAATTGTTTTTTATCTCTTTCTTTTTGTTTTCTATCTAATAAATCTTTAGCTTCTTTATCTAAAGTGTTATGTAAATTCTCACTGATACTTTCTGTTAGATATTCTCTAAGTGAATAATTTACTTCTTCTTCTTCTAAATTAAATAATTCAAAACAAGTACCTATCATATTACAATCCCATTCTTTAAAATCTTTAGTCCATAAATCTATACTGTTTTTATAAAAAGAAATAAATCCTGATCTACTTCTAAATCTATCTTCAATTTTCTTTTCTAACTCTTTTTTATAATTTTTAACTATATATTCAATAAATTCAATACAATGATTTTCTTCTATTTCTATAAAAATTCTATCTGTTTCAAAGTTGTATTCTCTAGGACTCTCAAAACACTTATATGTTGCCTTTAATGTAAATCCTTTTAATCTCTCATTAAGTGCATCAATATAAAAATTTGTATAATCTTTAGCTATTTGATTATAAAATTTATAAGAATTTATATTTAAAAAACTATTACATAATAATTCTTCTTCAGATTCATTTAAATCATACAATTCTGAATAATATTCAGTATCTATTTCAATTTCATGGTCTATATCAGCATTAATGAATGATTCATAAAAACCATCAAAAGGTATTGTTGATTCTAATTTATTCATTTTATTGAGTAACCAGTAATTGTTTCTCCAAATAAGTCATCATTTATAAGTTCAACTTTGTTATTTGTAATTTCTTCCATTCTTATAAGTGAATACTCATATTCTTCTATCTCTCTATATTCTTTTTCAGAAATAGAAAAAGGACTATGTTCAATTTGAAATTCAATTCTTCTTTGAACTTCATCATGTACCCATTCTTCCATATCATAATGACTATCAAAAGTCTTGATAATTGGGTTAGGATCAAGATAATCACTTGCATAGGTAACTTTGTAATTCATAATTAATACTCACTCTCTAAAATTTTTCTTAATCCCTTTTCGTCATTCATGGCATAACATCTTCTTATACCTTGATTTTCATAGTATTCTGAACAATCAATTAAATATTCTCCCATTATTGATTGAAATCTTAATTCATTCATGGGTTTTTGTTTTTCGCCTTTAATAGACTTTTTAAGTTCATTCATTGTAAGATTTTTGTATAAACTAATTAAATGATACCATAATAATGTTTATATGTATATAATTTATATCATTATTTGTTTATAAGTATTTCTTATATATAATCCAATAAAAAAAAAGAGTCTTTTAATTAAGACTCTTTTGATCTACCTATTTGAATAAGAAATTCATTAAAAGTTATTTTATTGTTAAAATATTCAGTCATAACATCATAAAAATGTTTATCTGAATAACCGATTAAATCTAATTCTAGTTGTTTCATAATTATGCAAACATATCACTAATACATACAATATGATCGTCAAGTTGTGGGTCTGTCCAACTTGTCCACACTCTATCCTTATCTTCTGGACAATGTACCTTTTTGAGTATATCTAATATCCCGTACTGTATTTGTTCTTTAATTTGATATGCAATACTATTTCTATATTCAAAGTGTTCGCAACTTTGATAGTCCCATCCTTGCAACATTTGATAAATCATTAATAGACCTCGACTATCTCTTTCGCTAACCCATTTAACAACTGTTGATGACTTTTTAAAATCATACTCATTAAACCATATTCTATTTTTTAATGGTTCCTTTTGATCGTCAGGATATCTAGCTTTTAAACTTCTTATATTCTCATTTAATAAAATATCATAAACAACTTTACAACTTGCTAACCCTTTAAAAACTGGTTGTTGAGCTTCAATTAATCGAATAGCCCTATATCTTAATTCATTCTGATTATCAAAATAATCTTTCTTTGTTGTTGTTTCTTCTTGAGCTATTATAAATGCTCTCTCAAGTGCTGACTGTGGACTTTCACTCCTTGGTAATTTATGATACTCATACCAAAAAGTTGCAAGTGCATTTATACAGTCTTGGTCAGTTAAATGTGCTGACATAATAAAAATTCTCCAAGTAAGATTTTAAATAAATTAATTAAGTTAATAATTAATTTTTTCTAGGTAGTTTTTTAAGACTACCTAAAAAGAATTAATCTATTTGATTTTTAATTTTTTTGATAATCTTTAAACGTCTTGGCAGTTGTTTAGGATCTCCATTAGAAATATAAGAACCATATTTAAAGGTTCTTAGAATTTCTTTTAATTCTTCTTTATTGAAATAAATCATTTTTTTAATTCTGATTCTTGTTTTTGAAACAACATCACATCATCTAATAATCTTAGATTTTTATTAGTTGCAGTAAGACTCTTTTTATATTGAGTCTCACCACGTTTAATGTTTTGTTGATATTGTTTTTTATCCTCTAGTAACTTTTTTCTAAAGGATAGATAAAAGGTTTTTTCATAATCTGTTAAACCTTGAATTTTTGAAATAGGCATAATTTGAAAGAATGATTTAATTTTTAATTTTATATTCTTGATAATATGTTTTTAAATTATCTTGATAACTACTATCTTGATAATTATTATTTACATAAATATTAGAAATAATAAGAATTAAAAATCCTATTGAATAAAAGATAAGATTATATTTCATTTTTTTATTTCTCCCATTTCTTTTTGTTGTCATCACTTGTTTTTATAAACCCGTCAACAGTATCCTTGAAACATTTTAAAATTTCATAATTCCTTTTTTCTGTTGATGTTTCATAACTGTTAACTACTACTAAATCATTAAGTGACATGAGAATAGAACCAACAAGTACTTTGCTGTCCATTCTTAAACTTTTAGTATTAAAGTTACTATCTTTAAATGTGACATGACCTAATTTTAGGTCAACTTCGCATACGTCTTTTTCTTCAAGACTATACCATTGTGTGTTAATAGAATTGTATTCCATGAGATTTGATTTTAAAGTTAATTTGTTTTTTTATTGGTTTATCATCTTCTTAAATGCCTATTAAATGTCTTGTAATAGTCTTACAACTTGTTTCGAGTGTGTTTGTATCTCTTTTTGTTGTTGACTACTACGGGATAATTTAAAGGCAATAAAAAAATAATAAACTTGATTAAATAATACCAAATATAAACATATTTATATATAATATTACAATAACTTAACATAAACTTATTTATATATCATTATCAATTAATATATTATTAATTAATAAAATCTTATTATGACTTTTCAGCAGTACACAAAAACAACTTTTTATAAAACAATGTTTGATCATATGCTTACTGCATATTCTAAAGACTTTACAAAAACAGTTTTAAGAGATCTGTACTTTAGAAAAGAATATCAAGGAACACTTCACACAATCGCTTAGAAGTACCTTAAAATTAAAATTATATTTTGTAGCTAGGGGACTAGTTGCAAAATATTTTTTTTGCTATACACACACGAGGAACTTAAATATATATTGATTAATTTTTTGGTTCTATGCGGATAGCGAGTTCTGGAGCTTGGATATTAACTGTTTCTACGGATTCGCCTATTACTTTACCAAGGGAGTCAAGGATTTGTGCTGCTGTTTGAAGCTGACCTTTTTTAACAGCTTTATTGAATAAGCGGATACGCATTGCTTGTAATCTGGGGAGCATAGTTTCTCTATCTTTTTCCCAATCTTCTTTATTCCATTCTTTAACTTTTTTCCAATCTTGCCAAGCTGTTACTTCTGAAATGGATTCAATTTTAGCATGTTCTAGGACAAGTGCTCTTGTTGTTTTACCTTCTAGCTGACGGGTATATAGGCGTTGTGAACGTTCTTGTACTTGTTGTGCGGAAGAACGAGCAACAAATCTCATTTTACGTTTAGGTTGTTCTATTGGTTGATCTGTAGGAAAAGTAGAAGAAGCCACGGACTTACTTTTTGTAGTATTTATTGGAATAATAACCTAAAAAAGTAGGAATAGGCTATAAATAGGGGGTATTAGTTGAATTTTCTGTTATTTTTAAGGTTATGGCAGTTAAAAATGCAAATGATATAAGTTTAAGATATGCTCAGGGGGAGGTATTCAATAGTGACAAAAGATTTCGGGTGTTGGTTGCAGGAAGAAGGTTTGGGAAATCATACCTTTCCTGTATTGAACTGCTCAGAGGAGCAATCAATCGACCTGGAGAAGTTTATTTTTATTGTGCTCCTACTTATCGTATGGCGAAAGATATTGCATGGAAAGAATTAAAGAAATTAGTGCCAAAAGTATGGGTACAGAGCAAGAATGAAACAGATTTAAGGTTAGATTTGATAAATGGGTCGAGTATTGAGTTGAAAGGAACAGAAAATGCGATGGCATTAAGAGGTAGAAGTCTTGCTGGTGTTGTATTAGATGAGGCAGCATTTATGGATCGAGATGTATGGGCTGAAGTTATTAGACCTGCTTTGGCTGATAAACAAGGTTGGGCTTTGTTTATTAGCACTCCTGATGGAACTGCCAGTTGGTTTTATGATATGTGGTGCTTTTGTGGCGAGAGAGAGTGGGAAGATTGGCAAAGATGGAGTTTTACTACGATTGAAGGGGGTAATGTTAAGGAGGAAGAGGTTGAAGCAGCTAGAAATCAATTAGATCCGAGAACATTTAGACAGGAGTTTGAAGCTAGTTTTGAAAATTTAACTGGTCTAGTTGCTGTTAGTTTTAGTGATGAGAACATTGATAGAGAAATCCAGGATCTACACATGATGCCTTTGTTGTTGGGCTTAGATTTTAACGTAGACCCGATGGCAGGAATTTGTGCATATAAGCATGACAATAACCTCTATGTGTTTGACGAGATCATGCTAACGGGTGGTGCTACTACTTGGGATTTTGCAGAAGAGGTTGTAAGAAGGTATGGAGTTGATAGAAGAATCATTGCTTGTCCTGATCCTACTGGTAGTGCGAGAAAAACAAGTGGGGTAGGAGTAACAGATCATAATATTCTTAGACGCAGTGGTTTTACTGTTATGAGTCCAAAAAGTCCATGGAAGATAAGAGATAAGATAACTGCTGTTAATACTGCTTTGTTAGATGCAAATGGTAATCAAAGAACTTTTATACACCCTAGATGTAAAGAATTGATAAAAGCATTAAGAACACTTACTTATGCACCCAATACTGGTTTACCAAATAAAAACTTAGGAGTTGACCATGCTTTTGATGCTTTTGGCTATCTTTGTTTGCAACAATTTAATCTTGCAAAACCAGAGACACTAGGGCAAACTTCGTTTAGAATATATTAAGATACCTAATTCTTACTATGTACCATTCTACAACGAAGAAAAAGAAGAAGAAAAAGAAAGGAGGTAAGAAACGTAGTGAATGTTCCTGTAAATAAAGCCCTTTACGCTAGAGTAAAAGCCGAAGCCAAGCGTAAGTTTAAGGTATATCCTAGTGCTTATGCTAATGCGTGGCTTGTACGAGAGTACAAAAAACGTGGAGGAACTTACCGAGTGGAGAAAAAGCGTGGCAAAAAGTAGCCCAAATCCAAGAGCAAAAGGTGGTTTAACCCGTTGGTTCAAGGAAAATTGGGTTGATGTCAAAACTGGTAAGCCTTGTGGTCGTTCAAAAGGCGAGAAAAGAGGCTATCCTGCCTGTAGACCTAGTAAACGTGTCTCAAGTAAGACACCTAAGACAGTAGGAGAGATGTCAGCAGCCGAAAAAGCTAGATTTAAGCGTGAAAAAACTAGCAGTAAAAAGATAACTTATCAACATAGACGTAAAAAGAAGAAAAAATAACTGTGAAAAACGCAGTTTCAAGGTAATATATTGTTATAAGTAAATTTTTCTTAGAATCATGGCATTTTTTCGTGGCGAAGAAGGCTCTGTATCATTTGATAACGGAACTGGATCAGTTGGAGCTATAGCTTCTACAACAGCTTGGACATTAGACGTAACAAAAGACACTTTAGAGGTAACTGCTCATGGCGATACTTCAAGAAAAAATATAGGATCTTTAAAATCTGGTTCTGGTACTGTTGACCTGATTTATACAGCAACATCTGGAGATGATACTGCTGAAATTATTACAGACGTATTAACTTCTGAAGATTCTGGAGATGCAGCATTTAACTTGTTTTTAGATACATCAGGTACTAAAAAATTAAGTTTTAACGGAATTATTACAGGAACTACATATAGTTCAACAGTTGGAGATTTAAGTACAATATCAGTTAGTTTTATAACTACTGGCGATATTACTTCTGCTATCTAATGCCTAAAAGATCTTATTCGAGCAAACAACGTAAACTCGCTGCTGTTGCTCCGCCACGGGATAAGATTACGGCTGCTGATCTTAAAAAACTACGTTCTAAGAAAAAAAAGAAAAAGAAGTGAAACTTACCACTCGCCAAAAAAAATTATTAGAAAAACATTCTGAGCATCATAGTGCAAAGCACATGGAGTTTATGAAAAGGCGAATGAGAGCAGGAGATACTTTTACTCAAGCCCATAAAAAGGCACAGGCAAAGGTGGGAAGATAATGAAACGTAAATCTGTCAGTTTAACTTTAGGTAGAGGTGAAAAATCTAAGAAAGGTGGTCTTACAGCGAAAGGTCGTGCCAAATACAATCGTGCTACTGGTAGTAATTTAAAAGCACCTGTTACAAAAAAATCAGGTCTTACTGAATCAGAAAAGAAAAGAAGAAAGAGTTTTTGTGACAGGATGGAAGGCATGAAAAGAAAAATGACTAATATTAAGAAAAAGAATGATCCTAACAGCAGGATTAATAAAGCATTAAAAAGATGGAGGTGTTAAATGACTTATTCAATTCCTGGAGACATTAGAACTAAAATTGTTACCTCTACTTCTTATGGTGGTATAGATAGTCCTTTTACTAAAACTAGAGCAATTCTGGATATGATGAAAGGGTGGGAAGTAATGAAAGCTGTTACTGAAGGTACAGAATATTTAAGAGCAAATAGCGAAGCATTTTTACCATTAGAGCCAAGAGAAGATTACACAGCTTATATGGCAAGAGTAAATCGTGCTGTATTTTCTCCGTTTACTCAAAGATTAATAAGAGCAGCTACAGGTTTAGTTCTTAGGAAACCAATAACATTGATTGGAGATCCTTACTGGACAGAAATGTTCAAAATGGATGTTGATGGTTGTAAATCTGATTTAGATGAATATGCAAGAAGAGTATTAATGTGTTCATTAACTTATGGTCAAAGTCATATTCTTGTTGATTATCCTGCTCCATCTGGTGCATTAAGTCTTGCAGAGGAAAGAGAACAAAATCGTAGACCTTATTGGATTGAAGTAGATCCTAATAATTTATTTGGTTATAGGTTAGATAGAGAATCTAATTATGGAAATTTAGTACAGGTAAGGATTGGAGAAAAGGCAGTATTGCCTGATGGAGATTTTGGAGAGAAAGTATTTGACCAAGTAAGAGTTATAGAACCAGGTCGGTATCGTGTATTTCGTAAGACAGATCAAGTTGATGCAATGTATGACGTTGATGATAATTCATATGCTGGAGAATTTGAAACTGGAACTACAGGAGAAGATTTTAAATTAGCTGAATCTGGTAATTTCTCTCTTGGAGAAATACCATTAGTTACTATTTATTCTGGTAAAACAGATAATTTAACAAGCAAACCACCTTTACTTGATATTGCATATCTAAATCTTGCACATTTTCAAAGACAGGCTGATTTAATACATAGTTTGCACGTTGCATCTCAACCAATGCTTGTAATGGAAGGGTATGACGATCAGACAAAAGATTTAGCCATATCTGTTAATTATGCAATGGCAACTCAACCAGGTAACAAAGTTTATTATGTAGAACCTGCTTCAAGTGCTTTTGATGCTCAATCTGCTGAAATAAAAGAATTGCAAATGCAAATGGCTACTCTTGGTATTAGTACACTTAGTCAACAAAAGTTTGTAGCTGAATCTGCTGATGCAAGACGTTTGGATCGTGTTGATACAAATTCTATGCTTGCTATGGTTTCTATGGAACTAGAGCAAAAACTTCAAAAAGCATTTAATTTATCTGCTGAATATGTAGGTATTGAACCACCAGAGGTAAAGATTAGTAGAGATTTTGATATTGAAAGATTAATTGGACAAGATATTACAGCATTAACAGCATTATTTGATCAGCAGATCATAGATAGAGAAGAATTTAGAGATATTTTAGTACAGGGAGAAGTGTTACCTTCAGCGAATGAGGTCAAAACTGAATAGTTTGGTAAACTAAAGAGCAAGTATATAAATTACTATGACA
>VTLG01010794.1_pt1 | contig 11310 bp, 13 predicted proteins | sample 4694571 | NCBI WGS metagenome assembly VTLG01 (sample SAMN12604809, study PRJNA352737) | marine metagenome | biome: ENVO:00000447; feature: ENVO:00000209|ENVO:00000569|ENVO:01000036; material: ENVO:00002151; isolation source: viral sequences binned using virsorter ... | reverse complement strand
CAAAACTTGCAGAATCATTTGCTCTTGCATCTAAAAATTCAGTAATTGTATCTGCATCAGTTTCAGACACCTTCCAAGTTAATCTCCAAACTTTAGGATTTAAGTTCTTTGCCATACCCACTAACAATCTTTGCTGATAACCATCACCAAATTGAACAGTGGTTGTCCTTGGAGAGTTTTGTTGACTTGCTCCGTATGTTGGAGCGATGTTAGGAAAGGTTGCCATTAACGTGTACCTGCTAAGAGTCCTCCAGGTCGTTTTTCTCTAATCAATTCAGCTTGAATTGCTGCACCTAGCATACGTCCTAATTCAGCAGCTTGCCCTTCGTTACCTTCCACTTCCGATCCAGAAGCATCAACATTAACTACAATGTTTGATCCTCCCATTTCGTGATTAGGAACAATATTACCGCTAGACCCTGGGACGAATAACTCTGGGCCTTTCTCTCCTACGACATAAGGTCTTCCTCCTGTTACTGGACCTCCTGCTGCTCTCTTTCCATAGCCAAGAGCTTGACCAAAGAAACCTTCAGTTCCTCCAGTTAGTCCCATCAGTGCCATATCAATACCGTAAGTCATTAACGCATTACTTATTCTCCTGAAGACATTTGAAGCAACTTCTCCTAATGTTTTAGTCCCATCTATTGCGGCGTTAATACTCTCAACTAATCCATCCCTAATAGAAGTTCCAATTGAGGCATATACCGCCTTAAGTTTTTGTTCCTCACTCGATAATTCTTTTGATTTTGCTATCAAAGTACCAGCCGTCTTTAATCTTATTTTGTCTTGATCTGCTATTGCTTTTTTGACCAATAGTAATTCTTCTTCAATGGTATTAGCTGCAAGTAGGTCTTCACGCAGTTTTTGTTGTATAGCTACCAGTTCAGATTCACCTTGTAATCTTATAACTAAAGATTTATCTCCAGTCTTTTTAGCTGCGTTGATTTTTTCTGTTATTTTATTTTGAACATTAAGATTCTCAACTTGTCTGTCTAAAGATTCCAATAACTTAGTCTCTTTTAAATTTATCTTGTCTAGCTCTTTACTAAGTGACAGAACAACAAGCCCCCTCTCTGCTACCTTTTGCTCATTGAAAGCACCTTCATCAAAGAAAAAACTCTCCTTTCTTTTTTGCCTTCTCTCTGTCTCAGTTTTTTGATCAAATTTTGTCAGAGCAATGAGATTATTACCTCTTGCCCTTTCCCTTTGATCTTCAAACGTATTTCCTATTGGTAAACCTGCCCTAACCTCCCCTTCAAACCTTAATAAAGCTGCATTTCTTCTCATTTCATCTCCTAACTCTTTTGCTTTTAATATTGATTCCTGTAATGCAGGATTAAAGCGATCTGTAAAGCCTTTTACCGCTTCATTTAGACCTGGAACAATACCAGTAAGTGCTGTTAATAATTTCCTTGCTTGACTAAATCCTTTATTCGTCCAGGCAAAGATCATTGCTACGATTTTTAGAATTGCACCTAAAGCAACAAGAAGAGGTGCGCTAACTATTCCTAAAAACGCACCAGCAGCTCCAACAACATCATCCCAAGCAGCTTTAAGAATATTTACAGCACCATTTACATCTTCAAGAGAATCACTTGATGCACCTATTTGAGATTGAACTTGTTGATTTATTAATGCACGAGCCTGTTCTATTTCACCTGCCTTCCTCAATAAATTAACTTGATTCTCCAACTCAGCAGTAAAACGAATACCTGACTCTTGAAGTCCATCCATACTCAAGGTCGAAAGTGCTTTCCCTAGTTCTGAAGCCTTTACAACAGCAGTTTCTAGCATTTGTCCTATTGCACTACCAAATATTTGCGCTCCAAAACCACTAACTCCGAACATAGAGGCCAGTCCTGAACCTGCAATACTGCCTCCAATAGATCCAACGCCACCACCAAATAAGAGAGGAAAACCTGCTCCAAGCATCATACTTTCTAAATCTTTGGTATTGCTACTCATACCCATCTGCTTACCCATCAATTTCAGTCTTGCTCTTAAGGATCTATTCCGTCTCTGTGACGTAGAGAATAGCTTTTCTGATATTTTTGCTGATTGAGCCTGTTTATCTATTATTTTTCCATGATTATCTAGTAATTTAATATCATTTCCAAGTATTTTTCCTGATATTCTTGCTTGCTTCATCCTTTGCTCGTTCTGTCTTCTAATTGCCTTTTCTGTTGCAGTAGGAACCATATCCCCACGACCTAAACCATAAGGACTAGGCATTTGCCTTCCACCAATCATTGAACCTGGAGAGGCAGCTTGAACTCTAGTTTTTGTCGCCTTCATAGAAGCATCAAACCTTTGCAACATCTCTTGTTGCTTTTCTGCTTCTGTCTTATGTGCATTTGTTATCTTTTTGATAGCATTTGCCCTTGCTTTTTCAAGATTTAAAATTTCCCTTTTTAATTTAATTTCTTGATTTACAAGGTCAGTAAATTTCCGATCATTAGCTAGATCCTTATTGTATTGATCCCATTTCTGAGCATCCACACCCATGTCTTGAGCCGCAGCAAACGGCGATCCACCCATCATGGACATGCCTGTGAAAATCTCCTTAATGTTGCCTGGGAACAACATTTCAAACCAAGATAAGCCTGAAGCTCTTGCATCTATTGAGGCAAAACGAGATGGCCCTGTCTTAGGAGCCTGTCTCCTCATGGGAGTATCTAATCCCGAAAGACTCGCTTGAACATCGTTTAAATAATTCTGTAACTGTCCATCAAAATTACTTAATTGAGGTTTTTGACTAGCTCTTGTTATATCTAAATCCTGCATCCCAGAGCGAAGAAACTTCTGGAAATAAGAAGATTCCCATTTAGAAATAAATCCTTTGGTAACAAAATTAGTAAGAGCCTTTCCTACAGAGAAAACACTTCTAGCAGCTTGATCAGCCGCAAGTGCTAGACCCTGCGCTCCTATTGCTAACTTTCCTATTGCATCAACGCTTGCAAGAATATTTGTTGTCTTACCTAGACCAGAGAAGGATTTAGCAATGCCTGTCCCACCTAGCCCTATTCCTCCCATTAAGCTTCCAATTCCAGAAGAAAGCATCCCTCCGCCAAATAAAGCGGCTGAAGATCCCCATTGAGTACCTAATCCAAAACCTGAAAAAATATTTTTTATTTGAGAACCTATATCTTTAAAATCTTGACTTCTTTGCTTTAACTTTTTCGCTAACTTATCTGCTGCTTTATTTTGCTGTTCAAGTGAGTCAACTTGCTTTTTGTTTTCATCTGTTTGTTCCTTCTTCTCACCAGTAATAGCTTCTAAAATCTTGCTTTCCTTTAACTCCAGCTCAATCTTTGTCTTGGCTAAGAGATTGAAAGCCTCACTATCTTTAACCGCAAGATTTAATAAATAATTGACTTCTTGTAACGCTCTTGCTGAAGCATCTAAGGTTTCAGGCCATTTTTTAAAGGCATCAATCCTTTTTTTTATGCTTCCAAATGTATCTCCACCCGTTATAGAATTTTCTCCTCCCCCTTGTTTTTGGAAAGCTCTAGTCTGAGCAGCTACAAACGCATCATTCTCTATTCTTAACTTCTTATATGTAATAGCTAAAATTGATAACGCAGCATTTTGTTGCTGAGTTGTCCTTATGTTTTGTTTTTGAGTATCACTTAATTTACCTAATCTTTCCTTCTCATCAGCAATCGCTTTACTCGTATCATTTAAAGCTTTCCTTGCTTGAGCAAGTTGTTGGTTCATCATCCCCAACTCATTGCTTATAGCTCTTACACCCGTAAAACCCTTTGCTTCCTTGCTAAAACGCCTAACAAATTTACTTGCTTTTTCTAAGGAATCATTGAGCTTTTCTACATTTCTAACAGCCTTCGATGTATCTAAAACAATAACTTTCTTCGATACCTTCCCAATCTTCTTCTCAACAGTATCAATAGACTTCTCTAACTTATTTAATTGATCTACCTTCGTCTTTACAACTAAGGTAATGTCTTGGATCGCCACAACGTACCAGAACTTTTTATTTCATTATTCTAATCCTATCTCATAACTCTGCTGCTACCTGATTTCGCTTCTTCCATTTGTTTTTCATCTCTTTCGTTCTTTAACTCAAAAAAAGCAGCCCATCCTGTCATTTCCTCTGCACTTAATTCATTGCATAACCTATTAACTGTCATTCCAAGCTCTTTAGCCAAGGCGAAAAGAAAATACCAATCGCCTCTAGCTTTTCAATTCCGCTTTAGCGTCCTCCACTTTTGCCTTTTCTCCTGATCCAAGCATTTCTAATTGTATCTCCTGAAGAATAGAAGCTTCAATTTCTCTTCTTAAAACAGCCTTGTCTCCATCAGCAAATAACCTTTTACCATTTTTATCTAAGGCTTTTTCTATCATCAGACCTAATGCAAATTCATTAGCGTCTTCTGAGCCTGATTTCTTTTGAATTGATTCCCTTTCTGCAATTGTTAAAGGATGCCAGAAGATAGAGAGAACAACTTCACCTTCCTGCTTAACATCATAGGTATATAGCTGACTGACTCCAAATTTGTTGCGTAGGAGGTCAACTGCTCTGTCTGTCATAGAGTTTCTTAGTTTCATGTATATACTACAATATTATTCAAGCATTAGCAGAAAATTGACAAGAAATTATTCCTAAATAATGAGATTCTTGCTCTGATTCAACCATTAAAGGGCCAGCGACCTCCGAAACCTTGGGATTGCAACTGTAAGTATCAACATAATTTGCTTTATTAACAGAAACTAAACCGTCAATGACTGCTTCTCCCATCGCTGAAACTTCAGATGTTCCTTTATTTCTTGGGACATAAAGATTACATTGAATTGTCCCTGTGTAAAAATCAACAGCAGCACCTTGAGCCTGGATTGTTGATTGACTGAAACTAATTTTTATCGCTAGATATTTTTTAGTTTTTCCTGGCAAAGTATAAGGAATGTTGTCATAAATTATTTTTATTGCAGGATTGCTACTTGCAACAGCATCGGTAATTGCCTTTTCAAAAGCTGCTCTGGTTGTAGTAAGAGTCATAATGCTTTGTACCTAATGCGAGAGGAAGAGCTTTCTGCAATTCTAAGCCCTGCACCTTTTTGTGTTCTAAATACTTCTTTAGCAACGGAACCTAACTGTCCTATGTAAGGAATTAAATTACTTTTAGGAGATGCAAGAGCATATTTAGCGTATTCGGTCTTGTTACCAATATAAACAGTCTCTCCAAACTTAAAATTTGGTTTGAAATCAAAACGAGGAGAAACATAAGGAGGGTAAGACTTAAGAGTACCTAATTTGATCTTCTTAATAGCTGCCCAAGGTTCATAATCTCTAACAAAATCCCCCTGACTTGGACTCAATCTATTTCTAGTAGCAGTCCAACTAGAAGCAAAAAATCCAGTCCATTGAGGACTTGCTTCAGGTAAACCATCTAAAGCAAAACGAATAAACTCATTAAAAGACTGATCAAGATCTTGTTGTATTTTTTCTCTTATTTTTTTTGATATTTTGCCCATTAGAAATTTACCAACAACGTAAACAAGTAAGCTTGCCCACCTTTTTTCGTGTCTATCTCAACAATCTGAGCTGTTTGACTTGCTCCTGCATAAGTCAATGTCACTTCATCTTGAAAAGTAGGTTGATTCCCTCCTATTAAATCAGGAGTCACATATAACTTTGCTTGCCTCATTTCTCTCCCTTCATCTTCCCTTGATTTAATAAATTCAATCGGTACTTTTATATCTGCATAAGCAGTATCAGTTGTAGCTAAAGATCCTGTTGCAGTGTTATAAGTACCGGCTACTTTCCTTGTGTAAGTAATTGTTGTATCTAAAGCCGACCCAAGATCAGCAACAACCTGTTTAGCTAGTGACTTAAATGCTGTGTCTAATGCTCCTGCCATAATTAACCTCTAACAACTCGAACTTGGTAACTACCAGAACCGCCAAGGCAATAAGCACCTAAGTAATTCTGTAACCAAGGATAAACATCAAATACGTTATTAATCGTTCCAACACCCTGACTACTGGTGTTGTATTTAACCTCCATATCTCCTAATTTAACTTCTTCATAAGTACCATCAGTTCCTTTATTACCAGTTATCGCATCAGTTTCATTTGCTAATGCTCTTGCTAATTCATATTGTGCATATTTGATGTTTGTAGGAATTGAAGTGCAAGCAAGTTCAACATCATCAACGTGATAGTTATTTCTAGGCCATTTCAATGCCTGACTTTCATCACATCTGTCACCATAAAAATTTAAGCCATCAAGCCATCTGGTAGCAGATATTAATGCTCTATTCTTTTGATCATCAGTTTTGTTTGTCCAAGTTGTTGAATCTGGGACGGTTTCAAAGTAAGTGTTTGCTTCAGCTAAAGTCACATAGCTATTAGCTGTTGCTGACTTCAACGTGGCAGTTATTGTTGCAGCCACAATCCTTAAAATACATTTCCTCTATATTGTAGCGTCATAAAAAACCCCCACCAAATAAATGGTGAGGGTTTTTCGTTTCGGCTATCAATCCACTGTCACTAAAGCGTTCGGCACTCTTTCGAGTCAGTTTATAAAAAACTGCTGGAGTTATAGCACTCCAACGCTGCTACTACTTTAGGCAATAGTCCTTCCTGCTCAACTATACATCAAAGAGTTGAAGTGTCTAGTGGAGTGTTGACTGTTAACTGAACCATAGGGATCAGATCAACATCGTAAGTAGCACTCCAGTTGTCCTTATTACCAAGAACACTGTTTGTTGGGTTGTCAGCAGCGTTACCCCACTTAGTACCCATTACATGATACGCAGTGTGGTAGTCAACTGATAGAACATCCTGCTTAGATAAGATGTTGCGATCTGCTTCAATGCGTAGATCCTGTTGAACACCTTCAAGGATTGTTCCAGACTTAACCAAGTAGCAGTAGTACTCCTTGATATGACCAGAAGAACCAGGCTGAACTGCGTTCACCTGAGAATCCATGATCACATTCAAGCCAGCAAATGTGCCAATGCTATTAGCATTAACACCTGCACCACCACCACCCCAGGTGACAGCTCCACCAGAAGTTAAAGCAGAAGTAGAGAATGTTAATAGTCCTACCTGATAGAGATAGAAACCAACATTAGGGTGAACAATTAAAGTATCTAACTCATCACCACGCTCTCCAAGTAATGCACGAGCTTGAGCTACATTTGAACCTGTCAAATAGTTAGCTTCAGCAGCACCAGAAGCAGCAGCTTTAGCAAGATCTAACTTATTAGTTGTTAGAGCTGTACCAAATAAACCGTGTAACTGATAGAACAATCTTTGGCTATTTAGCTTATTGATTGCATCTGCAAGCTGATTGCGGATATGAAGCATTGGATCTTCACCAGCAGCCAATGTTGCAATGTCATCAACCGCATAGGCAAAACCTCTGTGGCAGATTGATGCAATCTGTGTGTCTGTGGTGATCTTCTGTGGAGTTAAATATCCAGCAGTTGATGTTCCCCAGTTAGCAGCTCCAGTCATCACCTCTTCAGTAGGTGCGATTGGGTTGAACTCAGGAACTTGGATGCGTGTACCACCTTCTTTTGAATCTAAGAAAGAGTTGCGTACAACAGCACCACTTTTAACAAAGAGACTACGCTCTTTGATTGCCTCGCTTACATAGCGAGACAAATTATTTCTTTTTACGATGTCCGCAAGAAGGACACCGCCAGAATAATTTTGAAACGGAGCAGCCATTCCAATTAACGGGGATTATTTAACGAAGTCCAAGTCACAGACTCGGTAGTTAACTCACAGAGCTAACCAGATTGAGCTTCCTTCTTCAGCACGGCTGCAAGATCTGGCTCAGTAGATTCTAGGGTCATTTGCCTAGTTATGTTTATAGTACCTTCTTTCCAGGGATTAGGCATACCTGGTGAGACATTTGATGTAGGAGAAGGTTTAGCACCCATCCCTGCCGCAGAGCTAGGTTTGAAGTGATGTTCCCATCCACTACCAGGATTTTTTAGGTTCCCTATGTAAGTTCCTAAATCCTGCTCAACGCCTCCATTAAGTACAACAACATCACCATTATCGTTCCTTTTAAGCCTATCTTGAAGTAACGATAACATTTGTTCTGCATTTACAGCACCAGAATTACTGATAGCTGAAAGTGCTGAAGTCTTAATGTTTGCAGTCTCATTAGAAGACTTTAAACTCTTTAATTCTTCATTTAAAGTATTTATTTGCAAGTCTTTTTCTTGAGCTGTTTTGTTGGCTTCTTCCCATAGGTCTTTCCATTGCCCTTGGTCTTCGAGCTTTTGTTTCCTTTGGTCATCTTGTTTTTTATAGACATCATCTAGTTTAGTCTTGATGCCTTTGAACTTTTCGCCTTCTTCAGCGATTTTTGCTTCCAAAGCAGAAATTTTACTTTCATATTCAGCCTTAACACTGTCAAGGTTAGGTGCTTGTGGAGCTGGAGTCTCAGCCACGGGCTGTTCAGCAGGAGTCACAGACTCAGGCTGGATGACTTGTTCTTCAACCATGTTTATTCAGAAAGTTTAGATTCAGTTTTTGAAGCTTTTGCTTTTGGAGCTGGAGCTTCTTTTGCAACAGGAGCAGGTGTGGCAGTTCCATTTTCAGCCGCTATTGCAGCTTCCAAATCTTCCGCATTTACACCGTTATCCATTTTGATGGAAGGCATAATAGAAAAATAAGTACCTAACTATTATTCTAATGTATTAACTAATCTCAGTCTCGGATGCAGTAGGTAATACCTCACCTTGTACCAATATTTGTCTAAATTCATCTCTATCTATGACTTTTTGATCGAATAATGTTGTTAAAGCTGTTACATCTTGTCCAATTAGCCTTTCAATATCAAAATCACGACTAATTTTAATTTCGGGTGGCTCTAAACCTACATATTCAGCCGATAAATTGAACGATTTTTGAATTTTTTGCTCTAATTCCAGCGAAACCATTGATAACATGGAGTTAGTATCCACTCGGTCAAGTCTTCTCGCATCTGCTGATTCTGCAACAAATTTTTGCTGCGAAAGTGTGCTAATACCAAGCGTTGCCATTTGGAGTTGTAATTCTTCGATCTCAGCCGCTTGCGCTTCAAATGCGCTCGCTGCTGGTTCGACATAATAAATTTTATTGCCTGGTTGGGTTGCCATTGCGTAGTTAACGCTGATTGACATGTCTTTCGTCTGATCATCCCACCCCTCCATTACTAATAAAGGCTGTGAAGCTACATGCAAACTATGAATTAAGTCAGCTTGTCTTTGAAAATGAGCAAGATTTAGATGAGCTATATCTAATAACGGTGGTTTACTCGTCAAAGTATCGGTTTTTCCTGAATAAATAGTCGTTAAAGGGATTTCACCTAAAGAAAACTCCCCAGATTCAACAATTTCATAGTCTTTATCACCTTCTGGAGCGTCAAAATTACCTGCATAACTATTATCTTGCCAATGTAGGTCTTTTTCTGGCTCTTTTTTACGAAAAATACGATAACTTCCTGGCTCAATCACCCTAACTTGCTCAAATACCTGTTCTCCAAAATCTCCTGACGGTACAACTGCTTTTTCAGCAATTCTCACCTGTATCAACTTGCCATAATTAACTTCTCTATCTAATCTCCAGCCATGAATATTTGTTGGGTCGATTTCTATCCAATATGGCCTTCTATTTTGCGCTCTTTCTTCTGCCAGACTTAATGCCCCTGTTGGTGCAGGGAAATCAACTAAAACATGACTATGACCATACGTTAAGGAACAAATAAGTAACCTTCTTGCGTATTCATCTAAGTCCGATCCACAACCATCAACATCCTGGGCAAAAATATCAGTCCAATATGGGTCGCCTACAATTGAAATAGGTTTCCGAAGAATCAAACCTGTCGCTGCTCTAATTAATCGCTGCGTATAAGGAGAGAAAACTGCTCGATTTACCCTAGATAAATAAGCCTCATAGTCCTCTCGTGGCTCGGTAGGAAGAAAGGCTTGGCAATTTTCTCGCAGGTAATCAGTTCCGCTACTTACTGCCTTCATTATTTCCCAACCCTTCATCATATCTAATACTGCTCTAGTCCTCGTGAAAGGACTATCATCTCCACCAACACTGGTAGAGCTGACAATATTAGTGCGAATTGGGCCAGGGACAGAGTACGTCACAAAATTACCCCCTTATTGTTTATCCCCCTTAAATAGCGTCAGATGTTAATGCGCCATTCATTTGGAAACTGATGTTAACAACTTGTAAATCACCAACAGAAGTTGAAAATTCTGCTCCTGTTACAAGACCGTTAAATGCAAGCTTTTTAGAGCCTGAAGTTGATAAATACAACTCGAATTGTGCGTCAGCAGCATCTTGCGCTACTAAAACATCTTTCAAAAACTCTTGTGTTTCATCACCAGTAGTTGCTGTGTAAAGCAATTCAACAGAACCACTACCATCAATGAAACTACCAACATACGCTCTAGTCGTAGCTCCATGTGCAGTTGTTTCTAAAACATCCTTTGTTAAAGAAAAATTCCAACTCCGTGTAGATGCAACAGCAGCAACTGTTCCTGCACCATTCTTAAACTTGACGGAGCCTTCTTCGCCACGATAGAAAGCCATGATCTAAAATAAAAATAGACTATTGCTGATAGTCTAACTTGTACTGTCTACTTTTACAGCCTTTTTAGTAGAAGTTTTGGATTTATTATCCAGATATTGTTGACAACGGACATCCCATAAGCCAGGAATCCTTTTCCCTTTGAGCTTTTCAATAATGTCCAATTGTTCTTCAGTTAATTCCATGATTACTTTTTAGATTTTTTAGTAGAAGCCTTTTTGGACTTCTTTTTCCCCTTTACTTTAGCTAAATATCCTTCACATCTCTTTGTTCCAGCAGACTTTTTCATTTTTCCTAGTAAATCCTGTAACCAGTTTGCCCTAAAGTTTCAGGTTTTGCCAAATTGAACTGTTGTAAACATAAATAACCGAAAGCGTCAAAAGCATGATCAACACCAAGGTTTTTATTAGGTAATCCTGTGTTTGGCGCATACGTCAAAGTCCTCAAAGATTTTATTAATTGCTTACATCTCGGATGAATAAAAGTTCTTCTATCTCCATTTGCATCCAATAAAGCAGTGTTAACAGCCGTGATCTTATCTCTTATCTTCCACGGTGCTTTCGGACTTGAAACATTAAATCCACTTCTTCGTAAAATACTATGATCAGTCGCACCAACACCACTCGTTTTCCTGGCTCCACCTGTAGGGTCAGGACATGCTATTACTCTTCTTTCCACCCCATATCTGCGAGTGACTTCTTCTGCAAAGTCCCATGTGGTTGCCCCACCTGTGAGCATGATTTCGT
>VTLG01010221.1_pt1 | contig 11311 bp, 16 predicted proteins | sample 4694571 | NCBI WGS metagenome assembly VTLG01 (sample SAMN12604809, study PRJNA352737) | marine metagenome | biome: ENVO:00000447; feature: ENVO:00000209|ENVO:00000569|ENVO:01000036; material: ENVO:00002151; isolation source: viral sequences binned using virsorter ... | reverse complement strand
TACCACCATCATTTCCTTGAGGGGGATCTACTGGAGGAGTATTACCTGATCTTGCAACAGGTCCTACCGATGTTTTTGTACCAGCACCAGATCCTCCTTGTGCTAAAGGTGAACTAGCTGGAGAGCCAGCACCACCACCAGCAGATGTTATAGTATTGCATCCTGCATAATTAAAAACTGAATTACTTCCTTTAGCGCCTGATTCAGGACCACATTGTCCACCAGCACCACCAGCTCCAACTGTAATTGTGTATCCTGTGCATTTTACTACTGGCACAGCACTACCTCGTAAAGGACTAGGTCCAAATCCAGATGCACGATAACCTCCTGCACCGCCACCACCATTTAAACGAAAACCACCGCCACCACCACCAGCAACTACTAAATAATCTACATTGCCTGTAACTTGAGCTGTGTAAGTTCCTGATGAATTAAATGTTGCTATTCTTGCACATACTGCTGCAATAAAACTAAAATTTGGTCCTATAATTCCGCCATTTGCCATAGCCTATAAAACCTCCTACGCGTCGTCTAATAATTCGTATGATACGAAATAACTTAAATCATCTGCAGCAGAAGCTGTAAAATATAATAAGTCTGTTTCATCTAAATAAATTGGATTTTCTAAAAAACTTAAAGTTGCATCTGCTGGTACAGAAATTGTATTTGCAAGTTTAACATAATTAGAACCATTATCTACGCTAACTTCAATTGTTATGTTAGCAGCATTTGAACCATCTATATTTGCAACAAGTATTGTATTTACTTTGGCAACTTTATCTGCTGGGACATCAATCGCCTCTGTTCTATTTGTATTTCCTAAATTAGCAGTTGAATTAGCTGCGTTGATTGTTGCTACGTTTACTATATTTGGTGTTGCCATATTATCTCCTTTTTAACCGAAAACGATTGCCATTGCAATAGCTTTTCCTACTGATGCGGCACTCGAATTTGCGTCTATATATGTTACTAATCTTGAAGCAGCTACTTTTCTATTTGTACCACCTGCTCCATTATCTACTATAAATAAGTCAGCATCTACAATGGCTTCTCCAATATCTGTACCACCATCAATATCTAAATTAGCTATAGAAAAAGCACCAGCTGCAGCGCCAACAAGAGTTTTAAAATCAGATGCAGGGGCAGTTTTCATAGTTCCACCATCATTAACTACAACACCATCAGAGTCAGCTATAGTAATAGAGCTTCCAACTGAAGTCCCACCATCTAATAAATTTAATTCTGCTGCTGTAGATGTAACTGCAGTGCCATTAATAGCTAATTTATCTGTTACAACATTAAATGTGCCATTGTCTTCAATTCTAGCTACCTCTGTTCCATCTCTTTGTTGAAATATTAAATCTTTTGCATCAACGATTGGTTTAATAATTACATCACTTGATGAGTTAGATATTCTTAAAATTTCTGTGCCACCATCTAAGAAGTTAAAATCACCGCCATCTGCATCAAATTTAAGATCACCTGGTGCATCTAAAGTAACATCAGTTGCTCCATTTAATACAAAATCAAGAACAGTGGTACCACCATCTTTCATGGTAATATTAGCACCATCTGCATCAAGTATAATGTCTGTTGTTGCATCTAATGTAATTGTAGATCCTGAATCTATTTCTGCGATTACAGGTGTTGTTAAAGTTTTGTTTGTTAAAGTTTGTGTGGCTGCGATACCTGTAAGTGTATCTGTAGAGGCTGGTAGAGTTAAAGTTACATTACCAGAAAAATCTGAGTGTGCAGGTGCTTGAATTTGTGCATAGTGAGCGTTTGAAGACTCACAATAAAACCTTACAACAGATTGTGACCCACCATTTTTAAGATCAATAACCCCTGTGTCTATACCAACATTACCATCAATAATAACTTGACCAGATCCTTTTGGAGTTAATTTAAGGTCAATATTTGTATCTCCTCCAGTAGCTGATATTTCAGGAGCATTTCCTGTAGCCGCATTTGTAATATCAAATTGGTTTACTGCTGAACTTGTTGTTTGAAATATAATTTGTTCATTACCATTTTCATCTGCAATAAAATGTGCGTCATCAATTAAAATATTTGCAGAGTTAGTATCTAAATCACCACCTAATTGTGGAGATGTATCTTCTACGATATTTGAAATAGCGCCTGATGAAGCAAGCCCTGCTACAACTGCTGATCTTGCAATTTTTTTAAGTCCACCACCTGAAGTATCTACCGCTAAAAATACATCATCATTAGCAACTGTAGATATTTCTGATAATGAACCTACTGCTATAGAATTAAAGTTTGTACCATCTGCAACTAAAATATTACCTGCAGTATTTGTTCCCATAGTAATATCATCACCAGATACCGTAAGATCTCCAGTTACAACTACATTACCACTAAATGTAGCTTTACCAGCATCAGACATATCAAAAGTTAGAGGAGTGATAGTTGAACCACCGTCATTACCTTTAATTGAAAAATCTGCGTCTGAAACTTTTGTTTCTAATATAACATTACTTGATGAATTATGAATACGAGCCATTTCAGTGCCATCATCTTCATAAATAATACCACTACCTGCTGTGCCAGCATCAAGTGTAATACCACCAGCTGATTCTATATTAATAGAATCAACCGCAGTTCCATCTGATACAACATCTAAATCACCATCTGCATTTGAACCAATTGTTAAACCTGTGTCTCTAAAAGTTAATTTATTAGAACTATTTAAAGTTAAACCTGTTCCATCAGTATGTGTTAAAGTTGTATCTGAATCTGCACCAAAACTTAATACTGCAGAGTCACTTAATAATTTAACGTCATCACCAAGCACTGCATCTTTTGCTACAGATAATCCACCATCAGTTTGTAATGATCCATCTGTTGTAGAAGTTGCTTCAGTAGTGTCATCTGTTTTTACAATTCCACTAGCTGTAATTGTTGTAGCAGTTAATGCTTGTGCAGCGATTGTACTGCCTGATTGTGCAGTAAAAGTATTTGCAGTAAATTGAAAATCATCAGCTCCTGCAATTTTAATATCTATTTGATCATCTGTATCTGCTGTAATGGTTGTATCACCATCAGCATCTAAAACTAATTCTCTTCCTTCTATATCTAACGATCCACCAAATCCTGCATCAACAAGATTTGTTCCATCTGAATAAACTAGTCTTGTAGTTTTTTCTGATACACCAAAAGTAATACCCGTTCCTGATGCTGTTTTAAATTGCACAGTGTATGCACCTGATGTGCCGTTTGTTACAATGTAAACTTTTTCTACTGAATCTGGTACAGTTACAATAGAATTACCTGTTATTGTACCTGTTAGTTTTATAACAGCGTGTCTTGCAACTGATGTTGATTCTGTTGCATCTCCATCTGTAATTGATAACGCTGTTGTTCCGCCACTAGTTACTGCTTGTTCTACATAACCAGAGATTGCTTTTTCTACTATTTGTAAGTTGGTATTTGTTTTTGTTCCCCATGTACCAGCGTTTTCGCCAGTAGCCATAAGTTCTATACCAAGATCTGAAAATGTTGATGCCATAATTTAATCCTTAAGGTGTTTGAGAAGGCACTGGGATTCTTACTGTTCCGTCTGTGTAATCATCTCTTCGTCTTCTGCCTATTTGTTCTCCTCCAAATTTTTGTACTTCTTGTTGATACTTTTGTTCGTATAATTGCAGCATATCAGCTGGACCTTTTAGAAACCCGTAAGCTTCTGCTAAGCAACAATATAACAGACCATTTGAAAAATTCATACTAATATAATTAGTGTCATTATTTTCTAATAATGCTGGAACTGCGTTGTAATGTATTTTATATGCAAATGTTCCACTTGGTGTTGGTGACACAACAATAGATCCAGAGTTTGATGAACTTTCTCCTGTTGCTCCTGTATCTAACATAGCATAATATTTTGGTGTACCAGTAGATGTAGTTGCTGAAATATATTCTTCTAAAAATGTTAAGTCTCTTTTTTCTAAATAAGTATTAGCACCTGTATAAGTAGATCCAGTTGCAGTGTAGACCTGTACTGCTCTAATAAAGACAGCTCCTGCTGGAACAGTTACAGTTCCAGTTCCAGATGTAAAATTACCTGTAGATGTTTTTCTATCAGCATCAATGGGCACATCTCTAAAAATTCTGTACTGTGCATTTAATATTATATTTTCTAATACACTATCTGATAAAACAGTTGAATCCACTTCTGTATAACTTCTTATTTGTGTTTTTAATCCTGATGCACTTAATCCTGCCATATTATGCCGTTAGAGTTGCTGGACCTGCCGAGCAATTCTCTCCTCCTCCTGATACTCCTCCACTTGTAGCAGTGTTTGTGTCCACAGTAAAGTGATAGAAGTCTGTTGTGTTTGTAATATTTCCACTAGAATCTCTTTTGCCAACTGTAATCGAGTAGCCAGCAGATTTTGCAATATTAGATCCAGTAATACCATCAAAATTTTGTGGATTTTTAAATGTTTTTGAAGTAGAGAGTGCACCTCTAAATCTCACTGTATCACTTGTAGATCTACCATGGCTTTTTTCTATTACATTTATTATACCAGAACTAGCTGCAATAGTTTCAAAAGGATTAGGTCCTAATATTGCAATAACTTCATTTTCAGTTCTATCATTTCTAGCATCTAATAAACCTTCCGCATCTCCGCCTCTTGTTCTCAATTCTAGTTGTGGATGTTTTCTTTCAAACTCTGAACGATGTACAAAAGAACCATTCCATTCTTTAACCATTTCATTATATGGAAACTCCATCCCTGATCTGTCTGATATTGCTTTTGAATATTTTCCTCTTGCCATTATGTTCCTGGATAATAAGTTTTTGGTGTTATATGTACACTAGTAGAAGAACCATCTTCTGATAATGCTCTAGCTAATTCATCTTCATAATAAAGTTTCATAGCTTGTATCCTATCTGGTGCAAATTTTTGTGCTAAATAAAATGCAAGCCCTGAAACCATGCACGGTACAAATCTAAATGGTACATCTGTTGCATCAGTGTAAGTTGAGTCTGCATCCTGTATTCTTTTTACATAATAAAAATGTAAATCTTTAGATGCGTTAGATGAATCTGCTGTTGGATAAACTGTTAAAGTAGTTTTATCAATAAATCTTTGTACAAAATATTGTGAAGGTGTGCCTTTAGATAATTTATTAGATAATGCAGAATATGTAGATCTATCTATTTTTGTTAATGCTTGATCAGCTTGATCAGTTGCAGTTCTATCAGTTCTTAAAGTTGCTTCTAAAATATCTGCCACACCATAAACATTAGATGTTGCATTTGTGCTAGAACTTGTTCCGTCTCCACTTTCTCTATAAAAAGTATATTCAGCTTGGCCTTCAATTAAATCAATATTAGTTTCAGCTATCTCCCAATAGTGCAAACCTCTATTACCCCATTCTTGAAACATTATATTTAAAGAACGTCTTGCCGTTTTTAATTGATATCCAGAAGTTACTTGTGAACCTATTCGCTCGTATGCCTCTGCTATTAAATCATCTACAGCAAAAGTTTTGTCAAAAGTAACTGTGCCGGAAGTTGTATTGGCCATCAGTTACCTCCCTAATACGATTTTCTTAACTCTAATACTATTGTGTAATGATCATGAGCTGTATGACCATGTGTCGTCAAATCAATATCACCAGTAATTCCACTACCAGCATTATTTTTAATTCCACCAAATGATCTATAATCCCAATGTCCTGAAACATTACCTGCTGCTGCACTTCCACCTAGAACTAAACCTACAACATTTGAAGTTGCATCAAATTCTAATGCTGCTCTTAATCCTCCAACATCGTACCAAACTTGATCAATTGTAACTCTAGAACAAGCAGCTGAATCAGCTGATCGTGCGTTTAAAGCTGATACATCAACTTTTTTTACTGAGCTTTCTCCAGTTCCATCTGAAATATTAGTAAGTTTAATTACTGCTCTTTTGTCTGTGTCAATTATTGTTTGACTTGTTACTGCGTCTGCCATTTTTTTCTCCTGTTAGAGAACGGGGCTAAAGCCCCGCTCTAATTAAAGTTAATTATTACTGATCTGCAAATGCAGGTACGTCTGCACCTTCTTGATAACCCCAAATGTAATAATTTGTACTATCTTTAGCCAAAATATTAATTTCAAATAAACCAAAATCTGTAAAAGTTATTTTTGAGTTAGAGTTTCCATCAGAATAAACTGATACGTTGTCAGCATTTGAATCTAAATGAACAATTCCACCAATGAAGAAATTACTATTTCCTGGTGTTATTATAATTAAATTTTCTGCCTCTTCTGCAGCACCACCATAAATAAATTTAAAGTGAGAACCAGCAACTGGTGCAGGTAAAGTTATTGTTCTATTACTTCCAAGTGCAGGAACTACAAGAGTTCTTCCACTGTGTGTTGCATTGTCAAGTGTTTTGTTCTCATCTCCTAATGCAACTGGTCCATCACCTAAAGTGATGATTTCAGTAATTGCTCCAGTAGTGGAGTTTTTACTAATTGTTTTAAAAGTATCTTCAGATCTTATTGGACCTGAAAAAGTTGTTTTAGCCATAATATTCCTCCTAGAATATTTTAAATGTAGTCCCTAGGGGCATGTCGACTATACACGTCTACATTTAATTTATTTTAATTTGTATAGTGTGATAAATATACAATAGTTTTTAATAGAGTGCAAGAAAGCCTGTAATGTGGATTGAATTTTTTCCAACGATGTAGCTTTTTACTAAGTAGCTACAGAAACTTGTGGGGCTGCATCATCAACCTTGTTATCAAGGTGGGCTTTTTTAGCCTCAGCCATTTTAATATGATTAATTACTTCTCGAACTTTATGATCGATTCTAACCATATTGAGAGTATATTTACCCTCGTTAAGATGCTCCTGCTCCCATTCTAGTTCCAGGCCCCTTTTCTGTTTGTAAAGGTCCTGTAGATGTGCTTGCACCATTTATAACCTCCTCATAGGTTATTCTATTTACTCTTGGATCCATCATTTCTCCAAGATGTTCCCACTTTATATCATTTTTTCCCAATCTGTCAATGATTGCATTTTCAATATCTAATGGACTATCTATGCAAGTTATAACAAAATCTGCATGATATTTATAAGCATTTATTTGTATTCTGAAGTTTTTAGGGTGCATTTTTTCTTTCTATTCTTCAATTGTGGCGGAACTATGTCCCGCCACAAAAATGTTATGATTACGCTCCCGGTGATCCGAAAATACCTCTCCAGTCAGAGAACCCAAATGAGTATCTCTCTCTAGCTTTGTATCTTACGTTACCAGTTGTAAAGTCACCTTCCATAGCTGTTTTCATCGGCGCTCTAACAAAGTGTTTTAGACCGTTAGGCACGTCTGTTTTAATGAAAAACGCATCTGTATCAGTTAAGTAATGATTCACAGTATAACCTTGTGGTATCATTCCTTTTGACACAACTGCATTGATATCATTATCAGCTGTTCCAGTTCTACCTGCAGACTTCATAAGTCTTTCAGCAGTAAATTGAAGCGCAGAAGGAATAATTAACTTAGTTCCTTGTGCTGCAATTTTAAGACCTCTCTCGTCAGTCATTGCTGCAATATCTATTAAAGCTTGCTCCAATGATGTTTCGTTAAGGTCTGCTGCAGTAGATAACTCATTCTGCTCCGTTCCAGCTGCAATTGGGTGGTCAGTAGCACAAAGCTCTTTACCATCGCCACCTGCAGAAGATGAACTGAACGCGTTGTTTAACACATTAGCAGCTTTCACTTGTTTAGTGTTAGCCATTGATCTTGCTAAAGCTTTTGTATATCTAGACGCAAGTCTGTCATACAAGTTGTCTTCAATCGCTTCTTCAGTGATTGCGAAAGCAAGAGCAAGTGTTTCATGTGTGTAACGAGCTGTGAAAGTTTCTTGTGCATTATCAAATGAAACTGAAGTTCCTTCAGCTTTGATTGGTGCATTTGCAAAACCAGATAACATAACTTCTTCTTCAAAAGCTCTGTCACTGTTTTCAGTGTCGAAAATTTCCGCATGCTCATTAGCATAGTTGTTGTATTCCAAGCCGAATAGTGCATTCAAACCTGGCTCTAGTTCTTTAACTAGTTGTCCTCTTGATATAGCCATAATTTAATCTCCTATTCTGCTATTATACGCCAGTTGCGGTCATATAGAAGTGTTCGTTGATGATCACTTTAAAGTTACAATTAGCAGATGTTAAATCGCTATTGTCTGGATCGTCAGAAACTCCGATAATTCGCAAGTTAGCTGTAGTTGTTGATTGAGTATCCGTCACTTCAGTTTTAGAAACAAAATGCGGTGTTACACCTGCACCAACAGCAACATCAGCGTTTGTGAAAACGTCTAATTGTTGAGTTGCGCCTGATGCATCCGATTGTATTTCATAAACTTGATGCGGATCGTCAGTAATAAACGCTTTGATATCAGTAGCTGCGTTTGATGCGGCTAGGTGATTAGCAAAGGTTGGTTTACTTGTTGTAGCGTCAGTGAAAAACACGCCCTGACAAGAGCCTAAAAGCACTCCGTTATCAGTAGCTGCGCCTATTCCAACTGTTCCTGCTGCCAAAGCGACCATAAGGTCGTTTTGAGAAAAAGCTGAAGCACATGCTGCTACTTCGTATTCAGTAGCTGCGTTGTTATCAGGTGACCCTCCAATTTTGCCTAGGGGTCTTAATCCAAAGGCTGCGTCTTGGTTTGCCATATTTATCTCCTTTGTTCATCAAAGATGAACGATTAATTTAATTCGTTGGCAAAAATTACTAAAAAATTATTAGTTCTTTTTTGTACCACCGAAGGTTACACGAGTCTGTCGATCATTATTAATCGGCATACCTGGATGCTGTTCCTTCATGAGATCGTTATCTACTGCTTCGTCTCTTGCTTTTGTGAGTTTATTAAAATATTCCTCACGCGATTTAACGAGCTCTGTTGATATCCTAGCCAGCAATAGGCCGCCAACTCCGATCACTCCCTTGTATTTTCCATCGTTAATAGTTGGATAATCTGTTTCTGGATATTCGTCAGCTCTTACTAATTCATATCCTGATCTCAGTTTACCTGCCATGTTTTTTGTATCATCAAAACCCATAGTCTCGGCTCTTATCCATCTGTGATGGTACCCATCTGGTGCAGGGGGTGCATCTAAAGATGATGGTGGAGTCCAAACAGTTTTTTTAGCTGTCTTAGCTCTTGTTTGACTCGCACGGGAAGTTTTTATTTTATCGTTTGTCATATGCTTATGCCTCCTTCGTGATTTTTAATTGTTTCGCATACTCTTCTAATGGCACTCCTAATTTTTTAGCAATTGCTACTTGAGATGAAGTGAGTCTCACTGTGTTGCGACCGGGTTTTACACTCCGCGTAGCTGACGCTACAGTTTGAGTAGGTTTAGTCGTTTCCTTTGGTTCAGTTTTAGCAAATTTGTGCGGAAAGTCAAGTTTCATTCTACGATCCACTTCAGCATAATATTCGTCTGAATTAGGATCAAAACCTTCCTCCTTAGTTAGTTTTTCATGTAAATCAAATGCAGTGTATGTCATTGCACTATCTTGTCCAAACCAAGGATTTTTTTCTGCCCACTCTTCTGCTTTTGGATCAGGTTTTGCTTGAGGTGCTACGGCTTGATCTAATGATGGAGTTGGCTCTTTAATTTGCTTCAGTTCAGCTGTTGCTCGTTGCTTCATTCCAGCAACGCGAGCTTCTTCAACACCTAGTTTAGCTATTTCTTTTTGAGCATCAACTTCAGTTTTAATATCACCTGCTTCTCTAGCCGCTGCTAGTTTAGCTTGTGCTGCTTGTAGTCCTGCAATAACTTTACTCTCCATTGCATGAACATAACTAGGTTCTAAATTAGATACTCTTGTTTTTAATTTAGTAGATTCTTCTTGAACACCTTTAGCATATTCTAAAGCAGCTTCTCTTTGTCTTTCTGCTTCTCGCCATTTTTTAGTTAGTTTAGCAATTCTTTTTTTAACACCTTCACTATACTGTTCTAGTTCTTCTTCTTTTTTAGGTTCCTCTTTAACTTGTTCCTTACTGTCCTTGTCATCTCGAACATCAGGCTTGACATCAAGTTTCTCAGATGTGTCATCGGACTTAGTATCGTCTTTAACATTTTCATTTTCAACCTCTACTTTCTTTTCTTCTGTTTCTTTTACTTCTTCTACTTCTTTTACTTTTTCTTCCTCTAATTCCACTTCTGCACCGGGACCCGATGTATCAATGTCAACTAGATCTTGTCTGTCATTTTCTGGCATAGTTATCTCCTTCTATGTTATATATTATGCAGCACGGATTCTGGATTATTTATGGTACCCAAAACCTCGTCGTCGTTTAATAAACGGACTTCTCCGCCTTCTATTGGTAATCTAGACCCTGCATAACGAGCAAAGATTACCCAGTCTCCTTTTTTGCACCAAGCACCTGTAGGAAATTTTTCCTTATCATAATATGCTAATGGTCCAACTTTTAAAACGTAACCACAATTTGTAGCAATACGTAATTTTTCTAATGATTCTTGTGCAATAATTATTCCACCTTTAGTTTTTTCTTTTGGTGTAAAAGGTAAAACTAAAAGTCTCCAACCCGATGGCTCAGGTAATTGTTCTTTTTGTTTTTGAATATTTTCTGGATTTAAAGGTTCTGGTTCACCTTTAGCTTCTTCTTTGTATTTTTCAGAAAGTGCATTCCTATGTTTTGGAATTTCCTTTTCCGATGTCGATAACGTTTCCTTGTTCATCTTTTTGCTCCTTTTCTTCTAGCAGGTTAGAGATTTCCTGTAATAGATATTGATAAGTTCTCGCTTGTCCTAACATATACTGATATTTTTCCATATTGTCAACACCGCCACTAATCATGGCATCACCAACCCTTTGTAAATTTTCTCTCATCATTTTTTGTATTTTAGCTACAATCACTAACGGGTCCATCATAACATTGTTCCTTTCTCTGGTTCAAATTCATCTAACACTTCTAATTTTTCCTTAGCATTAGCTATCTTTTCTATTTGTTTATTTATTTCTTCAAGATGTTGTGGATGTTCTCCAATACCTACACTGTTTTCAAAATATATGTTAGATATTGCGTCTGCTTCAGCTATTTCTGCTTCGTATTTAGCACGAAGTGCGTTTAATATTGCTCTTTTCATTTAACATTTCCATCTTCTCCGTGCCTGTCTTATTCTTGAATTTGGATCGTTACGAGTTTTTGCTGATGACCTTTTTAATTGTCCTAGTGATCTAGCGCAGTATGATTTCCTACGATTAGCAGCTTTTGATCCTGGCTTCACTTTTCCAGTCACGGCTGTTTTTAGTTTTG
>VTLG01004975.1_pt1 | contig 11311 bp, 8 predicted proteins | sample 4694571 | NCBI WGS metagenome assembly VTLG01 (sample SAMN12604809, study PRJNA352737) | marine metagenome | biome: ENVO:00000447; feature: ENVO:00000209|ENVO:00000569|ENVO:01000036; material: ENVO:00002151; isolation source: viral sequences binned using virsorter ... | reverse complement strand
TATCTCGTATCGGTGTTGCTTCCCGAAAAGAAAGAAAACTATATCAGTCCTGTCATATATTACATAAGCAGGGGCGATACTATATTGTGCATTTTAAAGAGCTGTTTGCTCTTGATGGAAAGAAAACTAATCTGTCTGAAAATGATATTGCAAGACGAAACACAATTGCAAATTTGTTGAGGGATTGGGGTTTGATTAATATAATTGGAGAAGTAAAAGAGGTTGCTCCATTAAGTCAAATTAAAGTTCTATCATTTGATGAAAAAAGTGAATGGACATTAGAAACCAAATATAATATAGGCAAGAAAAAAGAAGCCTAATGGAAAAGTTTAAGTCATTTATAACAGAAGAAAAAGAGGAAGATTATAAGGTAGTCGTTCTTTCTGTTGAGCATGGTGATAATGCAATCACTGCTAAACGTATAAAGGAAGAATCCGGCAAACTAAAACTTTCTCATTATGTTATAAACATGGATGGTGCTTATATATCATATGATAATGGTGTATACAAAATTTATGAATTAGATGATGATAAAGGATTTGAAATTTCTTCTTATGATACAGTTGTTTTTGTGCGAGGCACTCCAACAAAAGATAGTTCATTAGATTTAATTTCTGAATTAGAAAAGATTGGTATTTGTGTTGTCAATAGTAGAGAAACAATTTCTACAGCAGCAGATAAATATCGTACTTATATTAAATTAAAAGATTATGGACTAACACAACCTAAAACAGTTTTAGTGCCAAATGAAGATTCTTTAGAAACTGCTGTTAAAGATTTGGATACAAAGTTTCCTATTATAATGAAAACTTTGCGTGGTTCAAAAGGTGTTGGTGTTCTCTATATTGAATCTGAAAGAGCATTAACTTCAATTGTGCAGTTAATGTATAAGACCGATTCAAATGCTGATTTATTAATTCAAGAGTATATTAAAACAGACTTTGATGTTCGAGCTATTGTTCTTGATGGCCAAATAATTGCTACAATGCAGAGAGAAGTTGTAGAGGGAGATTTTCGGTCAAATTTTTCTCAAGGATCAAAAGTAAAACCATATGAGTTAACAGAATTAGAAATAGAACAAGTACTTCTTGCAGCTAAGGCCTTAGGTGGTATTTTGAGTGCTGTTGATTTTATTGCTTCCAAGAATCCTCAAAAAAATCCTCCATATATTTTAGAAGTAAACAGTTCGCCTGGCACAGAAGGTATTGAAGAAGCAAATAATAAAAATATTGTAAAAGGTATTTTGGAACATTTTAAAAATCCAGATATACGTTATAAAGTACCAACTCAATGCGGCTATGAAGAAATAGTTAAGATTGAACCTTTTAGTGAGATGGTTGCTAAATTCGATACAGGCAATCCTGTATTATCAGTTCTTCATGCTGAAGATATTGAGGTAAAGGGAAAGAAAATTACTTTTTCTCTTAATGGAAAAACAATAACTACAAATTTAATTAAAACATATACAGTAGATACTGGTGGTGGAGAAGATGAACGGCCAGTTATTAAACTTGATATGGAATTTGCTGGCACATTATATAAAGATGTTATGTTTGGTTTAAATGACAGAACAGAAATGGGCACAGATGTTTTGTTAAACAGATATACTATGAATCGATTCAATGTCATGGTTAATCCTCAAAGGAAATTTATTGTTACAACCAAATATGTACTTGACAAATCCGATACAGCCTGATACTATACAAGAACACTTGACATAAGGATACATATGATGTTTGACGTTAACAAATCACTCGCTGAGTGTCCACCCGAAATCTATTATTCACAATTAGGTGTTGATGGGAAGCCATTATTCCCTGGCATTCATCATAAGAAACGAATAGTTTTAAATCGTAGTCTTGTTACATTTCGTGATGAAGATCAAATTCGTGAATTAGATGCTGGAGAGGATCGTGTAGATGTTGTACAGTGGTCTTACAAGAATGTTGGGTTTCTTTATAACAAAATTCCACAGGCAATTATTGTAGATCCAAATGATCCAAAACGATTTATTGGTGTAGTGGGTTTTGGTCGAGATGAAGCACAAGAAAATCTTGGTTGGGAAACCGCAGTTTATGATGTTATCGAATATGATAAACCTATTGACCTCGAAGCATTTAAGGTCAATTCAAATGATGATCTAGATCATGTTCCAGCATTCCCTAATACTAAAGCTACAATTATTAAGTCTGTTGTTAATGCAATTGGCAAGGTAATCGAAGATGATGATGATGCCATTCTTGTATATCTTAAACGTATTGCACGAAGCAAACCAAACTGGCATGAGTCTATCCTTTCGACTATTCGTAAGGAGCATATTTCTCGCTGGCCAACCATGAAAGCTTTCAGTACGAGTCGAGCAAAGAAAGAAGCAATTCGATTAGGTCTTCCCCATGAAGGCAACAAAAATAAGAAAACTACTTCTTTAGGATATGCTCGGAAGTTTACTACGTTGAAGAACTTTTTTTGGGATGGTTTTACTACGAGTACGAAATATGGGTTTAAAAAGGTTTATCTTTCCACTTGGGTTGATGAACCGAATCCAAAAAGTCTTCCTACAGATCGTAAAGAAATCAAAGAAACATTTGACAAGTTGGAAGACACATTTAACATTTGGGTTTCAAACTATCTTGATATGCCTATTGATAAGGTTCGGGAAAAAGGAGAAGGCAGATTTCCTCTCGTATTCAATGGTTTTTTTGCTCAGGATAGAGAGAAACAACTTGATAATGGTGGAGTTCCCAAAGAGGTTGATTTAGTAGATGAAAACGGTAAGCCGTGGAAACGTCTTGATCAATAATCTTCTTACAGATCACATAAAAGACAACGTGCCGGATAACTCCATCGCTGTCAGCTTATCGGGGGGTATTGATTCACTGTCATGTGCTATCGCTGCACATAATATTGGAAAAATTGTAAACTCATATTCGTTCTTTGTTAATGAGCCCTCATACGATTACTTCAAAAGTAAAGAAGTATCAGAAATTATGGGGTGGAATTTTACAGGGGTTTCAGTTCCCACAAATGATTTAGAAAATGATTGGTTTAGATTAAGAGCCCTTGGCGCAAAGAAGAAAACTCATTATGAGTGTATGTGGCCATTTCTATATGTTTATCCAAAGATAAAAGAAACTTATGTCCTTACTGGTTGGGGTGCTGACGGTTATCATGGTGTCAGTAAAAAAGCAGTAATGCACTACAAACATCCTAAAGAAAAATTTGACCAATTTAGGGATGATTATTTTTTACCAGAAAAAACTGCTGGACTGAAATGGCACTTGACTATTGCAGACAAGTATGATAAGGTGATGGTTAATCCTTACTTAAATGAAAAGGTAAAAGATTATTTTTATCAGTTTACATGGGATGAATTGAACAAACCAAAACAGAAACAACATATTAGAGATGCTTTTCCAGAACTTGATAAATTTAAAATTAAACCACATTTAAATTTACAGCTTGCATCTGGTATAGATAAGGTGTTTGAAGGTTTGCTAAATAATAATAAGATAAATTTTAGAAATCGCAAGAGAGTAATGGATATGTGTAGAGATTGGAGTAAAGGTGTACTTAACGTATAAGCTAGAGGATGTATATAAGTCATCTGCACAAGAAAAGTTCAAGGTAATTTCAACATTTTCTGGTGCTGGAGGTTCTACCACTGGTTACAAATTATCTGGAGCTAAAGTATTAGTGGCAAATGAATTTGTTGAAGCTGCGATAGACAGTTATAAGGCCAACTATCCAGATACAATTATTTTACCTGGCGATATAAAGGAATTGACAGGTAAAGATTTTCTAGACGCAGCTGGTATTGGTGTTGGTGAATTGGATATTTTGGATGGATCACCCCCATGCTCAGCGTTTTCTGTCGCAGGAAAATTGTCACATAATGTACATGAAGAAGAGCATGTAGATTTGTGGGGTAATGTAACAACAGAGAAAGTATCGGGCAAACACTCTGATGGTTGGGGCCAAACTAAAAATTATTCTGATGGTAAGATGGTTGAAAACATAGAGGATTTGTTCTTTGAGTTTTTACGAGTTGCAAATGATATTAAACCAAAAGTAATTATTGCCGAAAATGTAAAAGGATTGACTGTTGGCGAGGCCAAGGAATATTTTAATAAAATACTCAATAAATTTGAAGAGATTGGTTATGAAGTTTCAGCTCAGGTATTGGACAGTAGATATTTTGGTGTACCTCAAACAAGGACTCGCGTAATCTTTATTGGTGTTCGTGAAGATGTTGCTGCAAAAGTTGGATATAACTTTATGACTATATCTCAAATATTTCCTGAGCCAGATAATAATGTTCTTACTGTTAAAGAGGCTATGGTTGGTCTTGTTAACGAAGAAAAAGAAGTAGAATATTTGACAGAAAAATTTATGAATACTGCATATTGGAAACAAACAGGTAGTATCATGCCGGTTGACCCTGAGAAGGCTCTTACTGGTGGCGATTATCATCCTAAAGGTCATCATTTTAATCTCAAGCGTTGTTCACAATATGCACCTTCGCCCACTATCACAGCGATGGGTTCAGCAGAGACAACTGCTGGTGCTTTTCATTGGAGTGAAGCAAGGAAGTTGACTTTAGGAGAATTAAAGCGTATAATGACTTTACCTGATGATTTCAAGTTAACAGGTAAATGGAGTCAAAGGGCCGAGCGGTGCGGGCGTATGGTTCCGCCTAGGATGATGGAAAGAATTGCATCTTCTGTATATGAGAAGGTGTTGGAGAAATATAATGGATGATTTTACATTTGCTCACAGACAAGAAGGGTTTGATGAACATATTGATTGGTCAATTCGTGGATATAGAAATTTACTAGATGATGTTATTAATTTATCACGTTATTTTGTTGAGGACAATACCAAAGTTGTAGATATTGGCTGTTCTACAGGAAAGCTTACTAGGAGAATTATAGAATATAATGATAAAATTTGTCCTTCGGCAAAATACGTTGGTGTAGAAATTGCTGAAGGTTTCTCTGATGATTTGATTAAAAGACAAATTGAACTTGATGAAAGTTTTCCGAATACATCTATTGAATTTATTATGGATGATATTCGCAATTATAAATTTGAAAATTGTTCTTTGGTAACATCTTTATTTACTCTACAGTTTATGCCATATTCTTGTAGGGAAAGTGTTATTAAAAATGTATATGATGGTTTGAATGAAGGTGGTGCATTTATTTTTGCTGAGAAGATTTATACTACTCATAGTAAATTAGAAAATATGATACGCACAATTTACTATGATTTTAAGAATCAAAAATTTTCCTATGAGGATATTATGACTAAAGAGAAAACATTGCAGAATATGCTTAAGCCTAATTCTTGGAATGAGATTGAGAATATGCTTAATAGTGCTGGTTTTAAAGCAGTTCAATCTTTTTGGCAGAATCATTTCTTTGTTGGCGCGATGGCGATTAAATAGATATGTCACAAACTATTGAACGAACAGCTCTAACCCAACTTGTAACTAACGAACAGTTTGCAAGAAAAGTTCTTCCGTTTCTCAAGGGAGACTATTTTGCAGATAAAACAGAACGTACAGTTTTTGAAGAGATCACAAAATTTGTGGATCGCTACAATAAGATACCTACACAGACCTCGCTGGAGATAGAGGTATCTGCTAGAAAAGATTTAAACGAGGAAGAGTTTAAGAAGGTTGTTGCAGTCATTCAAACATTAGAATCAACTGATGTAGATTTTGACTGGCTTGTAAATACAACTGAACAATTTTGTAAAGATAAGGCGGTGTATAATGCAATTGTGGAAGGCATTTCTATCATTGATGGAAAAGATAAACTACGAGGCCCAGATGCTATTCCTAACATTCTCACAGAAGCGCTTGCTGTTGGTTTTGATTCCCGTATTGGTCATGATTATCTATTTGATTATGATGAGCGATATGACTTCTACCACACGGTAGAGGAGAAGATTCCTTTTGATCTGGAATTCTTTAATAAAATAACCAAGGGCGGACTTCCACCCAAGACATTAAATATTGCACTCGCTGGCACAGGAGTTGGTAAAAGTTTGTTCATGTGTCATGTGGCTGCTAATTGTTTGAGTCAGGGTAAAAATGTTCTATACATCACTCTGGAAATGGCAGAGGAACGTATTGCAGAACGTATAGATGCAAATCTAATGAATATAACCATAGATGATTTGCATGAATTGCCTAAACAGATGTTTGAAGATAAGATTGCAAAAATTATCAAGTCTACGTCTGGTAAGCTTATCGTCAAGGAATATCCAACTGCATCAGCCCACTCTGCACATTTTAGAGGATTGATGAAAGAACTTGCAATTAAAAAGTCATTCAAACCAGATATTCTTTTTATTGATTATCTAAACATCTGTACATCATCTAGATTCAAAGGAGCAACTAATGTTAACAGCTATATGTATATTAAAGCAATTGCAGAGGAGCTTCGGGGATTGGCAGTTGAGACAAATCTTCCGATTATGTCAGCAACACAAACCACTAGATCAGGTTTCGTTTCTTCAGATGTTGGTCTTGAGGATACGTCTGAAAGCTTTGGCTTGCCCGCTACTGCTGACCTCATGTTTGCACTCATTTCTAACGAAGAACTTGACGAGCTCAACCAAATCGCAGTAAAACAACTCAAAAATCGGTATAATGATCCAACAGTAAATAAAAGATTTGTTATTGGAATAGATCGTGCAAAAATGAGATTGTTTGATGTTAAACCCTCTGAGCAGAATGATCTTGTAGATAATGGTCAAGAAGATTTTGCAGAACCAGTATTTGATAAGACAGATTTTTCTGATTTTAAAGTATGACTTGACAAACACCAATTACTCCATTATATAAATAGTGTAAACAATACGCATGGAGGCATTGAATGAATTTGCAATCTTATGTTCGGCAAGTAAAACCCCGAAACGAATCCTATACACCCCCTGTAGAAAAAGTTCAATCCCTTTTGGCAGAAGTTAAAATGCCAGCGGCCGATTGGGAAAAGGTTATTTGCGTGGCATATAACATGAAAAATGATATGTCAGAAGAACAGGCTGTTCAGGCCGCTGAAATTGATGAATGGAAACCTAAACATCAAGAAGGACTTCCTGCTGGAAATAAAATAGTAGAAAATGCATTTGGTGATTCTACTAAAGGAAATATGTTGCACTATGGTTCTGGTTCTGGTTCTGTTACTCCTAAGTGGGATGAATATTTCGTTAAAGCTACAGGTAAACCAGCTGGTGGTGCAACATTAACTCCAAAAACAGATATGAGATTATCTAACGCCAATATTAGTCTTAAAAAATATGGTGGTTCTCAATTAATGTCTGGTGGTAAAGCAGAAACTCTTGCAACATTAGGGTTTGCATATGATAATGCTCCAAATAATATAAAATCTAAAGCATTTGATAATGCATGGAATAAATTACAAAAAGATATTGCAGATGAGTATGTCAGATTTAAGTTGCCTCCCGGCGGCCAAGCTGGTAAGATTGCAAGTGGAAAAATGAAAGTAGATCAGAAAATGAAAGATTTAGTTGTAGGTTCTATGACTAAACATAAAGCCATGACAGATGCACTACTTGAGATTTTTGAACATCCTGGCATAAAGAAAGAAGTTGTTAGAGAGGCAATGTCTGGTAGAGAAAAGTTTGCAGATAAGCTCGCGGCCGCCACTCATATGATGAAATTTGATCCAACTGGTAAAGCAGAATATATTGCTATAGATGATAAGTTAGTCAGTAAATATACAAATGCAACCAGTTTTAATATTTCATTCAAGACTTCTGGAACTGGTAAACAAGCATGGACAGCACTTAAAGGTATTTACAAAGAAGAAAAAATAGATTTGGATAATATATTAGAAGAAAGTGCTTTTGAAACGGATAAAGAATTTTTAGAAGAGGGTATATTAGGTAGAGCTGCAAAAACTATTAAGAATTGGATTGTTAGATTTCTTAAAAAAGTTTGGAATAAAATTAAATCTTTTATGATGAAAAGTCTAGATGTTGCTTTAAATTTGTTAGGTAAACAAATGGTAGCAATAGGCGATGGTTATAGGTTTAAGGGTTTCTAATGATAAGCTTTAAAGACCTACTCACAGAAGATAAAGGAGGAAAAAACCTTCACCTAGAACATCTAGAAGATGAAATAATCAACTATGGTGTTGACGGTGGCCGTGCTGCTCTTAACTTTCTACGCTCTCTTAGAAATATGTTAGCTGGTGGAAGCCGTTCTTCTGTGAATATGACTGTGAAGTGGGATGGCGCTCCTGCTATATTTGCTGGTATAGACCCCGAAGATGGTAAGTTCTTTGTCGCTAAGAAAAGTGTATTTAATGTGTCTCCTAAATTATACAAGACAAATGCAGAAATAGACGCAGATTTATCAGGAGCCCTAAATGCAAAGTTTAAAGTCGCACTTAAAGAATTTTCAAAGCTGGGTATTAAAGGAGTTCTCCAAGGCGACCTTATGTTCACAGATGATGTGGAAAAAACAACTATTGAGGGTAGTGGGTATTATACTTTTCAGCCTAACACTATTGTTTATGCTGTACCTATCGATTCTGTATTAGGAAAAACCATAAACAAAGCAAAGATTGGCGTTGTCTGGCATACCACATATACAGGTGATGCACTACAGGATATGAAAGCATCCTTTGGTGCAAACATATCTTCGTTAAGTAAATCATCGTCTGTTTGGATGGATGATGCGACATACAAAGATGCATCTGGTAAGGCTACATTTACATCATCAGAGACAGAAAAAGTTACTGCTGTGCTATCACAAGTCGGTAAAACTTTTCAGAAAATTAATGCTAATCAGTTAAGGTCATTTATTAAATTACAAGAAAGTATGACAGGAGCTATTGCTGGTGCATCATTAAAGACGTATAATAATAGTAAGGTTCGTGCTGGTGAGAAAATAACAAATCCCATGGCACATGCAAAAGGATATGAAGCATGGGTTCTAGATTCTATTCAAAAACAGATTGATAAGGCAAAAAGTCCTGCTGGTAAAAAGAAGTATGAAAACATTCAGAAAGAATATGTAAGAGAAGTAAAGAAACACACAAGAAATTTAACACAGATTATTACGTTTCAAAATCTACTTGTTGACGCAAAAATGCTAATCGTTAAAAAACTAAATAGTGTAAAGGGCTTGACTGATACATTCATCAAGACCAAAAATGGATTTAAGGTAACAAATCCCGAAGGGTATGTTGCTATTGATAGAGTAAGTGGTGGCGCTGTTAAACTTGTAGACCGTATGGAGTTCTCGTTTAACAACTTCACTGCTATAAAGGCATGGGACAAATGAAAAAATTTAGAGATTTAGTTGAAGCTAAAGATACAATTGTATTCGCATTTGGACGTTTTAATCCACCCACAACTGGGCATGAAAAGTTAATTCAAAAAACTGCTAAAGTTGCTGGTTCAAACCCATATCGTGTATTTCCTTCTCATACACAGAATCCTAAAAAAGACCCTCTGCCACAAGCACTAAAGACTGCATACATGAGAAAGATGTTCAAGAAGTATGCAAGAAATATTGTTGTTAGTAAATCAAGAAATGCAATAGAAATTGCTGTAGAATTATATAATCAAGGATATAAAAACCTTGTTATGATTGCTGGTTCTGATAGAGTTAAAGTTTTTGATTCTATGCTTAATCAATATAATGGAGTAGAAGGCAAGGCACATGGTTATTATAAGTTTGACAGTATTGAAGTTGTAAGTGCTGGAGAACGTGACCCTGATGCTGAAGGTGTTGCGGGCATGTCTGCATCAAAGATGAGAGCCGCAGCTGCTGATGGAGATTATGATTCCTTTGTTACAGGTATTCCTACAACATTACCAGATGGCGATAAGAAGAAATTATATCGTGATGTTCGCAAATACATGGGTATTCGTGAAGAACGTGATATGGGAGATATGTCAGATTTTGAGGCTGTTCGTGATGCATATCTCACAGGTAAGATTTGGAATGTGGGTACAATTGTAGAAGTAAATGGATTATCAGGTGAGGTAGTTCGTAAAGGCACAAACTATCTATCCTTTATGACAGAGGATGGCAAAGTTCATAAAGCATGGTTACATGAAATTGAAGAATCGGCAGTGAACATGCCAAAAGCCCTTAGTAAATTATCACAAGTAATTTCTACAAAGAAACGAGCAATTAGTACAGCTAAAAAAGATTTTAAAACAACGGTTTCAACTAACCGAAAGGATATGGACTCTTCTGTTTCAAATGTAGCAGGCAAACCTTCTAGAGCTGTAGGAGTAAAATGGGATGGAGCTGCAACTTCGCAAAAAGCATTTAATAAAGCAAAAAAGGAAAAGGATAAGGCTGTCGCTCTGGCCAATATTCCGAAGCAAGAACCAACTCGGCGCAGCGAAGAGGTTGAATTTGACGAAGCTAAATCTCCTTTGCAAAGATTAAAAGATTTTGATAAGTCCAGAGTTGCTGCAGGGAAGAAACCCATCTTTACAGATAAAAAACCACCTAAGTTTGTTCGTATGAAAAAATCAGGACAGATGACAATTATGAATGTTCCTACTGATGAGATTGGTAAATTTGAGAAGAAGGGTTATAAGATTATTGAAGAAGTGGAACTTGATGAACGTAACTATCGTAAGGAATATGATAATTATCAAGGACGCCCAGAACAGATTGCAAGACGTTCTTCAAGAAACAAAGCTCGTAGGGTTATGGGTGATAAGACTAAGATTGGAATGGACGTAGGGCATAAAGATAATGATCCTATGAATAATGATCCCACTAATCTACGCAATGAAGACCCATCAGAAAATCGTAGAGAACCAAGATTGCGAAAAAAACCTGCAAAGATTAAAGGAAAAGTATATAAACCAGGCGATAAACCGCCCCCAGGCGGATGGCCAAAAATGACTTTTGGTACTAAAAGAATGCCTAAAAAAGAAGAAGTTGAACTTGATGAAATTTGGTATGATACGGTAGTAGCAAAAGTAGACCAAATGACTCATCCCAAAGGCTATGAGAAAATGGTGATGGATTATGCTAAACTTATGAGACAGGATAAGTACAAAAAACATCCCAATGTGGCTGCAGGCGAGGTTGCTCGCTCTACTAAGAGAGTTAACACAAGAGAATTTATGAAGTACATTAATAGATTGGTTGCTAAGAAAGTACTTCCTCAAAACTTAAAGGCAGAGTATCAAACAGAAGATTTATCATTCAAGAATTTTGTAGATCAACTTCAAGAGGGTGCATATGGTTATGAAAGACAAGACTCTGATATAAAAGATAAAGAAGGAACTCAGCCTGCTA
>VTLG01001491.1_pt1 | contig 11311 bp, 11 predicted proteins | sample 4694571 | NCBI WGS metagenome assembly VTLG01 (sample SAMN12604809, study PRJNA352737) | marine metagenome | biome: ENVO:00000447; feature: ENVO:00000209|ENVO:00000569|ENVO:01000036; material: ENVO:00002151; isolation source: viral sequences binned using virsorter ... | reverse complement strand
GCATCTGATTCAAACATATCAATTAGATGCTGACACTTTTCACCATCCATTACATTGTCATAAACTCGTATGTAGTTATCCATTATTTTTTCTTAACGGTGAAGTCAATACCCAATCTCTTTTTATTCGTAGTAATTTCAGAAGCACAGTGCTGCACTCTTGGGTCAAAAATAACAAAATTCTGTGGCACCATAGCTATCGTTTCAGCCCCATGTAGAAATGAACCGCCATCATTCGGACCCCAATCACTATTCAATAAACCAAGTATCTTAATGTAATCGGTATCATTCTTGTGATCTATATGTCGATTATCTTCTCTATACCGATCTTTCATACTAATAGAGCAATACGATACTTCTGGAACAAAGAAGTCCTCTCCACCCATATCATAAATCTGTATAAGAAGTCCCATTGCCATTCCAGCAAGTATAGGTTCGAGAGGTTCGTTCTCAATGATATCAAGCTTAAGGTGTTTGTCATTCAGTCCTATGGGGTACTTCATATTCCAGTGAGTGCTAGTCATTGCCGCATGGTGCATCATATCCAGATAAGTCTTAGAACAACAATTTTTAAGAACTTGTAGCATTTATTCAGTTACCATAAATTGTTCTAATGAGTTTTTTTCTCCATAGTGTGACATATAAAAATCTTTTATTATATCTTTTTGATTTTTTAGATAATTAGTATGACAACCCTCTTGGAAAGTTTTTTTAGGCCTAAACAATAGTTCATCTGATAACTTACCTTTAAATGCTTTTCTTAACATTGGTTTCCACATTTGACCTTCTTTTTTAAATTTTGGTGGTATCTTTAAACAAAACTCTACTAAGTTTTTGTGGAGAAAGGGTGTTCTTAATTCTACAGTTCCACCATACATCATTGCCTTATTAGTTCTAATCAAGTTGTTCTTATGTAAGTCAACAATAAGTTTATATCTTTTCTTGATATAATCTTCATCTTTGTAGTGCCATGCGAACACATCCCCATAAGATGCAAACAGTTCATCACTACCCTCTCCACCAAACACAACCTTAAATCCTTCATCATGTATTCTTTTTGCAAGTGCTAACTGTGCAACAGCTGGTGATACTTGTGTCCACTTATAATCTTCTATTGCATATATTGCTTTACATAGATTTTGTTCTACCCAATCCTTATCAATGATTATTTCGTGAAGTGGAACACCTATCTCTTTACTTGCCATTCTTGCATAGTATAAATCATCTTTCTTACCAGTATCACCCATACTTACCACAAACGCCTGAAGATTAGGTATTCGTTGTTTGAGTAGATATGTGATAATAGTAGAGTCAACACCACCAGATAGAATAGTACAAACTGGAACATCACTAATCAGTTCATTATCAACACCCTCAACTAATAAATCTCTAATACCATTCATTACATATTCTTCACTCATGTCTTCAATTTTTGTAACGAGTGGAAACTCATAAAATCTTGTTTGTTTCAAATTGCCCGTATTATAATCAAATATATAGTAACAACCAGGCTCTACAAGTGATACATCAGATGCATTAACATTTAATGTATCAGTTATTGATTTTAGTTCACTTGCAACTACAATCTGCTTATCTATCTTATAATAGTAAAGCGGTATTCTGCCCATAAAATCTCTTGCAAAAGTTAATTTATTTTCACCTTCATCCAGAACAGCGAATCCAAACATACCATCTAAGGAGGCAATACATTTCTCTTGGTTGGCATGAAACAGGTCAAGTAACAGTTTTGTATCACTTCCTGTATGTTTCATACTTTTCCATAGTTCACCATTATAGACTATAGTATAAGGTGACTTATACATTGGTTGATTTGAGTCATCATTTAATCCTTGAATGGAGAGCCTATTATGGCCCATCCAAGTATTAGTTTTATCACTATAGTTTACCCCTTTATTATCTTTACCTCTATGATCAATAAGATTTAATGACTTGCTAAATTGTTCTTTATCAGTAAAAACATTTCCAATTACAAATCCACACATAACTAATCTCCAAACAAAACATTTTTGGTTCTACTCAACACAACATTATCACTTTTAGATTCTAAACACAAATCTATTTCCTTAAACAAACTTTCAAAATAGTAATCACCATATGCAGTTTTATCATTACCCCAAGCTGTATGTTTATGATACTTACACTTTCCAGTATTTTCTAAATCTTCTCTTAACTTTGGGTCTAACATATCCATTTCAGCATAACTTATTTTACCATCATTAATTGCATCAAGTAAAGCATGACTATCAATACAAGATGGTCTGGAAACTGAAACAATACCACCACGAAAGTTTTCTAATAGTTGTTTTGTAAGTATTGGTTTTTCTGTTGGAGATGATGCAATAACAATAGTATCATAATCTTTTACTATATTGTAATCGTATTGAGTTTTAGATGTAATCATAAATGTTTGACCACTATATAACTCACAAAACTTTTTACCTATTCTACCACCACCTAAAACTAAAGCTTTATTTCCAAGAACTTTTTTATGAATCCATTCTGCAACTTCAAAAGTATTTGGATTAGTACACACTATACCTACATTATATTTTTCTGCAAGATCAACTCTAATATTATCATAACCATGTGACCTACATACAATCCATTTTAGATTTGGATATGCATCAAATGTTTTTTGTCCTATCTTAGAAAACTTTACACTTAATACTTCTACTTCAAGATTACGATTGATTTCATCTTGAGAACCTACAATTTCATAATCTTCGTTTGACCAAATATCTTCTCTTGTTCTTAAAGTATTCAAGTCTTTCTTATCTTTTAATATTACTCTCACCAATTGCCCCCTAGATTCCAAAATAAAACTTTTCCATCTAGCTTTGATATATTATTCTCTAACCAATACCATGCCTTCTTATCCCAAAACTCATTACAAGGAAATGGTGTTTCATACCATTCCATCATATCATCAAATGCATATTCACTCTTTATTATTTCAATCTGGTCTAATGAGTGTATTTGATGTTTAGTAAACTTCTTTTTAATTGTATTTTCGCCTGATACACATATAGTATGAAAGGTTCTTGTATTTACTGGTTCAAATAAAGACGGCCATGGTTCATGTTCTAATAGTAAACCTAAACAAGTTACACCAGAACCAGAGGAAACAACCAGATGGTCAAAATCTAATTCTTTCTTTACTTCTCTTAATCTTTCTTTTTGAGTTTCTATATAAACATTATGGTCAAATGCGTATGGAAGTCTAATATACTCTTTCTCTCTTGCAATTGAACCAACCTTATTATAAAGTATACTCATCATGTTAGGTTTAAGTGGTAGTGCTTGTTCTACCTTTTCTATCATGTGCTCTGGATACTTTTTAGATTGAGGATATGCCATAATAAATTCATATCCCAACTCTTTCGATATTTCAGAGAGAGCCCAACCAGACCATGAACCATAAACAGATAAATGTATCAGTGGTCTTGTGGGTTTAACATGAAGCAACACATTCTTGAGTGCAGATAGTTTACCCCAAGGGGGAAGTATTTTCCCATCACCCATAAGGTCATCTCTTTTAACATAGACAGACTTACCACCCACATTATATGTTTCTATTGGAGTATTAACTTTTATTTCCATGGCAAGAAAGTTGCTTCAAGTGCATCAAACCCAATATGTTTGCACCATGTATTATACTTGTCTTCAATAGTTTTTTGTATATCGCCCTTTTCTAACCTTTGCATATCTGTTGCAGACTTTGCCCATAAAGGAACTAATACCTTCTTCTTACCTTGTCTTGCATCTAATGGTTTTTCATTAAGACCTCGTTCACTCTCAATCACAGCCCTTGAAATTGCTCTATCATTCCATGCACCCAATACCATTGGTTCTAAAATATTATAGTCTTTATAACTCTGCATATTAGATAATTTAACTTTATAATCATCCAATTCAGTATCAGTATATTGAATAGTTGCAGCTCTACGACCACCCTCTTTGTGATGTGCCATCCAATTAGTTAAAGTGGCCTGATTTATTTGTGGATACTCTTGTAAAAAATCATCTTGTTCAACCCTTGTTGGTTTCGCATCATACCCTCTTTCAATCCTATTATCCATCAATGCCCAAAATTCAAGTTTTATACTTTCATTATTAAGACCTTGAGATTCTACAAACTCTTCATTCAATTTATTACCGAGTCTTCGTAGTTTCAAAATATTAGAGTCCAAATCATGTTTAAAATTTACAAGATTGTATAGTTTTTTAAGTATACTAACTCTTTCACTAATTACTGTTCCATGTGACCCCCCAACGACTGCAAAACTTCCTGCTGGTATTTGCATGCCCTCGTATTTGCCACCTTCTGGAAAGTAAACTACTGTTCCTTTTTTTTTAAGACCACTAAAATCATTTGTAGTTTTTATCTTAGTCACTGTCTTTTCAATAAAACTCCAATCTATTAATTTATCTTTTACTTGTATAAATTTCTTTGGATTTGGAACATACTCATCTGGTGAGACTTTCTTCAAGAAGTCTCTAACTTTGAACTCTTGCACATCTTTCCATCTATCTTCTTTTATACTTAGTGCTATTTCACTTGGTGTATAATTACTCATAATATATCTCCTATAAAAAATTTTCCAATGTACTAACTCTACAATGTTTAAATATATCTTTATTTTTATCTTTACTGAAATACCAGATATTTTCTATATAAATTTTGTTCATAAATTTGTCCATTGCATTTTTATCAAATTTACCATCCTCATCTTTAAAGACAGACGCCCCTTGAGGTCTTTGACTTATTCTCATTCCTACTTGACCCATGAAATGTGGTAATAACGTATCCACAAGTTCATCGCCGCTCCTATAGCGTTTTCCCTTCACCTTGGGGTCTAAAATATTAACCATAAGAACACCATTGTCACTTAGAGAATCAAAACTGTTCTGGGAAACTGGTAGATAAAATTCATCTCTCCAAGCTTCATACTCATTAAACTTTGCCCAAGATTGAAGTTCTTCTTTCTCTCCACCTTCATTATATCTTTCTGTACTAAAGTAAGGTGGACTCGTGAAGGCACAATCTACATTTTCAATCTCATCCCAAGGTAAATCTTCTGCACCACAATTATACATCTGAACAGTTTTCTTACCCCCTGTTAATTTATCAAAAAATTCTTGCATCTTTTTATATCGTGCAAATGTATTTGGATTTGGGTCACAACCAATATAATGTGTTGCATTAGAAGCATAGAATCCTGTAAGTCTATCACCCCAACCCATAGATGTATCTAATACAGTTTTTGCATCTGACATTTCATAAATTGTTTTTGCAACAATAGGTTTGAATTGTGTTGCAATATAAGTTCCAAGTCTAAATGCCATTGTATAAATCTCTGGTGATAAATCTTGTCTATCATTAACCCCTCTCCATATAGGTCCAAATGCTCCCCATATATTATCACCCGTGTTCCACCTTGTTATTGGAGCTTTGAAACCGTATGAATTACATGCCATGCGTAAATCATGCATAAAATAATCACTAGTATAATTATAGATACCTGACCCATCAATTACACCCAAACCATACTTACTATATGGATACTTGTAATCATCATATTTTTCTATAACCTCTTTATCACTATTCATAATAAATTTTGTATAATTCGCTTTTGTCAGTTTATGAAAAGTATTAACAACCTTATTATAGTCAAATTGTTTTAATGGGTATGGAGGCCTTTCTTTAGTAATATAGTCAGCAAGAGTTTTACGAAACACTTTCCTGCCATACTTGTCCGTCACACTAAGAAACTGACTAGAGTTCATAACAGGTAATCCTGTATGGTCACAACAATTTCTAAGAATTTCGTATAACTCTTCACTCACTTCGCTCATCCAAAAAAGTCCTCTAACGTGCCTTGTGTTCCATAACTGTCATCTATTCTCCAGAGAATTTTTTCCGAAATGAACTTTAACGGTTCAACAAAACTCTTAGTGAACTGCTTATCATAGTCGATTTTGGACAAAATGTCAAGTTCCTTTGGCACCAATGTCAGAAAAGAAAATGCACTCGTTGTATAGATATTTGGTTGTTTCATGTGAAGGAAGCGAATCTTTTCTCCATCTTGTATCAGGGGATACTTGTTTGTTAACTTATGTTTCTTCACCAAATAATTATAGAGGATTGCTCCCTTGCAATGAATTGGAGCTCCCTTTGCAAACATACCACTGGAAGATGAAAACTTTTTGAGTCCATTTACTGAACGGGGATATGCAATATCCTCTGGTGGTAACTTCATAAATTCATCTCTAAACTCTTGTATGAATGTATTCAATACTTTCTCATTATCATTCATAATAATATTCAATGCATCCTTAATCTTTTCTCTGCATACTTGTGGGGTAGAAGATTTAACTGCTTCAATGCCCATCATCTTTAACTGTGGAGTTTTATACCGAACACCTTCCATGTCATAAAGATTCAGAATATATCTTTTCTTTGCAGTCCAGATGCCTTTGTTTGCAATTGCCTCACGCCCCATTTCCATTCTTTGTTCATATGCATTCATAGTTTGAGCAAGAGCCTTATAACTTTTTGCCATAAATGGTTCCACGCTCTCTTTTGCAATCTTGTCCAAGAAGGTGACAATTCTACTAGGTTCTGTTCCCTCTTCAAAGACGTTACCAACGAACTTGTCAAAAGTGATGTAAACAGAATCGGTATCCGATGCAATAACATAGTCCTCATTTTTTGTCTCCAAGATTTTATTAAGGTAGATGTTAAGAGCCTTCTCAATCCATCGTATAGAAAGCTGACCAGACGTTGTGATTGCAGTAGCGACCAACAAATCGAAATACCTAAACCAATTATTACCAATAGCACCGTATGCTGAATTAAGAGATATCTTCTTTGCCATTTGGATGTTGTTATATCGGGCGATGTCTTTGAGGAGCTTAGGGTCTTTAGTGTCCTCATATTCTTGCTTAGCATCGAGCATAAGTCTTTTATACTTTGTTCGATCATTGTATATGTTCTCCATAATCTCCGGCAGAAATCCTCGCTTGTCTTTTCTAAAAAATGCACCATTAGGAGTCATACAATATTCAGTTGTATTTCTAATCTTGCCGTCAAGTATCTTATCCACCATTCCTTCTTCTGGTTCTACACCACTGTTTACCAAAGTCTCTGGTGAAATATTATATTGCATAATCAAATGAGGATATAGCGAGTTAAGGTCAAACGACATAACCCAATTATGCATACCCACTTGTGGGTCTTTTACATAAGCACCCTCATACTTTTCCACTTTCTTGTGGTCTAATTTTTGAGGAATAATTGTATTTCTTTCTCTTAGATAATTATATATGAGTATATCCCAATAACGAACAGTGCCAAGAACATCAATATAGTTTACCTTTGCCTCGTAAGCCATAGTCAAACACAACTCAATCAGTCGCATCTTATCTTCTAGTTTATCAACAAGTTCCACATCATTTATATTGTATTCTATAAATGACTGATAGTCTTTTGTATACCATTCACGAAAAGTTTCATAGGGATTACCAGACTTTTGTTCGCCAAGTTCAACCTTTGCAATATAATCTAGTCGATAGGATTCTCTAGCAGAATATGTAAACTTGCGATATAGATCAAAATAATCAAGTGCAGCGATACCCTGTATCTCATATACCTGATGATTACGACCCATCTGATATACTTCACGTTCTCTTACACTTTCCCAAGGCGATAGACGTTTTAGTTCATCCTCACCAAATAGTTTCTTGATTCGATTACACACATATGGTATATCAAAGAACTCAGAGTTCCAGCCAGTAACAATGTCTGGATAGTACTTCTCCCAAAAAACAAGAAACTCTTTTAGTAGATGCACTTCACTCTCACACTTTATATAAGTTACATCTTCACGTTTTGTTTCAAAATCACCTATACCCCAAACTACAATACGTTTAGTTTGGTGGTTCTTGATTGTAATGGATAATAGAGGCTCTATTGCATCCTCTGGTTTAGGAAATCCATTCTCACACTCAACCTCAATATCAATTGTTACAATAAGTATCTTTTCCAAATCCCAATCGACTTGACCTTTATGTGTATCAGCGATATAGGTATAGGGATATTGTGTGTTCCCATAAACAAGGTGCGGCTGATCCTTCATAGAAGCAACCCACTCCCTAGCTTCTTTCATATTGGTAAATTTCAAATCAGTAACATAACCACCAGTAAGGTTTTTGTAGGGAGTTGCTTTCTTTACAGGAGCATAAAGTGTGGGGGAATATCTAACCTTGGAATTGGTTCGTTGACCATTCTTAATTTCACGAACAAGGAGATTATTTCCCCATTGTATTACATTAGTATAAAAATTCATATAGTAACTATATCACCTTTGAAGTTAATTGTCAAGTGTCCAATTGTCACGATTTTTAAAATGGTTAAATATCTTCGATACAGTCCCTTTGTTTATACTTTCAATACCACTAAAGCCAGGTGTTGCATTTACCTCAAGTATGTATGGTTTATCTTTTTCTCTATTCTTTGCTGGTATAAAATCAACACCAACTAATCTACCTTTAACTGCATTTGCGGCCGCAATAGAATCTTTAATTTCTATATCAGTTAATTCTATTGACTCTGAATCAGCACCTAAAGATACATTACTTCTAAAATCATCTGTTATAACTTTTCTTTTCATTGCACCTTTAACAACACCATCTAAAACTATAACCCTAACATCAAAGTCAGTTTTTATATATTCTTGTATTATGAGTGGGACATCAAGATAGTAACCCATTTGCACTGTTGCATCTAAAGACCTCATACTTTCTAATATTACAACACCAATTCCAGTTTGAGAACCTACTGATGCCTTTAATACTATAGGAAATTTAGTATTCAACGATTCAAAAGCTCTCTGTGAGTCTGATATGTTAGTTATGTAAGATGTTTTGGGTGTTAATAATTTTTGTTCTTTTAAGTAAACATCAGTTAAATATTTACTTGCACAAATATCATAACAATCCATAGGATTGATAATTGTAAAATTTTTAAGCTCTAACTCTTTAACTAAATCTAACCACACCCGATTTATATTTGCAGTTGGTAAATCTCTGTATAGTATAATATCATTCTCTTGATCAAGTTCAGTAACTAAGTAATTTGTTTCCTTTGTTTTCAAATCTGGTTTTATATAATGACCAGAATTTTTATCTATTTTTAAAGAATGTAAAATTATTTTCCCGTTTTTTTCAGATAAATAACTTCCAACATAATCTACATAGTAAACTTCCGTTCCAGATTTTTTTGAAGAGTTATTCATAATACTCATCATTTCAAGATGATTATTTACAGGAACATCTTTTAAAAGGTCATCTGCATGATAAAAACAAATAATTCTATATGGCTCATCCTTTGCCTCTGTAATAAATTCTGAGAACTTTTCCATTAGGCTTCTTTTTTCTTACCTATGTTATATTTGGTTTCTAGTGTCCACTCATTTTTTTCACTAAACGAAAGCACCTTGATTTGACTGAGAGGAGCAACTTCAGTGACCTCTCCAAGTATAGTAATCAAGTCCCAATCCTTTAATAGATTTGCAATCGTGTTACGCCTTGCTATATCATTCTTGGATAGGTTAGTTTTCTTTCCATCAAGTGCAAACAGCTCTTTGAAATGCACAATGTAATACCGTCCCTGCTTATGTAATATATGACAGGACTGATATAGTTTTCTTTCTTTTCGGGAGGCAACACCGATACGAGATAGAGTCTCTCGTACCTTTAAAAAATCATCAGGTTCTTTCAACCCAACTTCTAGCATCTGCTCCTGTGTCCAATTAATCTCGTCCATCTTTCCCACCTTTATCTAATTTTCTTTTTATGGCAGAAATCTGTTCATCATTTAGTATATCAAGAGCTTCCTTTGCCTTTTCGTTATTGTATCCATAATACTCTTTAACATACTCTAGATTTTTTAATTTCTTCGCCTTCAGCCAAGGTGTGAATCTTTTCCTTGGTCTTAGACTATTTATCAAAAAATCAAACTGAAGTCTCTTGTCTAGGTGGGGTAATTGGTTAATTTCATTCACTAACATGACAGTATCAGGGAATGGAGCGACACATTTGTTCACAATAAAGGGATAATACTTCTTTTCCCATTGCTCATCATCGCTATCCAAAAGAGATTCTTTTGTATAGTTTATGGCATTTAGGTAGTCTTTTAGTTCATACATGATTAATGATGATTAATTATATCTATGTTGCATGACATTGTACGGCGTTCACCCTCTCCATAAAACGGAGATACTTGGTGGCTTAACCAAATAGGAAATACAGCTACCTTTCCTACTACTGGATATACATGAGCATATGTAGGATGTTTAAATCTAGGAGCATCGTACATACTATTCATATCCCAAATAAATTGAGTAACACCATCTGTTGCACCAGAGTTTCCATGCTGTAAATTTCCATTATTACTACCATCAGAATTTAGAAACCTTTCTTCCAGCTCAACTATTTGTGGAGGCACTTTAAGAAACGCAATCATAGATACGCCTCTTCCACTTACTGTTCCATGCTCATGCATAGGATTATAATCTCCAGCATAACTATGTACCGACCACATTCTATTTACAACAAAATCTTCTTTATGACCGATGTTTTCAAGTACTCCGGCCGACAGTGGATGTGCAGCTGCATACTCTTTTGCACACATGATAAAAAATTCACCCAACTTTTTTGGAACTGGATCATTTAAATCAAATTCTAATTGTTTGGATTTTTCATTCTGTTTTATTTGACCAACCAATGACGATGATAAATCTGGAAGTCTATCTACATTATCATCAATATATTTGTTGATATGATTTACATCATCTTGACCCATTTGGGTAAACCCCAACTTTATTGATGGCATGCTCTCAATGTTAAGCAACTTATCCGTCACCTTTGTTCTCCTTATAAAAATCCAATCGTTCCCGATTACTACCAGAGATATTACATTTAAAAACTACACAAGTTCTCAGCTCATAACATTGCCGTGATACAGGTTGAGCTTGATGCGAAAGGTGTGCATCAAAAACAATTAATCTGTTTCCTCTGTAATTGACATGCTTATCCATTTGAATATTTTTAAATTCAGCCGCATAAAGAGGACTGCTTCGATCATTTGTCTCTTCTTCAAATATTGCTGTACCACCGCCCCACTCTGTTTCCCAATCCAATCGTGGATAATATATCATAGTAAAGTCACCATCATCTTTATGTATGTGAGGTTCAATACCATGCGTGTGAGCATTGCAGTAAATTCTTTC
>VTLG01015459.1_pt1 | contig 11312 bp, 21 predicted proteins | sample 4694571 | NCBI WGS metagenome assembly VTLG01 (sample SAMN12604809, study PRJNA352737) | marine metagenome | biome: ENVO:00000447; feature: ENVO:00000209|ENVO:00000569|ENVO:01000036; material: ENVO:00002151; isolation source: viral sequences binned using virsorter ... | reverse complement strand
TGGACTCAGGTATAATGTTTTTGATGAGATGATACATCCTGATGATGCATTATCAGTAGATGAAAACTACGATGCTTCTGCAGATAATGCTTCTGATGAGATAGAATCTGATCATCTTTATGCAGAAGAAAATGCAGATTTTAATGATTATTATGGAGATAGAAGTAATCGTTTAGAAAGAGAAGCAAAAGAAAGAGAACAGAATAGAGCAAAGAGTAAATCCAACAGAAATACAAATTGGTATAATTTCAGTAATTTAAGATTAAAAAAAAGATTAAAACCAGAAGAAAAAATTGGTGGTACTTTAAGATATCCTTATGAAGCATTAACAGATCAAACAGATTATCTACAGTTTGATATTAAACAATATGTACCACTAGGTATGAACAGTCTAGTGAGAGCTCCTGGTGATGATAAAAGATATGTAAAGGGTGGAAATGATGTTGGAAGTACACTTCCTCAAGATTTATCTAGAACATCAAGAGCAGTTATTAATGACGGTACTATCTTATTACCAATACCAGCACAGATACAAGATTCAAACTCTGTAAGTTATGGTGATTCTTCATTAAATGGACTGCAAGCTGCTGGTATAACTGCGGCAGGAGGATTGCAAAATAACCTTGCAGATGCAATTGGTGACGGATTAACTAAAGAAGCATGGGAGAACTTGAGAAATGACGTTACGAGTACAGTAATGGACTTTGGTAGAACTGCAATGGGTGGAATCGGTGGTCAAGAAGTTGCTTCTGATATGTTACTTAAATATTTTTCAGCACAAGCAGTATCTGCTCTAGGTGGGAATGTTACCTTTAATGAGGTATTAGCAAGAGCAGAAGGTGAAATTATGAATCCAAATATGGAACTTCTATTTAATGGTCCAACCTTAAGAGCATTTAAGTTTTCATTTAAAATGACTCCAAGAAATCCAATGGAAGCAAATCAATGTGGATTAATTATAAGAGCATTTAAAAGAAATATGGCAGTAAAGGCACAAGGAACTTCTCAATCTGGTTCTTGGTTCCTTAAAACACCAAATGTTTTTAATTTAAGATATAGAAGTGGAAATAAAGATCATCCATTCTTACATAAATTTAAACAATGCTTCCTTACTGATTGTTCAGTTAATTATACTGCTGACGGTGTATATGCAACATATGAGGATGCAACACCAACAGCAATGATTTTGGATCTATCATTCAAAGAACTTGAACCAATTTATGATCTTGATTATGATGAAGAACCAGGTAGAAAAGCAGTAGGTTACTAACATGGGATACTTTAGAGAATTACCAAATTTACTTTATCCTTCTTTTTTAAAGGATAAGAACTCATCATTAGATTATCTTGAAGTTAAAAATCTGTTCCGTAGGGTCAAACTGAGAGATGACTTACTAACTGCATTTACTATGTTTGATAAGTACGAGATTCCAGAAGGATATCGTCCAGAAATTGTAGCAGAAGAAATTTATGGTAGTGCCGAATTCGATTGGGTTGTTATTCTAACTGCTGGTATTCTTAATATAAGAAATGAATGGCCACTGAACAACAAAGATCTACATGAATATGCTTCAGGAAAATACGGTACAGATTTAAATGCTGTTAGATACTATGAAACAACAGAAGTCAAAGATTCTAATGGTCGTTTAATTCTTCCAAAAGGTAAGGTAGTTGATAGTAATTTCACTATACCTAAACCAGGAGAACCAACAGCAACTTTAAATCCTGTTATTGGTATTAGTAATTATGATTATGAAACTCGTTTAAACAATGAAAAGAGAAATATAAACTTACTAAGACAAAGATATCTTCAAGAATTTGTAAATGATATGAGAAAGATTATGGTTTACGGAAAATCATCTCAGTACATAGACGAAGATACAATACAAGCAGAAAATATAGGTATTACAATGCCATGAAAAAAGACCCCTTATGGGGTCTTTTATATCCTCCTTACTGGAGGCCCTATGTGGGGGGTCTTATTGACGTTGCCCTTCTAATTATTCTTGTGCTAGTTTAGCAAAGTATGATAGTGCATCATCATCTTCATCTTCAGTAACTGTTGTTGAAGTTCTGGATGTTGCAGCAGTAACTAATTCTTCTGCTACTCCACGATCATTGTCTTCATCAACTACTTCAGAATCCTGACGTACTTGTGCCTTGTTTCCAAGAACAGAACCAAGACGTTTCTTAAGTTCATCATAAGACTTGAACTGATCAGGAGCAACAAATTCTGATAATGAATTTTGCTTCTTCCAAAGTGCTTCTAGTGCATCATCGTCATCTAGTAGAGGACTTTGAGCAGCAAACTCAGAAGAGTCATAGTTTCTGTAACCAGCAACGTTCTTTGCCTTCAACTTGAAGTTAGCACCTTGCCAGAAATCAAATGGATCAATTGCTTCCTCATCTTCAAACTCAGGTTGCATTGCAGCAGTGATCTTATCAAAGATCTTCTTACCGAACTTATAAAGGAAAACTCCACCTTCATTTTCAGGATTTGCTGGATCCTTTACAACATAGATGTTAGCAACATAAGTCAACTTACGCTTCTGCTTACGAGCAGTTTCTTTTCCAGCATCAGTGCCGTTGTTCCACAGAGTAGTATTATACTCAGAAACAGGATCCTTCTGACCAAGTGTAGTCAGAGAATTTTCTATGTACCAACCGCCAGGCCCTTGGAAGGCATGAGAGTATAGTTTTACAAATGGTAGATCCTCACCATTAGGAGCAGGAAGAAAACGTATGACGGCATATCCATTGCCACTCTTGTCTACGTCTAATTTCCATATGCGGTCATCAGTAGAACCGCCAGTGTTATTCATTTTTTCGACTTCTTTCACAAGTTTTTGTGTAAGAGAGCCAAGCTTAGATTGCTTTTTTAAGTCTGCGAAAGACATTAAGATTACCTCGGATAATTGGATTAGTTGGATGTTTTGATTATAACAGAAATTGACTGATTAGTCAATATGGCTTTCTAGATTTTCAATAGTACCTTTCATACCATCAAATAATATCTGAATATCAGTACCAGCAGGGAAACCCATTGTTTGTACTGATAGTTCCAATTGCTTTTTCAATTTGATTGCTTCAGGATCATCTGAAAGGGATAAACGTGTATACATCACACGTTGTTTTTCTAAGAGAGTTTTTAACTTATCAATATGGTCAACTCTATCCTCACGGGAAAGCTCACCAAGATTCATCATTTTACTGTAAATTTCTTTTTGTAATTGTTGAATATCGCTCAATTCTTCCTGAACGAATTCTGAATCAAAGAAACTCAATTTCTCTCTACCTCCGTTTGAACTTCTGGTTCAATTGTTTCATCTTTGCTTTGTTCAATTTGTTCTAGAACATCTATAGCACCTAGAAGTTTAAGACGAGTTTCAGTTAATTGATTTAACTGCTTCGTTACTTCTTCTAGTTGTTGTCTTAGATTTCCTAAAACTTCTGCATTTTCAAGAGCCATTAGTCACTACCTCCTTTAAGAGTTTTTTAAATTCAAATACATTAATATTTATGAAGGGTAAATACTTCTTCAATTTTAGACTTACGGATTCCCACACTGGGTCTATAAGTTTTTTATCAAAATCTTTTGCGAAAGAAAAGACTTTTTCCAGTATCGTAAGAGTTTCTAATGAAATCTCTCCACCCAGATACTTTTTTAATAAGGGGGGATGACCCTTCGAGCAATTGAATAGATTTTCTAAGTCTGTCTCTGAGAGTAATTTCTCGGACTGCTCCTTGAAAATATAAGTCATACTCTGTTTGCGTCTCATCCACTCTGCGTAAGTTCTTTCGCCAGAGTTGATCATCTCTCCTATCCATAAGTTTTGTGGGGTGTCAGCGTTTACAAAATTTGCTAGAAGAAAGTCTAGCACTTGTTCATCAGAATACTTTCTAGAAGTTTTTTCAAACCAATACTTATCTTTCCTTTTATTAAAGGAAGACATGGTAGCACGAGATTTACCACCATACTTAAAAAAGTCATACTTAGGATTAGTAAAATGACTTTTCATTGAAAGATAAGTTTGATAAGTCTCAAACGGTGTCACTTTCATTAAATAGGAAGTTTCGCCCTTGATGTAGGTTTCATAAAGTTGAGACGGGTTGCATCCCACTTCAGTTTTTCTTTCAAAGGTTTAGATATCAGTTTCGTTACTGATTCTACCTCAAGACTGTTAATTTCGCAATAGTGTACTATCGCATCAATGTAGTTAAGTTCTTCTTCCGAAACAATCTTTTCTATTTCGATAGCAAATTTTTGAGGTGTTAGAAATTTACTCTCTATCACCTTCTCTAATTCATTTTTCGGTTCCATAGAGTTCCAATTTATCTCCAACAAACTTTCTAATGTACTCACCGAGAAGTTTGATGTACTTTGCTTTGTCAGTTTCTTCATAGACGACACATTCTCCATTTTCACAAGCCATAATAATTACAAGTTTTTTAATTGAAATATTTTTCATTTCATATAGCATACATCCATATGCCATTGCCTGAACAAAGTAATGTTCTATCCACTCTCGTGGTTTAGGTTTTTTAGATGTTTTAAAGTCTATTATCGCTAACTCGCCATTATATTCTGCAATACAATCAACTGTTCCAGCAATACCTAATTCTTTACTATATAGGGGACCTTCGAGAGCATAGATATTATCTATTTTATTAAGATTACCCTTAGCAATCTTGAATAACATATCAGAAATAGGAGGAACTTTAGGGAGTTCTTCATCATTCTTTAGATAATGTTCAGTAAGAGTATGCATATCAGTACCACGTTTGGTTGCTGCCTTCGTGATTTTATCTGCTGTCTCATTACCAACTTTTTTTCTCCAATTGACAAAGATCTCTTTATTAAAATGACTAGTTACCGAAGTAATAGAAACCATCTTAATAAGTTCTTCTTCATCAGGAACTTTATAATAACGAACTCCATCTATATGCTCTCTTTCAAGAGGCTGTAGATTCAAATCAATGTGATTAAACATTACATATTTTGTTCAAGTTTAGCAATAAGGTACTCTTTAACAAGTCCAGAACGAACTATATCATCTATACCAAATTCAATTAAATCAAAGGAAGGCATAGAACGAATTATTTTCATAAAGTCAATAATTCCATTTCGTTCGTTTGTTTTCTGTAAGTCAGTCTGACTAGCATCTCCACAAAAGAAGATTTTACTATTTTGACCTACTCTGGTTATTATACTATCTAACTCGTGAAAATTCAAGTTTTGAAATTCATCAACGATAATAATAGCATTATCAAGTGTTGTTCCTCTCAAGAATGAAGTACTCCAAAACTTAATTGTATCTTGTGCTCTAAGATTTCCATATAACATTTCAAATTCTGCATCAGAAGACATCTGAAACATATACTTCACCATATGCTTATATGGTACTTGATAAATATCAGATTTATCTTCATGGTCACCAGGAAGGAATCCAATTTCTCTAGTAGATACAAGAGATCGAACCATATATATTTTTTCATAAGGAGTATTTTCATCTAAAACTTCTTTAAGTGCGTTATAAAGAGTAATAAATGTTTTACCTGTTCCTGCTACACCATATGCAATAATATGCTTTCCTTCAGCATATGAATTGCATAATACTCTCTGATTATCAGTGATAGGTTCTATATCAACTAAAAACTCAGAATTTATTGGTTTTTTTCTTTTCATTTGTCGTGCAGTGAGTCCTACCCCTATAGGGGGATCACCATTAGATTTTCTTTTAGACATCAATCAATCTTTAACTTATTAGCACCTGGTTGCTTCTGAGCTCTTTCTAATACTTCATTCCAACCTGGTTTTCCTTTAACAAGTTTTGCTTTCCAATCACCAACTTCTCCAACGCCAGGCATTGTAGAAGGATCAGAATAATCTCTAGTCCAATCAGGATTATCTTTACACCATTGATCCCAATCGTGAACGCTCATCACGACTTCTTTTTGATCGCCAGTTTTAGTATTAACTACAGGATAAGTTGCCATAATTATAATGATGTGTAAAGGTATTTAGACCCATTCAAGGGCTTCTGAGACTGAAGGAAACTGTTCAACAAAGATTTTTCTACATTGTTCTGCAATTTCCATATGCTCTTTTTGTGTTCCATGTGCTGATCTTAAATTGATATAATGAGCCCAAGAACGACAAGAACCAGTCATGTATATTCTGGTAGGAGTACATAAAGGTAATACCATTCTAGCACACTCTTTAGCAACACCATCCTCTAGCATCTGATTATACAATGCAGTTGCAGAACCAAATAATGTTTCCATTTGTTTGTTCAATGTTTCTACCATCTTAGGATCTAAATCATCAGTGGAATTCTGACGGTTCTTTGTATCCTGTCTTCTCAATTCTGGTAATGGGATATCACCAAGTGCAGTACTAGCAGCATACCTTTGAGAGAACTCTTGGAATGTGAAACTACGATGTCTTAGTATCTGTGCAGCAATCGCACGAGTAGTCTCAATCTCTAAAGTCATAGAGGATTGTTCAAAGACACTCCAATGATTATGTTTGATACAGTACTTTAATAGTCCTGCATATTTTTCATTGTCCTGATTAGATGGATTAGAAACTCTAGCAATATATGCCATAGTTTGTTCCGCATCAGGAGTAATGCTTATAAGTTTTACAGTCATCAGAGAATTAATTGTTTTGTAGGTTTTGATAGTTTACCAAACATTGAGTTATATTGTTCGATAATTTCTTCTTGTGGATCTCCAATATAAACCACATATTTTTTAGTAACTTCAAGTTTATCTTTTTTAAGTAAAGGAGACCAAGGAGCAAATGCAATTTGTCCTTGTTCACGAGAAGGTACAGCAACAATTGGATTAGTGATTACTATTGAATCAGGATCCTCTTTAACAATGTCGGTGATTACATCCTCACCAGACCACATACGAACTAATTTTACAGTCATTTACCAAATCCTTTTGAAATTTTTGATTCTTGGAGAGCAAGTTCCTCTTCTAAGACTCGCAATTGAGCTCTCATATCTTTCAGTTCCTCGTCAGTATATAGAAACTCATTTTTCATAAGTCTCTTCATCATTTTGATTAACTTTTTTGCTCTAGTCTGTGTAGCCATCGTCATCATCATAAAGTTCATCATAATCTACTGGTCTTTCAAAAGCAGTAGAATTTTTGTATGCATCGACATCGGAATACACCTCTGCCTTAAGAGCATCAACTAATAATTCTAGATTCCGAACTATTAACTTTAATTTTTCTCTTTCAGGTTCCATAAATTTTATATGGTATTTAGTTATTTTACACAAAAAAAGAAGACCTGTCAATAGGTCTTCTTAAAACGTATATGCAAGTGTTAATCAAGCATTGCAAAGTTCTTTTTTGAACTTAACACCACGATAAGTCATTTCTGACTTGTTGCAGCTCTCTTGCTTGCGATCATTGGTGTCATACTTAACACCACGGTATGTGACTTGTGCCATTGGGTTTCTCCAAAGTAGTAGGGTTTTTAATCCGTTCCTTTAGTCAACTTGTGCGTCCCAACATTCCGTACTCTCTTCCTTAACAATCTGAATCATTTCAGATCGTGTCTCCTCTTCAACTTTATATGTCCTCATCTTATCGACAAGTTCATATGCTTCAGAACAAGTTAGAGAAGCAGCTATAAGAATAGATTGTAAGTGAAACATAGGATGAACGATTCCGTTCCGAGTCGGCTTACTTGCGTCCTGAATGTATCAGGATGAACGATTGTGTTAATACTAACACAGTTATAGTATATAGTCAAGTAATTATGTAACTCTTGTTACAAAACTTATCCCTTCCTTTTTTTCTTAGGTGGTACTGGTTTTTTATATCCATATGAATTTGGATTTACATTACCATATCCCCAATCAATCCCTTTTACAGAATCTTTCCCATACTTATCATAATAGTAATCAAACACATTTACTTGTTTACCAGAACGAATAACATCAAGATACTGTGTACCATCAACAACATAAGTTACATTAAAAGCATCACTAGGAAATTTAGGATCTCTTGCCTTCTCCATAGTAGTTTTTTCTAAAAGAAGTTCACAAGAATAATCAGAAGGTTTAATACTTTCCTCTTCTTGCTTCTCTTCCGCTTTTTGCTTTTCTTTTACGGTAGTTGTCATGATCGACCACCCCAAGTTATTTCAGGATATGCCTGTGCTACTACTTCCTTTGTAATCTTATACTTAGACTCTAAATCATGATCTTTAGTAAGAATAAGAATCTCTGCTTCTAATGGATGAAGACCTTGTAGTATATTAATAAACATTGCCTCACGACGAATATTATTCATCTCATCATTACCACCTTTTAGAAAATTATAAAAATTCTTAAATTCTCTACGAATTGTAGTACGTCCCTGAGTATCACTTGCACCTAGAGAAAAGCTTCCAGCTTCGTGCATACTACGAATCTCATGAGAGATTTTAGTCGATAATGTCCCACTATAACTGGTTTGTTCATCGTAACCATCATAGGGAACCTCGCCTGGTGGAAGTAATGATATACAAGTATCATCAAAATTCCAAATAAGAATTGCTTCTAATGAAGGATCTCTATGCTCCTGAAGTACCTTTACTTTATTACCTTTAGTTCTTTGTCGAGATACTAAATCCAATACCTCAAAAACAAATGGATTATGTGGTAATTTTTCAATAGGTTTAGAGACTTTTTTAGTCGTCTTCTTCGTCGTCGTCGTTGTCATAATTGTTTTCAAATCTGAATGCTATAACCTCATCGGGAATTATATTCCCATTTATATCTAACATTTCGGGGTGAGGTCTTGGTACTTCCCGATAGTTCATCATATAGTCTCGTGCAGCCCACCCAAATAGAGTTCCTACAAAAAAGAATAATAAAGATACTGGTAAAAATAAAGTTAATACTATATCTGTAGACATTTTTCTATCTCCTTCAGGTAATTGGTTGTCGTTCTGCTTTTTCTTTCCTCCTTTAAGAATAAATTCAAATCCACGATCTATATGGTCGTTGACTTTATTTATCTCCTTACTAGACGATTTTGTTTTCTTTGAGGAATTTAATTGTTTCAACTGATCCTCCTAACTTTTTACCATCAACAACAACCTGTGGGAACGTAGACCCTTCTCCAAATTCACCATAAAATGCTTTTTTATCAAATTGCTTATCCAAAGTATACACTACAAACTTACTTTCTGTCAACTCTAATACTTGCTTCACCTTATCGCAATATGGGCAACCATCTTTGGAAAAAATTGTGAAATTCATGTTCTGTATAATTGCTTACAAAGTAATTTATAAAAGTAAAAAAGGGAGGTTGCCCTCCCCGTTATACCATCAACACACTTCTCCCACCACAGAGAAGTATCTTCAATCTCAAAGTTACAAAGATGTTGAAGATGTGTATATTATAAAGTGATTTTATTTATTTGTCAACTTATACTAACCCAACCTTTCCCATTATTATATCCATCATATTGATTTTCATTCCATACCCAATATGATCCTAATGATCCAGATGGGCATGGTACAGGAGGTTCATATATACCAGTTGTATTATTTAATTTCCAAGAAAGACATGGCTGCCCGTTCATATCCTTTGGAATAGGTTCAAAAAATATATCACTTTTAGATGAATAATACCACCCAACACCAGGATAATTTGCTCTAAGGGGTGTTCCTCCTTTGACGTGCTTTCCTTCAACAGTATTATATGAACATTTAATTAATGTAAGATCACCATGATGTTCTCTAAGATATGCTTGTCCAATCTCATCCTTTTCAATACCACCCTCAGTCATACAGTCTCTATTATTGACTGTCCATACTCTCGTGACAATGTTATCGACCCCTAGTTGTGCGTAATGTGCCATTATATCAACTATGTTTCCAACTATTTATGTTACTAAATTTCAACCCAAGACCATTTAGCATCTGGATGTATATCTACATCAAATAATTTCTTTGATTTGATATCAAATGCCAAAGTTATTCTTTCAGAATCTCCATTATATTGATCAGTCCAATGATAAAGATAACAAGGAAATATAGTAATCATACCATTAATATTTAAAAATGAATGAATATCTGAACTACTTTGATAGTAGGTAGAAGTTGTACCATCCACTTTAACACTTATATGTCCACATAAATAATCCTCTTCATCATACTTATATTGTTCAGCATGTTTATGAGATTTTATTTGATCTCCCTTTCTCATTACATTAGCCCAACACTTAACATAAATTGGAGTACCTATTAATCCAGTATATGCTTCATAACCAGATCTAATTGTTTTTTTAACTAAATCAGTACCATCCCAACTAAGAACATTAAAATGATAAAACCTAGAAGTTAAAGAATTAGATCCTAATTGAGTTTGACCATCAGTATATTCACCATCAAATCCAGTAGGAGGATACTTTTTTATAATCTCAGGTTCTTTTTTAAGAATTAAATTAGTTAATACATCACAATCTATATCAGTCTGTTTTTGTATAATGTCCATTATATATGTCAATCAGGTTTAGGATATTTCTCCTTTATATTATCTATTGCTTGAATCCATGATCCAGTTACAACATTTCCACTCTTAATATCATGATATAACATATCCAATTGATCTTTTAATTCTGGATATTCCTTTTCACGATTCCTTTCATAAAGATAATGATTATATATCTCTACTTCTCTTTTAATTTCTTCTTCAATCTCCTCCCAAGTTGGAGGTTCAGATCCATCATCACATTCAAATGCATTAAACCTTCTATCTTCTAAATCCCAACGTGCTCCTGGTCTTAGTACTTGAATCGCAGTATCTACACCAGGCACTGGATATTCAGTACCATTAAATTTTCTAAAAGCCATAATAATTTTTAATAATTAAGAAGTTGGATAAGCAATAATAACAACACCAGATCCACCGTTTCCACCTACTACATTGTTGAATCCTGATCCGCCACCACCACCACCTGTATTGGCAGTTCCAGGATCTCCACTTGCCTGTGGTCCACCTGCTTGTGGAGTTCCACCAGTACTACCACCAGCACCTCCACCACCAGATCCTCCTGGTGCTTTATATGGAGCATAATGATGACCACCACCGCCACCACCAGCACGAGTTACACTAGAACCAGTTATTGAATTAGCTGTTCCATTTCCACCATTACCACCGCCAGGGTTATTGGGGTTATTAATTCCAGCAGTTCCACCACCACCAGCACCGCCGCCACCGCCGCCAGTACTGACTCCACCATTACCACCATTATTTCCTTGAGATGGACTTACAGGTGGAGTATTTCCATTTCCACC
>VTLG01013759.1_pt1 | contig 11312 bp, 19 predicted proteins | sample 4694571 | NCBI WGS metagenome assembly VTLG01 (sample SAMN12604809, study PRJNA352737) | marine metagenome | biome: ENVO:00000447; feature: ENVO:00000209|ENVO:00000569|ENVO:01000036; material: ENVO:00002151; isolation source: viral sequences binned using virsorter ... | reverse complement strand
TTTGTCAATAAGTGTATTCTGGACTTTTACCAGATCATCATAATAAGTATCTATAAACTCAGGCATTGACCAACCTATCCAAGATTGATGGCTGTTGTTGTGGTACTTCTGCCTGCTGTTCTTCTTTTAGTTCACCAAGCATTTCATCTAATTGTTCATCAGGGATATCCGCATTGAAATAGCGGATCAATTCTTTTCTGCTCATCAGATTATTATCTAATTGAAATTGAAGCCTGTCTTTCTCTTCAGCCCAGGTCTTAGGGAATCCAGCTTCAGCGAAATCCACAGAATAAGATTCCGATAGTGTTTTGTTTTGATGTACTTGCAGTATGGTCCGATCTATTTCATATCTTGTTTCTTCCCATTCTTTGAATAACGGTATATCTGATTCACGGCTTTCTAAATTTTCCATGCTCATAATCTTTAATGCTTCACCGCTGGGCGGTGTTCCGCCTTCACCCCATCTAATAGCAAGTGAATGGTTCTGGCCTACCTGGTTGATCATCATCTTTACCGATTCAATCATATCACGAATAGAACCAGTAGGTGATACATATTGAAGCGAAGCCCCTTCAGGAAGTGATATCAATCTCTCGATTCCAGCTTTTAAATCGGGAATCTCTGTATCAATCCCTGTTATAACTGGCTGGCCTAACGCAAATCGTGTAGCCAATGCGATCTCAGTCATAGCAATACTTACCTGGAGTGCAGCCCGGCCAACATCCATAGAATCAGATGGGAATTCAACCTTACTCAGTGGTATGATCCCATAGGGGTTGATCATCTCTGTATTATCACCTATTGAATTAATCCGGCCCACTGTATCAAATGAGAAATGCAATCCTGGTTCACCCTCCCTTGATTCACTCCAGAACACGAATCGCCTGTCACCTTTTAAATCCTTTCCTATTTCATAGCTGACCCCGAATGGTGTTGATTCACCAATAAGATAATATTCTTTAGCGTTAGTAACGATATCATATTCGATCCGTTCATGCCGATCTGAATACTTACTACGGAAATGGCACTTACCTATCAGCCATGCTATCTCTGCAAATTCCCGTGCCTTACTATCAAGATGATAAGCAAGTTCTAAGTATTCATCTGCTGGCTCACCATTAATGAATCGTTCAGGCGGTTGTTTAAATAGCATCATCCTGGCCCTGGCAAATCTTGGTACTATCCTCATCCCGAATGGCGGAACCTGATCTAATGATGATCCAGGGAACCACTGCTCAAGATGAGTATCCATCTTTTTGTTGTAATAGAAATCAAGAGCCGTATCCTTTTCAGCCATCTCTTTCTGTTTCATTTTGTTCTCAGCCCGTTGTACTGACTTCAGCACTTCTTCCCTGCCGAGACTTGGTAGCATTACTTTATCGTGAAAACTAAATTCCATCAAATCACCATTGTGAACTGGTTGCGATCCTTTGTACCACCGGATGCTTCAATGCGATATAATACGAGCAAGCATCTAAAGCGTGAGTAAGTGATATATCTTTTACCTTGTCAATCTTTCCATCTCGGGATCGTTGTACTTGTTCTAAATCTTTTATGAGGTATGTACATTTAGGATCAACAGTCATCCGCACCTTCCCATTCGCATCTGTTAGCATCCTGTTTAATGCGTTCAATCTGTCAATGATTGGGGGATTATTCTTTCTTGATATAACATTAAAGCCGTGATCTCTTAGTATCTGATGATCGCTTTTATTAGATGTAGTTGATCGTGCTGATCCTGTTGCATCCGGGTAAACCGTAATTCCTGGGGCAATCTTCTTCATCTCTCTTGCCATCTCATCTGTATTAGAATTAGACAATCTTATCTCATGGAAATAATGGATCGTGCCATCTGAGTATGAGCATCCAAGACAAGCAGTCATGTAATCAACATTCATGTCCATCCCAAACCAGATATCTTCTGTTAGTTCTTCAGCCTGTTTTACATGGACCTTTCTATCAAAGTTGTAGGCTGCCCGGTTCCCTGTACTCACAAAATCAGCCAGGAATTCAGTCTTAAATGTTGGCTCATCCATCGTTGCCTTTGCTCTCTCTATCTCATCTTCTGGTACGAATCCGCCTTGTAGCGTGGTGAACTGCCAAGACTTCCAATCAGTATCACTCTGGCCCCGTAGGTAGTAATCATACAGATGATCAAATGAGTTAGGTGTGCCAATAAATAATGTTTCCCCTTGTGTTGTTGTGAGCATGGGATATATAATTTCTTCATAAACGTGAGGTTTTATATAGCTGAATTCTTCCATCACTACCATATCTAAACCTGATCCCCGTAGATTGTTTTCTTGTTCCGCACCTTTAAGAGCGATCTCTGCACCATTAGGGAGTTTAATAGATAGTTCTGATTCATTGATCCTGGCCCCTTCCCATTGACGTAAGGCAGAACGCAATAGAGGCCATATTACAGTTTTCATCTGTCTATAGGTGGGACCCACGAACCACCGCACTGATCCAGGTTGGATCTTTTTCTGGAGTAGCCAAATGATTGAAAATATACTCTTGCCCCATCTTCGCCCAGCAACCAATACTTTTGTCCTCGCCTGGTGTTTGATGATGTCCTTCCGTGTTTGGTTTATTACCCAATCAATCAATCGTCAATACCTTTATTGCCTGGTTGTTATGTGTTACTTCCCTGAATTCTTTGGCCTTTCCTTCTGTACGGTCCGCTATAAACTGCACCGCCCAGGGCTTACCTTCTAATGCAAATTGAAAGACTTTATACATGATCACATCTAATTTACTTTTACCGTCAAGAGTTCCTTCTTCATCACCGATCTTTTTTAATATGTCCGGTATTGATCTTGTACCTTTCGGCCTACCGTTTGGATTGCCTGATTGTCCCGGCTTGAACCCCTTGCCTGTTATACCGCCCGGCATCTTCCCGTTGCTTTGCGTTGTTTTATCAGCCTTCGACACGTTCTACCCGTTCTGCTTTCTTACCAGTGAAACCTTCCCATCTTTTTACTATTACATCACAGTAATGCGGATCAATTTCCATGCCGTAGCACTTACGTTTTGTCTTTTCACAGGCTATTAGTGTTGAGCCAGAACCAAGAAATAAATCTAAAATATTTACAATAATAGCTTTAGAATGTCTATCTGCATACTCCAAACACCAATTTAATATCTCAATAGGTTTTTGTGTTGGGTGATGTTTGTCTTCTTTATTAGCTTTTGCTCTTGAATATTCTTTTATCCTTAAAGCATTATTAAAAGATGTCCAAGCCATTTCACCATCTGCTAAACTAAATCCCCTTTGTCCCTTATCCCAAATTAACCACCCCATTGATGGCTTTAAAAATTCAGTAAAATAATTTCCGCCCCATATAATTTGATACTTTGTAAGTTTTTTAAACATTGTGAATGAATTTTCACTTGGTATTGCCTTATCCCATTGAGGATTTCCATAGTTTTTCCATCCATGTTTATTTGGTTTATTTTTAAATTGCTCTCCTTTTATTAATTGATTACCATAATCAATTCCATAAGGGGGATCAGTTAAAAGCAATTCTGTTTTATTTCCATCAAGTAACAAATCTATATCTTCTTTCTTTGTCGCATCACCGCATAATACTTTATGATCACCTAATAGCCAGAGATCGCCTTGTTTTGTTATGGCTTCTTCTACTTCAGGGACTTCATCATCATCAATCAGCCCTTCGGTTGGTTCATCGGTCCAGAATTGCAGTTCATCATCACTGAAGCCCCATTCTGTTAATTCCCCCACATCGAAATGATTAGCCAGTGAGTCATAATCCCACTCACCTACGTTCTTATTTAATCGAATATTTAATTCCCGTTCTTTATCATATGGCAGATCAACTTCAACACATGGGATATTATCCAGGCCCATCTCTTTGGCTATTCTTAGCCGCTGGTGTCCGCCTACCAGGATATTCTTTCTTGTTTTGTGTTTGTTTACAATAAGAGGATCAACCAGCCCGAACCTTGTGAGTGAGTCTTTTAGCTGGGTGTATTGATCCTTAGTGAGTTGGCGAGGGTTGTACTCAGCCATGATAAGGTCGTTTGCCTTGTAATATTGGATGTTTAATTCCGTCATATTATTTAATGGTTGCCGACAACCAAACCCGTTATTCCTGTCTTTCGCCAGCCATCATATTATTCATTAGCGAGTAGGGGAACGGATCACCCCTTCATATATATAGGGTAGATTTAAACCTGTTTAGATGTTTTTTTGTATAGTTTTACAGGCTTTTTTGAATAATTGATAAGCATTTTGAGGTGTGTAACCTTGTAATTCTGCTATAGTTGTGAAATTAAAGCCCTGTAGTATGTGCATATATAAAACTTTTTTTTGCGAAGTTGATAAAAGATGCCAGGATCGTTCAATAGCGAAACAATATTTCATTTCATCCAGATCGAATTCATCCCTGGTGAATAGATATTCAAGTGCCGTTTTAGTGACATTTAAGCGATTTACAGCTTGTTTTGCTAATTCAGCATTTTCTTCGAACGGGTATCCGTTGTCTGGTTGTTCCATGTGGTATGTGGTTTGTGTGATGAATAAATAAATTCTGGTGGTAAATCACATTTATTAAATGCCATGAAATCACTGCTTTTGTCATTATTATATTTCAATTCCCATTTTATTTTATTCTTCCAAAGACATGAATTGAACCATAATCTGAAAACTTTTAAATCACCTATAAACCAATCACATAAATCACTTTCATCTTCATTCGAGAACCCATAAAAAAAGTAATCACCCCATCCCTCTATTATTTTTGTGAGTTCTGTTTTATTATTTGATGGTCTTGCGATTCTTATTGTGAATTGATCTTTATATTTATCATTATAGTAAAAATTTCTTCTTATCCTACACCCGAATCTGATTGCATCCATCTTTAAAACCATCAGATCAGTATTACGTTCTTGATCTTCTTCGATGGGTGGCTCGCTGATAAAATTAGTGCCGATAATACTTTTGATGTGTATTAAAAATTTATCAGACCATTTTTTGTCATGTTTCCAACTCATTACCCCACCCCTCATATCCTTCTATTTTTCTTCTGGCAAACATATCTATTCTTTTGCCAGTGGTTACTCTTCTTATCAACTCATAAAATTCTTTAGGTTTTTCGCTATGTTTTCCACGTTTTGCAGTGAAACAAGTGTTAAATGATTTTGTTTCTGAAAATTCTGGTGTTCCAATTCTACCATACAAAATAAATTCACAATTATATTGCGGAAGATTAAAAGGCTGGAATCCACCGGGCTTATGCCAAACCATTGTTAAAATATATTTAACATCCCATGATTTGAAACAATCCATCGCAGCAGGAAGATATTTATTCGTTGTCCATAAAAACACATGGCAAGAATCAGCAGACGGGATTGATAAATCTTTAATTTGTCCCAGGCTCATGGTCGGGTAATCAATAATCGTTTGATCTTTTCTTACTTCTCGCCCTATCATTTTCATATTCCAGGGTGGATCAATAACTACTACATTATATTTTCCTTCTGGTGGTTCTATTGTTACTGATTCCTTGTTGTGTTCTGGCAAATATTTATTACAGATTTTGAACCAGCTTGTATTCTTACCTTCTGGAAGTAATGATAAATCAGGATATTTTTTAGTGAATTGAATTGATTGATAAATCGTTCTTTTTGATTTATCTAAAGATTGTGCAATGCATTGCACTATCTTTTTGCCATATATCTTTTCACGTTCAAAGTTGTGATATTCTTCTAATATCCGTGTCCCAAGTGCATGGTATCCTTCGACCAGTACCCATCTACTTGTGAATTCTGCTTCTACAATAATTGATTCACAGTCATCAATTAAAGCGGCAAACCATTCCTGTTTTGTTAATTCGTTCATGTGTTGATTATGTGTTTAATTGTTTTGATCATCCGGTTTTTTGCTATTCCACCTGATTCACCTTGTTTTAGTATTCTTTCAATTAGAGCGAATTTCTTTTCAAATTTGTGCTTGTTATCAATCAGCCAGGTGATCTCACTATCCAGTTCTTCTACTTTAGCCTCTAATTCTTTTATTTTATCAATGAATGGGATTCTCATTTCTGTTTCCAATCTTTTATAGCATAAACCGCTAATGTTAAAATAAACATAAATATTGAACCGCCTATCATAAAAACACCCAACATAAATGCTTCTATTACCCATTCAGTTATTTCAAGTATTATCATTTTTGCCCCCCAGTTTCTTTTCTATCCTATTTAATCTGATTATTATGCTAATAAACATTAAAAGCATAAATAAAACAAAAGCCTCCCAGCCTAAGACAAATGTCAAATCTTCATTAAATAAAGCCTCGAAGTAGTGTTTCATTGTTTGAATGGTGTACTTAGGAATGATTCCATACCGCTGATCACTTTAATCCATAAGCCGTTTGTTCTTTTGTTCGGGCCTCTTTTTTTGCCCTTATCTGATCGAACTTTCCTGTTGTTTTTTTTCATTGTATTTTCCCTTTTTAATCTTCTGCCCCACCTGGTAGCCAAACCCGGACATCCTTTTTTATTGTTATCTCGTTGTGGGGCATTATTTAGGCACTGACCTTAAATTGGTTTGCACCATGTTTGAATTCTTTTTATGCCGTATGTATGGGGTTTTACAATTCGTGCATCTATAAACCGGGAACTTGTTAGCAGCCGTGAAATATGTTTTTTCTGTTTCTTCCAGATCAGGAGATCCACAATTCGGGCAACAGTCCTCATCCATCAATACCCCCATATTCGGATGGTTCTTTATGTATGGCCTGATCTTCAGATAGAGCTCCTCAAGCCCTATCACATCATGCTGGTTATAATCTGCCATTTTATCCAATGCTTCCTGGTCCCCTTTTTCACAATTACGCCAGAGCATGAATTCTGTTTCTAATTTGTTTTGCAGTGAAAAATATTTAGTGAAGAAATCCTGTTTATATGATGGGGCAAAGAATTCCTTTTTTGTTTCTTTTAAAGTGTCAATTATCCTGTAAGGTGTAGGTGGCTGTAACCCTAATGATATGAATCGCCACTTGAGTTTTCTTAAATCGAACCGTTCTACGTTGTGGCCTATCACTATATCAGCATCATCTAATAATTTCCAGACCGAATCAATCACCCGTTTATCATCCCTATTAATTGATTCATCGGGAGTAACGACATCACTGAGCATCTTATCATCAAATAACCATTTAGCAGCCCAGGACAAAATATATTGATGTTCAGTGATCTGATAGTGCTGGATGTATTGCTTATAGGTTCCCCAGGTCGCAACATGATAGAGAGATGTTTCAATATCGAGTAATAATATTTTTGGCATCTCCTCCTGATAATTCGCACCCTGGAAGCTGTCACCAAAATTCTTATGACATCCTTTACAGATAAATCTCTGCTGGGCTGGTTTGTACTTGGTATATGAAAAACCCTTCTTAACAACGTGACCACCTCCGCAAAATGGACAGTTCATTTATCCTCCTATCTGCAACTGAGACATAATTCCCGTTCTTTCCCGTATGTGACGAAATCTTCATAATGAATAACAACGGCTTTTCTACTGCCCCCCCTGCTTGTGTAATCAATTTGCCAACATAATTGGCACTTGGTACAATACTTAACTTTTTTATCACATTCTTTAGCATCTAAATTTGTTTTGCGTTCTTTTTTCTGCGGTTCTTTCCACCGACCATATTGAATAATGTTCATTCATTGAGCCTTTCTATGATCTCCCTATTTTGTTCTGTTACGCTTATTTTATTTAATGTGTTTTTAAATATGTTTTGAAATTCCTTTTCCTCTTGCGATATCTCTCGTTTTTTTTGTTCCGGTGGGTTTTCCTGTAATTTTCTTTGCCTGTATTCATACTCTGTATTGTACATACTACCGCACTCACAGAGTAGGTCATCAAATTTTACATCACCTTCAATAACCTTTTCCCGATCACAATCTGGACATAGATATTTATGTTTTTTAGTTGCCTCAACTTTCTCACCAGGTTTCTGAATCTCATCATTCCAGCGTTCACCATTCAGCCAGGTAGTTGGATGCGGAATAAATTCCGCCGCCGTGCCATTCCAACTCTTTAGATGGGCGTTCAATGAATCCATAATTAACTGATGATCTGTATTTGCTAATATTTTGATATATTTATCAGATGCTTTTTTCTTGGAAATCTTTCGAGGATATACATCCCAAAATTCTAAAAATTGATCATTATATATATTCTTTATTTCTTTACTTTCTTTATCTTTGTATCGGTTGGTGTATCGTTGCTGTATCGTTTCTGTATCGGTTTGCTTTTCACCGACCTGGTAAGTCTCGTAATTACAGATAGTTATAAGGTTTGTGCCTGTATCGTTTTTTAAACGGATCATGTTTGACCCCTGTATCGCTTTCAAAAACCTCTGAACTTTGCCAATCGTCCATTTCCATCTTTGAGCCAGGAACCTGATTGATGAATAAACTTGTCCAACTTTTACAGTTAACGGTTTACCATTTACTACTATTTCCCGGTCTTTATAGCTTGCATCAAATAATAAATCTTCCCAGGCCTCGTATCTTGTGCGGGGTCTATTTGGCTCATATATCCAATTATCTCTTATTTTTCTATGCAGTTTGATGTAGCCGTTATTCATTTTCCAGCATCAGAGTTAATTCATTTTTAAAGTGAGAATTGATATAATCTCTTTTTTTCTTAATTGTATTTGCACGTTTGTTTAATTCTTCAAATTTCTCTGGGCCTAATCGCTTGATCATAAATTCGGTGTGTTCTATTGGTCTTGATCCTAAATACCGATGGCAGCCATAACATAACGAAGTACAATTATCTGGATCATATCTTGTGGACCATTTACCCCTGCCATGATAGTGGCTATTGTGTAAACCCTGACGGGATGAAGGACTCGTCTTGATGAAACCCTTTGAACATCGCTGACAAGTCCATCCATCTCGCTCCCTTATATAATTTGAAAAGATAACATCCTGGGGCCACCTCTTCATTTAGAATGGCGGATCGTTCTTTATTGTTTTAAGAATATCTGTGTGAACCTTTCTGAAATCATTTATATCAACTACCCCGGCAACAACCAATTCAGTAACACATTTGGCGGCTGTTTGAGACATGATAGAATCATTGGTTGATATAACAGGCTGGTTTGTTTCAAGTGGCGGTGGGACTTTGGAATCAGAACCATTTTTCCCATCAGTTGATAGTGCGTATGATCCATCTACATTATGAAATAAGGTGACAGTTGAACCTTTAGCAACTCTATCCATTCTTGCAACCACATCAGTAGTATCTATGCCGTCATGTATAAATAAATTTGCTGTAACACCACCATGCTGAACTCCGTACATCGTAGCACCATTACTACAAATTTTACCAGCACCAGCAAAACTTTTAACAACTTCCAGTTTATCGCCTTGTGGTACTTTATCCAGATTTAGACTTTTATTGTCCATATTTAGCCTCCTTTAGCTATTTGATATATGATTATAGATATCACCCCGGTTATCATAAAAGGGGCAATTTTTTCCAGGTAGTAAACTATTGTTCCTACCCATAATTCTAATTTATCCACATCCTCCTCCTCATATTCACTGATAAAACAATCATCACACATCCGTTCTTCTGTATCGTAGAATCTTTCATCTACTTGGTTTTCACAGATGCAACAAGTCCAATTCATACAGCCCCCCTGTTTAATATTTTTAATATATTTTCAGTGATATCTATTTTTTTATCATTCGGGTTTTGATAGACAACCGACACTTTCGGATAACGATGTTTATACTTATCAAGTCGGTCATCAATATCCCAAAGAATCTCATCTATGGTATTGCCGTTTGCGTTGCAGAACATGAATCCAGATTCGGTTTCATATTGGATTTCAGCATGATATTTAAAATCGTATGGTGTGTTCATGGTTTACCTCACATTTTTGACATTTACACCTACTTCCAATTTTTCAAGGATAGCGACCAGTTTCTTCATAAGCCTATCATAAGTAGTGCTTTTCATTTTATCGGGCTTATAGATGGTAAATTTCACGTTCTCAGCCATCCAGTGCTACTCTCTTGACTTCATTGGCCCATTTTTCCATACATGGATCGCATACATATATTTTTTCACTTTGGCAGTGCGAACATCGGTGATCTTTGAAAACATCAGAATCCCGTTTGATCAACCGATCTAATTCTGCATCCATGATTTTGTTTATACCTTCAACTTTCAAACTGACGTTATTTAAAAGATCAATCAGATGGCTGTGATTCAACCCGTCTAATTCTAATTCAGTATCTGAAAAGATTTTCAATAATTGATCTTTGAGTAATCTCAGAACCACCAATTCGGGTGATTCCCAGGATAGTTTTTTACCACTGTAGATTAATTTCATTGATTACCCCCTATATGTGTTGAACGCCAACATTTCTACATTCTTCACCCATATTTTTAGCACAACTAACACAAGTATGAGTTCCGTAAACAATCCCCATCAGATGAGATTTCTTTCCTTCACCGCAAATATTGCAATACAGAATTGGCAATGATTCAATGTGCTTTTTTCTTTGTATTCTTTTCCACTCTGCTTTAGCCGATCTTTTGACCTTGCCTATTTCGTGCCTAAGTACCGCACCTTTCGCATCATCTTCATCTGAGTAATACTTTTCATTAAAATAGACATAGTATAAATCATTGGGGTTCTGAGTTTGAGAAACCATGTATCCACCATCCCCTCTACCCCTAACCATTCTTTTTCTTATAAAATGAATATCTACACCATAACCATTTAATGATAGTTTGTAGTGCATATCACCATGCTCATCAAGGCTCGATAAAACTGTATTCCAAATTAGATTATCTTTGAATGACTCTACTGCTTGATCAATATATGCTTGCAATTTCATTATTTAACCTCCTTCTTCCTAACTATAGGTTTTTCATATATAATCACATAATTTTTTCTAATATCCATCCATCTGTTGTAAGCATCACATTTATACTTGATTTCATCATGCCATTTTTTCTCAACCGCCGTATAAAGTGCCTTCCATTCTTTGCTCTTCTTTTTATAATTAGGAATCTTGGGCAGAGCCTTATCCAAATAACTGTTTAGGTGTTTTTCTATGGCTGGTTTCAGCCCCCGGTATTCTTCCTGGATGTCTGCTATATTTTCCATTACTCACCCCCTAAGAATTTGTCTAACTCTTTTTGAAATCTTTTTGGTAAAATTCCAAAATTTGAACCAGCAACTACTTTCAAATCAGAATCAACAATTGCATAATCAACAATTTGCTCATCCCCATCTGCTCCATCCCATTTTTGTA
>VTLG01010220.1_pt1 | contig 11313 bp, 14 predicted proteins | sample 4694571 | NCBI WGS metagenome assembly VTLG01 (sample SAMN12604809, study PRJNA352737) | marine metagenome | biome: ENVO:00000447; feature: ENVO:00000209|ENVO:00000569|ENVO:01000036; material: ENVO:00002151; isolation source: viral sequences binned using virsorter ... | reverse complement strand
TTTAATCCTTGCTGATTATCAATACAAATCTGCCTTTGTTGCAGATCAAGAAATTAATTTTACTGCTTGTTTAACTGAAATCATGTCTCAGGTTAAATTCAAATGAGTTATGATTTATTCAAAGATTATCTACCAGCAATAAACTATACTAAAAAGAACCTCATGGATTCTGATGATCCAATGTGGAAGAAAAAGTATAATGCTTTTATGATAAACAAAGTTCTATCTTTCTTTTCTGATACCATAATGATGGCAAATGAAATGAATAGAAATTACATCCTCGATAACGATATGCAATTCCAGTTTCTACTAAATAGTATTAGATCGAAGAAAAGGTATAGTCCTTTTTTAAGAGCAGAGAAACTAAACGATTTGGATGTTGTGAAAGAGTATTATGGATATAATAATGAAAAGGCAAAGAGCGCTCTTGATATACTCACCAAAGACGAAGTGAAATTAATTAAAGAAAAATTATTTAAAGGTGGGAAAAAATGAATGAGTTAGATAATAGTTGGCATCCAGAAAAGATGTTAGAAGTACAGTTAAAAGAACCTGATGATTTTTTAAAAGTCAGGGAAACACTAACAAGAATTGGAGTTGCGTCAAGAAAAGATAAAAAGTTATTTCAATCTTGTCATATACTACACAAACAAGGAAGATATTTCATAGTGCATTTTAAAGAGTTATTTGCTTTAGATGGTAAGTCAGCAAATTTTTCTGATAATGATACCGAAAGAAGAAATACAATCGCTCAGTTATTAGCAGATTGGGGTTTGATTGCTATATTAAATAAAGATGTTGCAGAAAAGAAAGCACCTCTTTCACAAATAAAAGTTTTATCATTCAAAGAAAAGAGTGAGTGGGACTTACAAGCAAAATATAATATAGGTAAAAAAGCAGAAGATGAAAGCACCGAAGTTTAAAGATTTTTTAGTTGAAGCACCAGAAAATAAAAAGTATAAAATACTCGTTGTTTCTGCTGACCCAGCGCCCGCACATCAAAAACTATTTCGTACAGCAAGAAGAATTGTAGAAGAAGCTGAAAAAGCAGGACACAAAGTTTATGTCGTGCAAGTTGAGGGTGCTTTTATTAACTATGAAAATGGTGTATATAAAATATTTAACGAAGGTGATGAAAAGGGATTTGAAATAGATCGTTCAAATACTATAGCAATAATTCGTGGCACAGTTAGATTAAAAAAAAGTTATTTAGATTTAGTATCTAGACTTGAAAAAACTGGTGTGTGTATGGTTAATAGTAGAGATACTATTGAAGTATCAGCAGACAAATATAGGTCCTATGTTAGATTAATGGACTTTGGATTAACACAACCTAAAACAGCACTTATACCTAATGAAGATAACTGGAAAAAAGCATTTGAAAGTTTAGAAACACAATATCCTATTATTATGAAAACACTAGAAGGTTCAAAAGGTGTTGGTGTTTTATTCATAGAATCTGAAAGACAAATAGAATCTCTTATACAATTATTATATTCACAAAATGAAGATATTGATTTATTAATTCAAGAGTATATTAAAACAGACGGAGATATAAGAGTCATAGTTTTAGGTGGTAAGATTATTGCTTCTATGAAAAGAGGAGTTGTTGAGGGTGATTTCAGGTCTAATGTTTCTCAAGGTGCTCAAGTTGCAGAATATGAATTGTCAGAATTAGAAATAGAACAATGTTTACTTGCAACAAAAGCAATTGATGGAGTATTTACTGCTGTTGATTTCATACCATCAAAGAATCCTAAAAAAGATCCACCTTATATATTAGAAGTAAATCATTCACCAGGTACCGAAGGTATTGAAAAAGCAACAAAAAGAAATATTGTTAAATTAGTTATTGATCATTTTGCTGATGAAAAATTTAGATATCCTGTTTCTACACAATGTGGATGGTTAGAGATACTTAACATAAAACCATTTGGTGAATTAGTTGCCAAGTTTGATACTGGTAATGGTGCTTCAGCACCAACAATACATGCTGAAGAATTAAAAGTTAATGGCAAAAAAGCAACTTGGAAATTAAATGGTAAAACAATAACTAGTGATATTAAAAGAATAGTCAATGTTGACGTTGGCGGTTTGAATAATTATTCAGAAAAAAGATATGCTGTAAATCTAACTATGGAATTTGCTGGTTCTGAATATTCAGATGTAGAGTTTTTATTAGATGATAGAGAAGAAAAATCACCAGTATTATTAAATAGAAAAATATTAAGAATGTTAAATGTGGCAGTAAATCCAAATAGAAAATATGTGGTTACTACAAAATATAGTTTAGACTAGACGCTTTACAAATCAATTGTATTGTGTTATAATATATTATGAAAGGAATTGATTATGGCAAAACAACATCAAACAACTAATCCATTATTTAAAGCATTACAAAAAAAGTATGAGGCAGAGATAGCACACGCTAATGCTACTTTACAAATTTACTTTGACAATCCTGTTGGCATAGGTGAACATCCACAACACCTAGAAGAAATGGATAAATTAGTATGTGCTTTAGCAACAGCAGAAGATAACTTACAGGCATTAAATAAACATTTTAATAATACACAGATATAGTGAAATTTTATACTAGCGTTCTACCATTCAAAGGTAAACTACTGGTGCGTGGTGTCAACCATGATGGTAGTCATAAAAAGTATAGAATTAATTATAAACCTAACTTATTTATTCCTACTAGAAATGAATCAAAGTATAAAACACTAGATGGTCGTAGTGTTGATAAAGTTAAATTTAATAGTATCTACGAAGCAAGAAAATGGATTGATGAATACAAAGATGTAACTAACTTTGAATATTTTGGTAATACAAGATATCAATATCCATTTATTACAGATGAGTTTCCTAATAAGATAGATTGGGATATAAAACAAATAAAACTTTTATCAATTGATATTGAATGTGAAAGTGAAAATGGTTTTCCTGATGTAGAGAAGGCTGAAGAAACTTTAATTTGTATTACAGTAAAAGATCATACATCAAAAAGAATTATTGTCTTTGGCATGGAAAACTTTGTCAATGACCGTGATGATGTTCAATATATAAAATGTAAATCTGAAATAGATTTGATACATCAATTTACTAGATTCTGGACTGAATATGAACCTAATATTATCACAGGTTGGAATGTAAAGTTTTTTGATATACCTTATTTGTTCAATCGTTTTAAGTATATCATGGGCGAAGAATATTTAAATCAGTTTAGTCCATGGGGTGTCGTTACAGGCGGCACATCATTATCATTAGGATATAATCGAACACAAAACTATTATGATATTCTTGGTGTTGATACTTTAGATTATCTTGACTTGTATCGTAAACATACTTTTATTAGGCGTGAGAGTTATAAACTTGATTACATAGGTGAAGTAGAATTAGGTGAAAACAAAACTGAAAATCCATATGATACTTTCAAAGAGTTTTATTCTAATGACTATCAAAGATTTGTAGAATATAATATACAAGACGTTGAGTTAGTTGATAAGTTAGAAGATAAAATGAAACTGATTGCTTTACATTTAACAATGGCATATGAAGCAAAGGTAAACTTTCAAGATGTCTTTGGTCAAGTTCGTATGTGGGATACGATAATCTATAATCACTTGCGATCTAAAAATATTGTGCCACCTGCTGTTCAAGAATCTAAAACATCTAGTGGATATGAAGGTGCTTATGTAAGAGATCCTGTTGTAGGTTTTCACGATTGGATTTGTAGTTTTGATTTAAATAGTTTGTATCCACATTTAATTATGCAGTATAATATATCGCCAGAAACTATGGTGGCATTTGATCCAAACAAAGTAAGTGTGAATAAAATGTTAGATGGTTTTATTTTAGATTCTGCTGATCTTGATAACGTTACAATTACACCTAACGGTGCTCAGTTTCGAACAGACAAACGAGGTTTTCTTCCTGAGTTGATGGATAAACTATATCAAGAACGAGTGATATATAAAAAGAAAATGTTAGAAGCAAAAAATCTATATCAACAAACTGGCGATAAGAAATATCAAAATGATATCGCTGCAAATCATAACATACAGTTGGCAAGAAAGATTGCTTTGAATAGTGCTTACGGTGCGATAGGTAATCAATACTTTAGATACTTTGATGTAAGACACGCTGAAGGTATTACTATGGCAGGTCAACTTGCAATTAGATGGATTGAAAGAGATGTAAACAAATATTTAAATGATCTATTGAAAACAACAAACGTAACTTATGTGGTTGCTTCTGATACCGATTCTATCTATGTAAAACTTGGTGGTCTTGTAGATAAAATATTTAAAGATAAATCTGATACAAGAAAGATTGTAAAAGTTCTAGATAAATTTTGTGAAGAAAAATTACAAAAGGCAATTGATTTAAGTTTTGATAGACTTGCTAAATATGTAAATGCATTTGAGCAAAAGATGTTTATGAAGCGAGAAGTTATTGCCAACAAAGGTATCTGGACTGCTAAGAAAAGATATATTTTAAATGTTTATAACGAAGAAGGCGTTGAATTGAAAGAACCTAAACTAAAGATTATGGGTATCGAAGCAGTTAAGAGTTCAACACCTGCCCCTTGTAGAGTTAAAATTAAAGAAGCATTGAAAGTGATTATGAACAAAGATGAAAATGCCTTGATACAATTTATTGATGAGTTTAGAACACACTTTAAAAAGTTACGACCAGAACAGATTGCTTATCCTCGTTCATGTAATAATCTTAAAAAGTATTCTTCATCAACAGACATCTATCAAAAGTCAACACCAATTCATGTCAAAGGTGCTTTACTATACAACGATTTGCTTAAGAAAAACAAATTAGTAAAGTATGAAGAAATACAAGAAGGTGATAAAATTAAATTTATTGTTTTGAAAGAACCTAATCCGTTGAGAGAGAAAGTCATATCTTTTCCTGCTGTATTACCAAAAGAATTTGATTTACATAAATTTATAAACTATGATGAACAGTTTGATAAGTCGTTTTTAGAACCATTACGATTTATTGTCAATGCAATCGGTTGGAACTTTGAGAAACAAGCAACACTAGATGGATTTTTTTAATATGAAAGAAAACGCATTTACACATTATACTAGAGATAATACACTATATAACCGTCTTTTAGACGCCGCTAGCGATGATAAACTACCTCTATTAGATAACAAGTCGTTTGAATTACTGAATAAAACCTACGGCAAAGACAAAATGAGAACACATCTTGCTGACTATATTGCAAGTGAAAGACCTGTATTTCCACTCAAAGAAATATCCAAAGACGATATGAGAAAGTCTTTTTATGACTTACAAAAATTTGATACTAGTTCTATTTGTATACCAAATGAAGAAATAGAAAAAGAAGTATTTGAAAAGTATGATGATTACAAATATCCTTACAGTAAGTATGGTCTTGGTTTGATAAATGGTGCCAGCACATTTAATGATGTATCAAATTATTTTATGCAAGACCTACGATTAGAATGTGGCAGTTATGGATTTGAAGCACCAAAAACAAGATGGGAAAATAATGACGCTTATGATATCTGGAAATGTTTAGGACCTATATGGCGAGGTATCAATGGTGTTCAAAAAGTTATGATAGAAGGCAAAGAAGAATTAATTGGTGGCGAGTTAAGTGCTAAAAGTTATGTATCGGCATTTAGATTAGGCACATATATTGCAACACAATTTAAACCAGTTGTTGCAAAGGCAATCTATGATATCACAAATGCCAAAACTGTATTAGATACAAGTTGTGGTTGGGGTGATAGACTTGCAGGTTTCTTTGCTTCTGATGCCGAAGAATATTATGGTTGTGATCCGAATCCGAACACTTATCAAAGATATCAAGAACAGATAAGTTCGTATAATAAACTCCTATCAAAACCTAAAAAGGTGACCATATGGAGATGTGGCGCTGAAGATTTGCCATATCATAAACTACCACAGATTGATTGTGCGTTTACAAGTCCACCATATTTCTCTACCGAAGAATATAACAAAGGTGGTGACCATGAAGAAGATCAATCATGGCATAAGTTCAATGAGTATGATAAATGGCGTGATGATTTTTATTTGCCAGTTGCAGAAAAAACTATGAACGTATCAAAGTTTATGTTTGTAAATATTATGGACCCAAAAGTAAAAGGTGTTCGTTATCGCTCTGGTGATGAACTAGTGGATAAATTTCAAGATAAGTTTCTTGGTCAGATTGGTATGAGAATTATGCAACGACCACAAGGTAAAACAAAGTTTAAAACCAAAGAGGAGTTAAATGAGTTTATGAACAAAATGTTTATAGAAAATGTATGGTGCTTTGGTCCTAAAATCGACCTATTTAAAAGTTCAAGAAAGGCAACTTTAGATGAGTTCTTTGCTTGACAAAAATAAATATATAGTATATAATAAGTTATGACAGTTGTAGTATATAAAAGAACAATCAATGGCAAGAAAGGTAAATGGAAACTAGATTCTGTTTACACCGATTGTATTGAAGGAGGTGAGTATCGTGAGAAAGAATATGCTAGTAACTTTAAAACAGAAAAACATAAAGTAGAATATAAAGTTGAGGTAACAAAAAATGAGTGATTTTTTAAAAGATATTATAAAAGAAACTGGCAACGAGTATGCTAGTTTAGTATCAGAAGGTGCGTCAGGTGACGTAACCGATTTTATTGATACAGGTTCTTACATATTTAACGCATTGTTGGGTGGTAGTATTCATAGAGGATTACCAGCAAACAAGATAACTGCTATTGCAGGTGAGAGTGCAACAGGTAAAACTTTCTTTGTGCTAGGTATGTGTAAAAACTTTTTAGATCAAAACCCAGATGGCGGTGTAATATTTTTTGAAAGTGAATCAGCAGTTACAAAAGACATTATAGAAGAAAGAGATATTGATAGTAGTCGTATGGTCATTATGCCAGTTACTACTGTTCAAGAATTTAGACATCAGGCGATTACTGTTCTAGACAAATATATAGACCAAGATCCTTCTGAAAGAAAACCATTACTGCTTGTATTAGATTCCTTAGGTATGTTATCAACAACTAAAGAGATGGAAGATACACAAGCAGGTAAAGAAACTAAAGATATGACAAGGGCACAAATAGTCAAGGCCGCCTTTAGAGTATTAACACTAAAACTAGGCAAAGCAAAAGTTCCCCTAGTGATCACTAACCATACTTATGATGTTGTCGGTAGTATGTTTCCTCAAAAAGAAATGGGCGGTGGATCTGGTCTCAAATATGCGGCTAGTTCTATCGTCTACCTTTCTAAAAGAAAAGAAAAAGATGGCACAGAAATCATAGGTAATATAATACATTGTAAAAACTATAAATCCAGATTAACAAAAGAGAATAAAGTAGTTGATGTTAGATTAACATATGATAAAGGTTTAGATAGACACTATGGTTTACTAGATTTAGCATTGAAACATAATATTTTTAAACAAGTTTCCACAAGAATAGAGTTGCCAGATGGTAGTAAAACTTTTGGTAAAACTATAAACAATGATCCTGTAAAATATTTTACAAAGGAAATATTAGAACAGTTAGACAAAGCGTGTGAAAAAGAATTTAAATATGGAGATATAGTTGAAGAACAAATACCCGAAACCACATCAGACGAGTAATCCTAAACATAATGAAGATTATGTCTTTGTAGAAAAACCAGGCGAGGATTTTACAGGCATAAAATTGATTAGTGGACCATATGCAAGTATTGTTTACAAATATGGTAATGTAGGATTTGCACCAGAGTCAGAAAAAGTTGGCGATAAGTTGCCAATGAAATTTGATTATACTGTGATTGAAAATAAGATTGACGCCAATACAGATAGTCAAGAATTTATCAATCATATCGGTGATGTGTTAGTTGTATTATTAGATGATCACTTAAAGGAGAAGAAGGAACTTGATGACGGAAAGAATTGAAAGAACGGCGCTTAGAAATTTAATTCATAACGAAGAATATAGTAGAAAGGTTTTACCTTTTATTAAAGAAGATTATTTTTCTGATAGACTAGAAAAATTATTATTCAAAGAAATCTATAAATTTATTACCAAGTTTAATGCTCTTCCCACTAAAGAAGCATTGTCTATTGAAATCAATGACAGCAAAGATATTAACGAAGATGAATATAAAAAGATTACAGATATCATCGCCACATTAAATCCTGAAAAGATAAACCTAGATTGGTTAGTAGAAACAACAGAAAAGTTTTGTAAAGATCGTGCCATACACAATGCGATATTGGGTGGTATACAAATCATAGATGGCAAAGATAAGAAACACACTCCAGAATATTTACCTGAAATGTTATCAGACGCTTTGTCTGTATCTTTTGATCAGAAAGTCGGGCATGATTATTTAGCAGAAACAAAAGAACGATTTGATTTCTATAAGAAGAAAGAAGAAAGACTTGAATTAGATTTAGATTTTTTCAATAAGATTACAAGAGGCGGCATTCCAAGTAAGACTTTGAATATTTGTCTTGCAGGCACTGGTGTAGGTAAAACTATGTTTATGACACACCTTGCCTCATCTATATTATTACAGAATAAAAATGTTTTATATATTACTATGGAGATGGCAGAAGAAAGAATTGCTGAAAGAATAGACGCTAACTTATTAAATGTTGGTATGAGTGATCTGGAAGAATTGCCATATCAAATGTATGAAACAAAGATAAATAAATTACAAAGTAAAACTACTGGTACTCTAATCATCAAAGAATATCCTACTGCTTCTGCTCATACAGGTCATTTTAAAAATCTTATGAGTGAACTTGCATTAAAGAAGTCTTTTAAACCTGATATTTTATTTGTTGATTACTTGAATATTTGTGCTAGTGCTAGATTTAAACCTGGTGCAAATGTAAACAGTTATACTTACATCAAAGCAATTGCTGAAGAATTAAGGGGTCTTGCTGTAGAGCATGATATACCTATCTTCTCTGCTACTCAAACAACAAGAGGTGGTTTTGTGAGTAGTGATGTAGGGTTAGAAGATACCTCAGAAAGTTTTGGTTTACCTGCAACAGCAGACTTCATGTTTGCCTTGATATCAAGTGAAGAACTTGAAGAAAAAAATCAGATCATGGTCAAACAATTAAAGAATAGATATAACGATCCTACACTAAACAGAAAATTTATTGTCGGCGTTGATAGATCAAAGATGAGATTGTATGATGTAGAACAATCAGCACAAACAGATTTAGTTGATAGTGGTCAAGAGGACTCATTGTCAACTGATAATAAATTTAAACAACTAGGAAAGTTTTCGGACTTTAAAATATAGAAAGGAGTATATGGCACAAGGTAAACTTAAATGGTTTGATCCCAAGAAAGGTTATGGTTTTATTAAACCTGATGATGGAAGTAAGGATGCTTTCTTACACATATCAGCGTTAGAAAAAGCAAATATAACACAACTTGACGAAGGTCAAATTATTAAATATGAACTTGCTGAACACCGTGGTAAGGAATCAGCAACAAACATTGAAATAGTAAAGGAGTAAAAAATGGCTATAACAATAAACAATAAAAACTATGATGAAGATAAACTTGATCAAAGTGTTAAAAATTCAATCGCACAAATTCAAATGTTACAAAAACGAATGAACGAGTTGCAAATGGATTTTGATAATGCTAAAGTTTTATTACAACATCATCAAAAAAACATAACAGACAATCTTCCTGCGTCAGCAGAAATAGAAGAACCAAAAGAAGAAACGAAAGCAGAGTAAATGCCTAAAAAGAAAAAGGTCTCAAAGATTAGTTATGAAACTAAAATGAGTAAACGTAAAGGTAAAGTGCGTTGGTTAGTTATTGAGAGACCTACAGGCAGTATTATTGCTGAAGAAGTTTTTGAAGATAAAGCAAAATCTGTTGCTGATTTTCAAAACAAACATAAACAATGGGAACCACAAGGTGGTATTGTTACACATTTAACACTTGGTAAAATATAGGAGAAAAAAATGACCAAAGTAATTGATATGAAAGAAGTCGTGAATGATAAAAATGATGCTACATTAGAGGGAACAGGTATAACTAATCAAGCAAAAAATGAATCTACTAAAGTTGAAGCAAAAGATTTGCCTGAAGGTACTATGATGGAGATAACACAACCAGGCACAGATAAGGTATTTACTTTTCCTGCTTTAGCATTAGCAGGTGGCGACTATCATAAAATCATACAAGCGTCTGATGGCACAATATCAGATGACGAAATAAGAAAAGCATATGGTAGAGCGATGGCATTAGATTGGCAAGACGGATGGTACTCTACACCAGAAATGAAAAAAGAAGCAAAGACACCAGGTTACAAACATATACATTTAGGTGGTAGTGATACCGAAGAAATAGATTATGAAATAGAACAAGATTGGGTTAAATCTATATGGGAACAAGTAGACCCAGGTGTTAAATTAATTAGACACTATTTGAATGGTCATCATAAAGGTCAATCAGGTGGTATTCATATTGATGGATGGACTGGCGATCAATATACAGTTATTGTTTATCTTACACCAGACTGGACGCCAGACGATGGTGGCACAATCGAGTTTTGGACACCTAATCTTACAGACGAAATGAGAGCGATGGCAGTTAATACACCATATGGTTTCTCAGGAAGTGCTGAACCTAACATTGTCAAATCATATTGGCCAAGAGCAGGTCGTGTTGTAGTCTTTGACGCAAGAATACCTCATGTTGCAAGAGCAGTAGAGAGTGATAAGTTTAGAGTTTCACTAGTATTTAAGTGTAGAAAACAAAATTAACGCTTGACAAAACGGCGATACTGTTATATAAATATAGCAGTATGCCAAACATAAATAACATCAATATATCAGACGCTGAGTTTACTGCCATGCAAGAATTGGCAACAGCGTTTATTTGTAAGCGTGCTTTTAAAGATAATAAAGAATTTAATTCACCAGAAGATATAATAAAAGATAAACCCACTAAAAAAGGTCTTGAAGATATTTTCACATATCAAAGTAAACCTTTATTAAAATTTCAAATTCCTATACAAAATAAAACGGTAGAAGATAAGTGGTTAAATACGTTTTATTTACAACAAAAAAAATTATTAAAAGAATTTTCTAACGCTAAGTTCACGGTATTTAATCGTGAGGGTGGGTTTATGCAGTTCATAACTGACCTGATAAAAGAAAAGTTTGGTATATCAAGAAAAGACGCATGGGATCCTGCTGATATATGGTTAATAAAAGACTCACCAAAATTTAGAAATCAAATAGCAAAAGAGCTAGATGGTCCAAGAGGCACGCAAACAATCAAA
>VTLG01012000.1_pt1 | contig 11316 bp, 2 predicted proteins | sample 4694571 | NCBI WGS metagenome assembly VTLG01 (sample SAMN12604809, study PRJNA352737) | marine metagenome | biome: ENVO:00000447; feature: ENVO:00000209|ENVO:00000569|ENVO:01000036; material: ENVO:00002151; isolation source: viral sequences binned using virsorter ... | reverse complement strand
AGTTATTATCAACAATATTTTTCTTAATTCTTTCATCAGATGTAGTTGTCCAAGAAGAATTATTTGCTTGGTTGTAAGCTCCACTTGACCCACCAATAAAAGCAGTGTGATCTCCTTTTCCTGTAAGGGCTTCTCCAATAACAACTTGATAAGAACCACCAGACTCACTAGGGTTTGTAGCTCTTCCAATAATAATAGATCTTTCTGCGTTAGTCATTACACTACCAGTTTGATGTCCTATACATATGTTATAAAAACCAGTAGTAATATCATCTCCAGCTTCGTATCCAAAGCCAAGGTTACTATACCCAGAAGTCACATCTTGCAATGCACGAGTTCCGAAAGCATGATTAGTATTATTAGTAGTATATCTTAAAGCTCTATAACCTACTGCATGGTTATAATTATTGCCTGAACCATTAGCACCAGACATAGCTTCATTACCAATCGCTACGTTGTATGCACCGGCTGTATCCGCTTGTAAAGCGTTATAGCCCACTGCCGTATTTCGAGAAGCATTAATGTTTTCTAATGCTTGATAACCTACAGCAGTATTATAATTTGGAGTAGTTTGAGCCCTCAACGCTCGATAGCCAACTGCGACAGCGTATCCCCCAGAAGTATTTTCCTTTAAAGATTCACTACCTACAGCAGTATTTTTATTTGCAGTATTATCTTCTAATGCACTAATACCTATGGCTACGTTTGAAGTTCCAGTTGTGTTATTCTGTAAAGCAACTCTACCAATCGCTGTATTACTACCTCCAGTTGTAACTGCATGTAAAGCGTCGCTTCCGACAGCAGTATTGCTACTAGCAGTTGTATTATTCTTTCCAGCTTGAGTACCGACAGCAGTGTTGTGCGTTCCAGATGTTGTATCCTTTAACGCTTCATAACCGACAGCAACGTTTTCATTACCATTTCCAGCTGTGCTTAAAGCACTAAAACCAACAGCAACGTTAGCTTGTGATGTATTATTAGATAAAGCACTTACGCCCAGTGCAGTATTATAATTTCCAGTAACGTTAGCTTGTAATGCGTTATAACCGATCGCAGTATTACCAATCGCAGTAGTAAATGATCCCCCTGCTTCATAACCAAAACCACTATTCCAATAACCAGATGTAAGATCCCTTAAAGCGTTCACTCCTACTGCTGTTATATTACCTCCAGTATTATTTTCTAAAGCCTGATGACCTACAGCAACATTATTATTTGAGGTTTGATTTGACTTTAATGCTTTATTTCCAACAGCCGTATTAGATGCTCCAGTTGTGTTTACGTTTAAAGCCTCATGTCCAACAGCAGTGTTGTTAGATGCTGTAGTATTTGCACCTAAAGTGTTTACTCCAATTCCGATATTGTAATTACCAGTGGTGTTTGCATCTAGAGTTAACACACCTACGGCTACGTTTTGCGTACCTGTTGTATTCGATGCTAATGCGTTATCACCTAAACCTGTGTTATAACTTGCAGTTGTATTATTGTTTAAAGAGTTATAACCAACAGCAGTGTTTTGTAGTCCTGTAGTATTGGCATCTAATGCAGCAGAGCCAACCGCAGTATTATTGTATCCAGTTGTATTTGCATCTAAAGCACCACTTCCTACTGCTGTGTTATTACCAGCAGTTGTGTTTAACATTAAGGCAGAAGTTCCAACAGCCGTATTATTGGAAGCTGTTGTGTTTTGATTTAATGCAGCATTTCCTATACCAACATTATTAGCTCCTGTTGTATTTGAAGTTAAACAAGCTTCCCCTACACCAGTATTAGCACTTGCTGTAGTATTAGCGTCTAAGCAACCTTTTCCCACAGCTACGTTATATTGTCCAGTTGTATTTAACATTAAAGCATCTTTTCCAACTGCTACGTTGCTGCCTCCTGATGTAACTGAATACATAGCAGATTTACCTACAGCTGTATTGTTACTAGCAGTCGAAGCATCAAACATAGATGCGTCACCAATAGCTATGTTGTTTGTTCCGCTAGGGTTGTTATAATAAGCGTTATAACCGATAGCTACGTTATAATCTCCATCTGTAATACCTGTACCAGCGTTAGCTCCAAATAGTGAGTTTCTTTGAGCACTTGTACCTGAGAAACTATTACCAGCATTTGTACCAGCTACAGTATTATTTTGTCCATCACTTGTTACGCCAGTAGAGAAAGCATTTGTTGATGCTGCTGTAACTCTACCTTGAGCGTCTACAGTAATCGCTGGGATGGCTGTGGCTGAACCATAGCTACCAGCTGTTACAGACGTATTAGCGAGCTTTGCAGCAGTCACTGCATCGTCAGCAATCTTTGCTGTAGTTACTGCTCCAGACGTAATCTTAGCTGTACTTACTGTACCGTCTCCGGGTGTAGGTATAGTTACAGCAGATCCTATCTGTACTATAAATACAGAATCACCAGTTTGTAAGTTAGCACCAAATACAATAGTATTACTATCTACAAGTGCAAAGCCTTCTGCCGGAGCAGATGTCCCTGTATTAGCTTTTTGTACTACACCATTGATACTTACTAATAACTGTGCTGCACTGGTTACACTTGCTGCTGAACCTGAGTTACTACCTTCACGTAAGTCGTATGTAGCTACACTACCATTTATAGTAGGTGCTCCACTACCACCGGCGGGGCATAAGAATAAGTATTTAAAGTCACCAGTAGATGTCACTTCACCCCAAGATGACCCATCATAGACCTTCATCTTGTTGGCATTAGTATCATATACTAAGTCACCTTCATCATTGTTAGATCCCGGTTCACCAGCATTTACACGATATCTGTTACCAAAGTCGTTGATATCGTTACTTAAGTTAAGTATGTCTGACTCTTTCAGTGTAGCTTTGTGGAAGTTATATACCTGACCTGAGCCAGTAGAACTTACCATAAATGATACACCAGCATCAACAGTTGAGCTGTTAAAAGCTGAGTTTATATTATTAATAGTTACAGTACTACCACCTACAGTTCTACCTGTAGTTGATGTACCAGATCCGTTAACAACTATACCACCAGCATCTGCTATAGATATAACTACACCAGCAGCAGGCTGTGTGTTAGGAAATGCTACCTCTGTAGCTATAACCTCTAGACCACCAATAGGTGCTAATTGTGCAGCCACATAATCTACAACAGCTCCAGATGTTGGAATCTGTGTATCACTATCTGATATAGATGTTTGTTTTAAGTCACTCGCTAGTTTAGCAAGGGTTACGTTAGAGTCTGCGATCTTAACTGTTGTTACGTTAGCATCTGTAATTTTAGATGTTGTAACAGCGTTAGAAGCAAGCTTAACATCAGTTACGTTAGCCCCAGCTATCTTAGCAGTAGTCACACCACTGTCAGCTATTTTCGCTGTAGTAACAGCATTATTTCCAAGTTTAGCTGTAGTAACGGCAAGGTCTGCAAGTTTAGATGAAGTAACTTCACCAGTTGCAATCTTAGCTTGTGTAACTGCATTGTTAGCAACTTTTGCATTAGTAACTGCGTTATCTGCAATCTTAGCTGTAGTAATTGCTGCATCAACTATCTCAGATGTACCAACAGAGTTGTCAGTCATCTTAGCAAGTGTTACCGAGTTATCAGCAAGTCTAGCAGTATCTACACTACTATCTTGTAGTTCAGCAGTTCCGACAGAATCATCTGCCATTTTAGCATTAGTAACAGAATTACTAGCTAGGTGTGCAGCATCTATAGATCCATCTACGTAGTGTTCTGAGTTAATAGAGTTATCTGCAATATTATCTCCGTCTACTGCATCATTAGCTAACTTAACATGTGTTACATTAGCATCTACAATGTTAGCTGTTACTACAGCATTGTCTGCAAGTTTGGCAGCTGTTACTGCATCGTTTGCAAGTTTAGCTGTAGTTATATTGCTGTCAGCTATCTTGTCAGTTGTAACTACACCACCCCCTAACTTAACATTAGTTATATTTCCGTCTGCTATTTCAGCTGTTGATATAGAAAGATCAGCTATCTTAGCACCTGTTATAGTCTGATTAGCAATCATGGTGTTTGTAACAGTACCGGTGTCACCTGTAGTGACAACAGTACCTGTTATGTTGGGTAGAGTAATTGTTCTGTCAGCTGTTGGATCAGTGACTGCTAGAGTAGTTTCGTGTGCATCATCAGTTGCACCTTCAAAAACTATCTGAGCTTGTGTTCCGAAATTTAGATCACCAGTCATTGTACCACCAAGGTTACTGATGGCACGAGCTCCCACCTCTTGTGTTTTGTACAAGTTTTGTGTAAAGTTATCGTTTAAATCTTCTGACTTGATAGCTGATCCAGCATAAAATGTTGCTGTTAAATCGTCTACACTGGTTTCTCTAAATATTTTGATTTTGGCTCCGTTAGCGGGAGCAGTATTAAATTGTAACGTGGTTGCATTAGGCAATGTAAATGCCGTAGTAGCCACACCATCGAGACTTGCTTTAATGTCCGAGGTCTTAAGATATGGGAATGTAAAGGAGTACGTTGTAGTACTATTGTTACCTGTATATTCGTTTTGTATAACAGCACTCATGTTAGTTGTTACCGTGTTTGATTAGTTGTTTGATTTCGGCATCTCTCTTTTGCAGTTGTTCTGCACCTTCGATGTTGCCTTCTTTCATTCTTTCCTTAGCTAATTGGGCGTTAATAATAGCCTGTTGGATGAGTGGTTTATCTTTCAGATATTGCATTTCAGCTATCTTAATATATTTATTAATCATTAAATCTAGTTCTCTATGTAAAGGTGTCAGTCTGGCTCTTAACTTAATAGTATCTTCACCGGGGCCACCTCTAGCTCGTAGAGCCATAAGATCTTTAATGACTTTTTGATTATCTGCTCTCTTTGCAATTCTCATAATCTCTTTATCTATACCCATTTGACCTAGGTATTTAAAGACAATCTGTCTATCAGCTGGAGTCCATTCGTATGATCCTGTACTGTCTTTCGCAAAAGCTCCCAGACCAGTATATCTGATGTCATGTAAAAACTGCATATAAGGTTTTACTTCATCACTAAACTTTACAGGACTAAATGCGTTAACAGCTCCAAGTACTGGATTAGCAGCATCTTTAACTTCTAAACCATCAATAGGGTTGATCTCAGCAGGCACTGTACCTTTTAGAACTGGTATTCTATTCTTGAAGAACTCTCCAATATCAGTCTCAATATCTCTTTGAGCTTGGTGTATAGCGTTAGCAATAACATTTAATCCACCACTAAGAGGAACCATAGAGTTAGCAGCACCGGCTATAAACCTTGCAGCTGCACGTGGATTTCCATTAAGTACATCAAATATTCTTTCTAGACCATATAATGGTGTATCGTTTAAGAATGTAGCACCGATAGTCCATGCAATTTTTGATTGCCAGTTTTCTATAATGTGCTCATCAGCATCTTTCATGTATGAAGCTAAGTCAGCTATAGGTGCAAGGACATGTTCTAGACCTATCCAACCTTTGTAGCTTACCCACTTGTTTAGACCGGGGACCCAGATAGTTTTAGGATCTAATCCTTGACTCATCTGATCTCTTCTAATCTTTGCATTGTAATGAAGATTACCACGTACGTTACCACTAGCAGCATAACCGAATAATGCAGCTACAAGAGTATTAGCTAAAGCTTGTCTGCCAAGATACTCAGCTCTTAGATCTTGAAATAGAACATGAGCATTTCGTGTTGTAGCCATTTCAATACCATGCTCCTTAAGAGCTGCGGCTATCTCAGAGTTTGTTCTAGCATAAATAGTCTTTGAATACTTATTCATGTTAGGTATAGCTGATATAGGTGTATATGATAAACCAACTTTCATGTAATTAGAAGCTGTACGTGGAAACGCCATAACTTCTTTAAGTACAGGATAAGCTGTTGTTGCATCATTTAGATACTTAGATAAACCATCATCTGTATTCAATGCAATATCACCAGTCAATGCTTTTACAACCTGATTCTTAATTAACCCATCTTCATCAAAGTAACTCTTATAGTTCTCAAGTTCAGCCTTCTTCATCATCTTCATGTTCGGCCAAGCTTGATCTGCTAGTACATCAGTGTATGCGTTCATACGTGATATCTGAGTAGCAACTGTAGATCCTGTATATACATCTGGAAATACTAGACCTGTCATACCAAATCGCATAGCCTTCATACCAGATAACTGTTTAAGATTAGACATAACTTTGAATTGATAAGCCTTACCCCAGTTACCTTCTTTCTCTGCTACTTTAATATAGTCCTCTAGTATATTCCATTCCTTATCAGTTCTAAATACAAAGTCCTTACGAGCTGCACTTAACAGAGCTTTAGGATCATTGTTTACTTTTTTCAACATACGATATGCGTCTGTAAGAGCACGTCTGTTTGTTTCAAATAAGGAAGTATTATAATAGAGTGTACGTTTTAAACCTTCAATACCACTTCTTGGTGCGAAAGGTATAGTTAAAGCATGTCCATATGCTAAGTGTAAAGTCTTAGTTAGTAGCTGTAACCCGTTAGTCATTCCAGCGTTGAATGCAGATATACCTGACAACATATTGTTGTAACGTACAGCCCATACAACCTTAGCAAACAAGTTCATGTTCTTAGGGTCAGGACTTCTAAGTAAACCTAGAGGTGTCATCTGACTGTCTGCCCATTTGTGTAACTTGTATAAAGTGTCAACATCACCATTAGTGTGAGAGAAAGCATCAAGTAAAGGTTTTAAAGCCTCTGGATTTGTCTTCTTTAATCTCTTTAGTTCTGCTGTAAACTTTCTATTCTTAGCATTTAGAGCATTTTCTACTGATTGAAACTCCTCTGTTAAAATATCTAAAGCTTCTTTTACAGTAGCTGGAGGTGTCTGGTCAAACCAGTCTTTGTTTTTTAACTGCCAACCTGATATGTATTTGTTTAGTGCATACTCATTTAATAAGAACTCAAGCTTCTCAATAATTAGATTCATGCCACGGTCTGTATCTATAGACGGAGCCATTTCCTCAAGTGCTCCAGCAATAGTATCTACCTCTCTACCTAGTGTATCCATTACTCTAGCAGATGATTCAGCTATAGGTCTACCTAAAAATCTATCAAACAAATATTTAATAGAGAATGCTACAGCACGGGCTTCATCTTCTGGTAAGTATTCTACTTTAAACAATCCACCAAGTATATTCTTAACGTCTCTTGGACCAGAGAATACTTCAAATAGATCGTCCATAGTTTCAGCTCCGATGATATCATTAAAGATACCCCATGCAGCTCTACTCATTTCTTTACTTGAAAATCTGATACCATCTACAACAGCATCAAATCTACCTATCTCTCTAGCTTCTTCAGCTACACCCATCACAGCACTACGTGATGTAGGACCTACCATAAGACCTTTTTTTCTCATAGAATCTGTAATAATAGGTGCAGGGTCGCCAGTCGAAAAGTCATCACCATTTTTAATAGCAGTTGTATCTGCCATGTTACGTGCTACATTTCCGGGAGGTGTACTCTGTTTAGCTTTTGCTGCATCAGTAAGTGCATCTGAGTTAAGGTCAGGGTCTAATCCATTAATATCTAGTTCTAGCTGGTCAGGATTGTTCATCTTTCTGTCTATTGCAGCTTCATCTTCGATAGCTCTAAAAGCATCTTCTTGACGTGCTACATCATCCATATTAACATTACGACCTACTAGATCTTCAAGAGTTAGCTTTTCATCAAGTAGCATATCCTGTACTTCTCTGCTTAGGTTTTCATTACCTAAAGAAAGTATCTCATCTATTTCTTGTATTCTAATTAATCTGTCGTTATCAGCACCTAATGATAGGTTTGTCTGTTTATATTTTCTAGCTGCTTCATCTAAAGGTTCAAACCAATCCATAGATTTAGCACCTTTACTTAAATCAGCATAACCGCCTATAACACTACCGACAGCAGCAAATGGTGCAGCTTCTAATGTATTCTTTAGCTTACGCATTTGTGGGCTATCACTTGTGTTAGTTCTAAAAAAATCAACTAACGGAAATCTTCCACCGGGTCCGAATGTTTTAGGAAACATTTGACTCAGGTCATCAGTCATAGTTTGCTCTTCGGATATGTCATTTAGATAGGTAATACCCATATCCATGACACCATGAGCTGCACCAGTAGCTAGTAGTTTTTGAAACCATGGTTTACTAAGCATTGCACCACCAGCAAACTTTGCATTGAGTGAACCTTGTACCATGTTACCACCTAGAATACCGGGTATTACAAGTGATGATATACGACGTATAGCTTGATGTGTAGGATTGTCGAGCATTGTAGCATTATCCCACGCATCATCTACCTTATCCATACCGGGTATAAGTGTACCAGCTGCATCCATTACAAAGTCAGCAGTTCCTAATCCGGGAGCTGATAAACCTTGAAATACATTGTCTAATATTTTTAATGGGTTAGATGATCCATATAGACTTGTGTTAGCAGAAACTTGACGTTTGTTATCTCTTACTTCTTGAGTAGACATACCAAAGTATTTCTGATTAAATTCTTCCTGTCTTTCGTCCTTTTCTGTACCACTTGGTAAGTTCCACCAGTCGTCATATTCCTGACGCATAGTATCGTGATTCTGTTTGATGTTCAGATCTACGGAGCTATTACCAAATTTGTATCCAAAAGGAGCAGAGAAGACAGGGTTAGCATCTTTAGAGGTGGGCTCTTCTTGTTCTGGTTCAAGAAAGTCAAGACCTTCTAAAGTTTGTTCTTCTTCGTTCATTGTAGAAATTTATCTCGTATTTGTTTATTTAGTAATAACTGATATAACTCAACACCTTGAGCAGCTGCATCTTTTTTTAAAGCTTCCATACAAACTCCAAAAGCTTGCTTGCTCAAATCTTTACCATATACATCGTTAGCTGTAGGACCTAGATGATGGTCACACCATTCATCAGCTCCCCATTGTATAGCTGTTTGTTTCTGAGCAGCTTTAGTATTAAGTTTAGATTTAATGGCATTTTTTAGTTTTACACCATTTACATCTCCTAGCTGATCTGATTCAATATGATTTAAAAATCTATTGTTTTGTGGTTCACCATTTACAAAGTTATAAAAATCATCAGCACTTACGTTACCATCTTTTACTTGTTCATTAATTAAATTCATTAAAGATGTTTGACGTTTGTCACCCTTTAGTTCATTCCCAAAGTTACCAGTTAATCTATCATTGATTTCTATAGATGTAATACCATTAAATACAACACCAGCATCTCTAACAAATAAAACTTTACCGTCTTTTGTACGCTTCTGTTTAAATGCACCTTGACCACGATAACCTCTGTTATCAAACGGTATTGGTGTTCCAGTTTTGCTATCTATACCAAGCAATACATCAATCACAGAAACAGCATCGTTGTAACGCTCTTCTATACTTTTACCTGTACCAGCTGTTTCACTAAATACAGCTAATGTAGCACCAAGCATTTCCCTAGCTTTATCTGTACTTGACTCATCCATAACATCTTCTAAAGAGTCAGCTCCTAATACTTTAGCTAGCTTTTTCTCAAAGAATGGTAATAGTTTTTCATCAAGACCTTTAACTTCAGTACCTCTAGCTTGTGCTAAACCCTGTAAGTCTTTCATGATAAAACCTATCTCTTGCTGCTCATCATTATAATCTACAGCCCATGTCATGTATGTAGCCATCAGATCACCATTTCTGTATGATTGTAGAAGAGTAGAGTTAAATGTATTCTCATCTACATTCTCTGAATCATATCCAATTAGTTCAGCAAATGCTTCTCTTGCATATTTGTTACCATTTGTTTTCTGCCAGTCAGAATAAAACTCTTGTTTAATACTTCTGTCAGGATTAAAGTATGAACCATTAGCAAGCTTATCTATATATGGTTTAGCTTCAGCTTGTAGTCTACGATCATTTACATGTTCGATTGCTTTTGTATTTGCACTATCAGCTTTTTCCCAAGCTTCACGTAGTCCGATTAAAAAGTTAGGATGCTTACCTATAATACGATTATGCTTTGCATTCTTATTACCAGTAGCTCCTGTAATCTCATAGCCATGTGGATTGTTTTCATCTATACCTAGTACTACTTTTTGATACTTTATCCAACCAGCTTCACCAGTAAATCGACTGTCACCTACAAGACTTTCTGCCCATGTATAGAACTCGTCTGCTTTGTTTAGAGTTACCTTTCGACTGTATACACCTTCTCTGGTTTTTACAGGTAGTGAGTATACATTATTCTGTACAGTCTTCCAGACAGCCTGTGCTTCAGCATAGTTGTCAGCTTCTAGAGCAGCTTCGATCTGATTTAATCCACCATCAATGACAGCTGTACGATCCATAAACTGTTGCTCAAGAGATAGCTGTGACTCTTTTACAAGTCCTTTCTGTCTAAATAACTCTTGTATTTTAAAACCAGTTTCAGACTTAGGATTGATACCTAGTCTATTTAATATCTGTACAGCTCTAGTCTGGTATAGTCTAGTCGCTGTAAACTTATCAATGTCACCTTCGACAGACGCAAGCATGTCTTGCTCTATACTATCAAAGTTAGTCTTAATATCATTAAAAAGTAGTTTCTGAAGAACTGGGTTACGAGTCTTCAGAACCTGTCCCATATAGTCAAACTCTTGTTCAGCATCTAAGTCTCCACCTAGTGCTTGTTCAACTAATTTAGTTTGTTGGTTAGCGGCATCATCTAATGCACTGCTTTGTCCAACTCTGTTATAAGTATATTTAATCTTATCAAGTGTACCATCAGAAGCTAGAGTGTTAAACTCATCTATAGCGTTTGTTGTTGCTATGTAATCCTCTGTAGTTTGTGCTAAAGTCTGAAAGTTCTTAGCTAGTGTAGGGCTAAGTCTGCCCCACACTCCAGCTAATCTATCATACTCTGCTGCTTGATCGTTAGCAGATTTAATCTTGACTTCTGCATTTGTCTTCAAAGCATTCATACGTGCTTTATAAGGTGCATCAGTTTCAAGCTTATATACTTCTTCGGCATTCTTTTGCATAAGGGTATTACGCCTAGTCATGTCCGATATTCGTGTCTTGTCAAGCTCTTTTTGTACACGAGCCTGCTCTCTTAATGCGTCGGTTGTAGTTTTCGATTGCTGTTGTATGGCACTTATGCCAGCTCTCGATAATTGTGTACCCCCGAACCTACCACCTTTGGCGTACCGTTGTGGTTTTTCTGTTCTTCTTACCATTATACACTTGGAGTAAAGCTGCTAACTATCTGTGATGCCATCCCTGCAAGACTAGATATACTTGAACCCCATACTTGTGCTGATGCAGATGATGGAGATATCATAGCTCCTCTTACTGGCTCAGGACCAAAGTCATAATC
>VTLG01006925.1_pt1 | contig 11316 bp, 11 predicted proteins | sample 4694571 | NCBI WGS metagenome assembly VTLG01 (sample SAMN12604809, study PRJNA352737) | marine metagenome | biome: ENVO:00000447; feature: ENVO:00000209|ENVO:00000569|ENVO:01000036; material: ENVO:00002151; isolation source: viral sequences binned using virsorter ... | reverse complement strand
CGTCTTTAGCCAAGGGGTTTGGATTAAACGCGGATGGAAGTCTTATAGGAGACCTTGGCGCTGCTCCTACAAAAGAAGGTGCATCATTATTACAAAGTGATTCGATATTTTCCTCAAAGGGTGTATTATTAAGTGTAGGGAAAGCTAATTTAGCAGGAAGCGGTCGTTTAAGTGTATATTCTGGAATTTCTGAATTAAGTATAGTTTTGTATATTGATAGAGAGAGAGGTGTGGTAAACTACTTAGATATAGGAAGTGACTTCACCCTGCACATAGATAAAGAACTCAATAAGACTCTTAGCATAGATCAAGGTTCTTCACGAACTTCATACATCGATAAAGAACTGTTGATGGAGATTTAAAATGGCCGCTAATGAAATTCACGTAGATGACGTTGGAACAAAATTTGTTGTTACCATAAAAGACGACACTGCCATTATCAATATTTCCGGCGCTACTACAAAAGATATTATTTTTAAGAAGCCTTCTGGCACAAAGGTGACAGCAGCAGCATCGTTTGAAACAGATGGAACAGACGGTGTGTTAAAATACATCACCACAGGGACCGAACTGGACGAAACAGGAACATATAAAATACAGGCGCACGTTGTTTTATCCGCTGGTAACGATTTTCACAGTGACATATCAACCTTTAAGGTTCATAGAAATATTTAGGGGGCAGCATGGCTTGGCAAAACGAGATGTCTATCATACTTCGTCACCTAGTTAACGATCTGGATTCCAGTTCCTATACCTTTTCTGACGACAGAATAGAAGAAACCATTTTAGTGGCGGCACAACTGGTGCTTCACGAGATGGACTTTGAAAGTACGTATAGTGTAGATGTGGACAGTTCGTCTTTGTCTCCAGATCCTACGAATTCTTCAAATAAAGACGATGCTTTTATTAGCCTCGTTTGTCTGAAGTCTGCGTATATTTTACTTGGCAGCGAAATCAAAACCCACGCGCTTAACGCGATTTCTCTAAAAGACGGCCCCTCCTCCTTGGACTTGAGGGGTATCGTGCAGGGGTTAAATATACTCTTTGCCGATATAACAAAAAGATACGACGAAGCCAAGGTTCAATATCAGCTTGGTGGAAGTGTTGCTGGCCAAGCTGTTCTGGGGCCATATTCTCCCGGCAGTGACAATGTATCAAGATCAAATTATTCCTCAAGATCAGGACATTTTGAATAATGTCAGAATACACCAAAGATAGCTTAAAGACCAAAATTACCGCAGACCTCGCGGATAACGCAGAGGGAGGTATCACTGCGCAGGATGTAAGAGACAATATGATTAACATAGTGGACTCTGTTAATCCTATCATGGCAAGTGGGTCAAGTGTTTACTTTAAAAATGATATTGCTATCTGGTCCAGTGGTGTTACTACAAAGAATTATCCTCTGGGTGTAATTAAAGGGCAATGGGGAAAAAATTCAGGCGGGTTTTACGACACGTCAGCTATCCGCTTTTCAAGCGGCGGGGACACAGTTAATAAAGATGACGGCCACATATCATTTTACACAGCCCCTTCTGGATCTCTTAGCACTACAGGCGGTCCCGATTTAAGATGTAGAATGATGATCGCCAACAGTGGTGTTATTTCTATGTACGGCAGTGGAGTTATTCACCCAACGCTGCACTTGCAATCTATACATGGTTCCGGTTTAAATCTTTTGTTGGATGGGTCACCCAAAGATATAGCGGTTCCAGACAACACAAACTTCCACCTAGGTCATTGGAATTACACCAACTCCACGTTCACCAACAGGTTTACAATAAATCACAATGGTCATTTGGGCCTAGGAGTTGACCTGCCCCTTCAGCCTGTTCATATTAGACATTCCGGCGATGCTTTAAGGTTAGATCATCAGAACACTTCTCCCAACAACGCTGACATTCTTCTATACAAATACGACACAGCAACGTCCAGTTATGGTGACGATGATATGCGTCTCGGGTTTGGCATGGGGGTTGACGCCATCGGTAGTGGAAATGGATATTTCTTTATTGGACATGACTCCAATAGAGATTTTTCAGTTACTTCAACAGAATCAATGCTTGTAGTTAACAGTGGGGGAAATGTTGGCATAGGCACTACTATACCGAAAGAAAGGTTGGTAGTGGGAGAAGATCTGGGCGATTTGAGTACGACAGGCAATGCCGTTGTCATTGGCTCCAAAGATGGCCCATCACAACTATTTGTTGGCTCAGGCATCAATAATACAGAGACTGCCAACTATGCTAGAGCAAAATGGGAACACGACAACCAAAGATTTGTTTTAAGTACTAGAAGCAATTATCTGCACAATGCAGATCAACTAGTTTTAGATTCTACCAATGGTTATGTAGGCGTAGGAGCTTCTGGACATCCTTCAACAGTGTGGCGTCCTGCCTATAATTTACATGTAGCTGCTAGCGGCGCTTCCAGCAAAATTGCTTTGGAGAATTCACGCAACACCGAAACAGCCCTATACATCGGAAAAAATACCGATGGTAGTGGGGCGGTTGCTAATGGTCACTGGTCGCAAATAGGATATAAGTCTGCTACCGAAGTTCTTAAGATTAACAACTCAGGATCATTTGTTCCCTCTCACTTAACCATTGACAGGCTTGGGCGAGTGGGGATAAGTACTGATTCAGTATATGGTTCTAATACCATAGGCACAGACAAACTGCACATCCATGGTGAAAATTCGGCAATTCTTATTGGAACCCCTGTTGGTGGATCTGGGAAAACAGCATTGAGGCTATTGGGTTCTAGAGAATCAGGTTCTGGATCTGATGACCACGCCTTTATTCAAGCTGGAACCACGTCTGGTGATACTGGTGCAAAATTGCGCATAACCAGAATGGATACTGACGCTACCAACATTTCACGTATGGATGTATATGCAGATACTTCTGAGTTTCATGGGAAGCTATCTCTTGCGGGGAATATTTTACTAAACGACTATTGGATTAGTAACGATGGTGGCAATGAGGGTCTTAGAGTTGGCGATGATGGCAAGGTTGCTATCGGCAAGGCTCCGGGCGCTACTCATGTATTTGAGCTTAACAGCGGTCAGGGCGCTCAGCCAACAAGCACACTGTGGATAAACACTTCTGATAGTAGAATTAAAGAAAATATTACAACAATAGACACGTCTGGCGCTTTGGACAAGATTATGTTGTTAAGACCTGTAAGTTTTAATTACACAGATGATTTCTGTCATTGCATTAGTTCAAATCCCGTTCAAACCCACTATAACTTTATAGCTCAAGAAGTTGAAAGCGTCTTTCCTGATTCTGTAATTGATACCGATAATCATGTCGAGGATCATCATACGGGTGAGATATTAATATCTGACCTTAAGGCATTAGATGCTCACGCTATTAACATACATTTAGTTTCTGCTGTACAAGAGTTAAAAACACAACTTGATGCGGCATTAGTTAGAATTTCAGAACTAGAATCCTAATAGGAGAAAATCATGGCTGATCCAGCAGTCAATATAAGTGGTACTACAGAAAGAAACGGTAGCATCGTTGTTGGCGCTCCAAAAGCCGCCGGGACTGGTGCTCTTGGTAGTAATTATATTAAAACCCCCGGAGATGCAGCGGCGGCCACATCAGGGCCAGCCCGTGGTGTCAATGACGCTATGGATATTGCTACAATAGTTACCAAGTATGGCTCTAGATTTGATGACATTAGGTATTACACAGGTGACGCCGACGCTTAAGAGGGAATGACATGCCCATTAATATTCCGCCCAAAGTATTTGATAAATTCAACGAGGCCATCCTTCTCTTTAACAGAACGGTCACCTTAGTGTACCCTGAAAAAAGAGAAAGGTGTCCTAATTGTATTACTAATACCATTGGCGGAAGGTCTATCAATACCTACAGGAGCGGTGGAGCCTTTCCATTTAGTAGAGGGGTTCTTTGTCCTCTTTGTGGGGGTAAAGGGGTAAAGCGGATAGAAAGCACTGAAGAAGTCGAAATGAGAGTTTATCACAATCGTAGGGATTGGGTAAATGTGGGATTTGAAGTAGATATTCCCACCGGATCAGTTCAAACTATTTTTTATATGTCTGATTACGCCAAGGTTACAAAAGCTAAAGAATTGCTGGTTGATGTGGGAAAATACAATAAACTAAGATTTAAAAGGATGGGAGATCCTTTTGTTCAGAGTTTAAAACAAAACCCCACGCAATACGGTGTTGTTTTTTGGGAGAGGGTATAATGGCGAAAGAAATTATTGTAAGACTTTTAGAGAATGATAAGATAATTATGCGTAAAATTCTAAAAGGGATGGCTTCTAAAGCTAACGAAAGACTTCTTGTGACTTTGCGAAAGAGTAGGTTGCAGATAGTAGACTATATCGAATCGGTCATTTTGAATACTCCAGAAATGAAGGAATTACAAAACGGCGTTCTTCAAGCGGAATTTGGCTTGACCCCCGGCAAGGCCGCTGCCGCCGTCGAGGACATAGCAAAAAGAGTTGGTCAAAGCGTTACTTTTAAAATGGAAAGAGTAGTTGCCGATTCTACTTCTGGATTAAAGGGCGGAATAACTATTTTAATTCAGCCTGTTGATTTTTCTAATGTTATAGCTACACCGCAAGCTATTGTAAGAACAGAAAAAGGAAAACAATTAGATTGGTTGAAATGGTTGCTATTTAAAGGAGATGCGATAATTATTGACAGTTACGAATTCAAAGCTAAAAGTGGTACTGGTAGAAGTAGAATGGGCACTATGACGGAAGTGTCTGGCGGGGTGTGGAGGGTTCCTCCTCAGTACGCTGGAACTCCAGACAGTAACTTTATAACTAAAGCATTACAGTCTGATAAAACTGCCAATAATATTTCTAAAATTTTATTAAAAAACATGGTTAAATAGTTTAGAGGCCGATCATGGCAGAAAGCCACGCAAGATTAAATAAGATTAACAATGTGGGTGATACCAGTATAACCCCTTTGATTAGAGATAATCTTGTAGAGTTTTTTGATTGGGGTATTTTAGATGCGGGCGGATTCTTCAATGTGAGTATACCAACCGCTGGCTTTTATGGTGGCAATAAACATAAGCTTAAAATAGTTGATGATCCTAATTATAACTATGGACAGGTATGGGAGGGGTTTCGATCCAATTGGGTTTGGCAGAGTGGATTAACGTCCACAGATCAGCCTTTAGTTGTTCAGAAATTATTGGAAGATTCTGAATACCCGAAGGGAAAGCGCTCCCCCGGAGTATCTGGGGTTTTTATTGGAACCGCTTTTCAGCCAGCGTCTGGAGTTGGGACATATGCTTATCATATTGATTATCCACAAGGTAGAGTGGTTTTTGATAGCGCGATCCCCAGCGGTAGTGATGTACAAGCTGAATTCAGTTACAAGTGGGTAAATGTTATTCCCGCCACTAACGAATTCTTTAGGGAAGTTCAATATCGCTCACAGAGAGCCGATGGAGATTTTACATTGGCGGGTTCTGGAGATTGGTCCCAGATAGGCGAGACAAGGTTGCAACTACCGGCAATAGCTGTTGAACCAACTGTTCGTAGGGATCATAAGCCCTTCTCCTTGGGAACTTCAGAATCTTACGTGTCGTCAGACGTTTTGTTTCATGTCTTAGCAGAGGATGATTTTACAAGAGACAAGCTTATTGACATGGTTTCCCTACAAGGCGACAAGAGTATTTTTATGTTTGATAGTGATAGAATTGGCAGGAAAAATGATTTTCCGTTAGACTACAGAGGAATGGTTTCAGCCAGTGGACAACGATATCCAGAACTGGTTGCTCCAAGCGGTGAGGGAGGTTTTCCCGGCGCGGGAAAAGGATACAGGGTTGATGGCACTGTACAGGGAAAGGTTACTGTCTTACGTCTAGCAGACGCTAGAGTAACAACTACCAGCACTTTACATCCATCTTTATATCATGGGGTTGTAAGAATAACTACTGAAGCAATTTTATGAAAAACCCTTCTTTTGGTGTATAATTAAACGAGTATAGTATCCCCTCAGACAAGGAGAGGTAATAATGCCGAATAGAGTATTTTGGGCAGGTGAATCCCTCGGTATTGACACAAATGTTAGACGACTAGGCAATCCGTCGCCCGGTTCAGCAACAAACGTTCGTGGCATACAAAGCGTTGGTATCACCACCACATTCAATTTAGAACAAGTTTTTCAACTAGGTCAACTTAGTGTTTTTGAAGACGTAGAAGATATTCCTGATATCGAAATTACGATTGAAAGAGCACTTAATGATGATGCGAGTATGTACATTTTAAGTGGAGCCACTTCTGGCAGCACTCTTACTCAGAACCAGAATGTACAATGCGATCTTTACTTCAGTGTATATCCCGACACTCAGGATAATGCTGATGACGCTGCTCCTAAAGCGCAAGCGCACTGTTCAGGCATGTATGTTTCTTCAATGAGTTGGACCTTCCCAACTGATGGAAACTGCACTGAATCGTTTACGTTTGTTGGTAACGGCAAGAAGTGGACTAGCTCACCGTCAACTAACATCTCTTTTGATGCTCAAGGTGTTCCGACATCACCGGACGAAGCTAAGCTTTGGCGTCGTCAAGATGTTGAACTTAGCAGCATTCCTGCTAAGGTTAGCGCGATGGATTCGACACCAAAAGTTACTAACGCTTCAGTTAGTATCGATCTTGGTAGAGAAGCCATCAACGTTCTTGGCAAGAAGCTACCTTACTATCGTTATGTAACCTACCCCGTGGAAGTTACCTGCGAGCTTGAAGTGTTAGTTAGAGATGTTGACGGTGCAACCGGTGACAGGGCAGACGGTGTTGACGCCGTTCCCGATCCGGGCGATGGCACTGGCTCTAACGTTACTGAAGATACCATTATCTTCGTTGGAACTAGACGTGGCTCCCAGACTAGTGCTAAGTACAAAAAATGGGACTTGGGCACTAAGAACAAGCTTACTGGTGTAACTTGGGGTGGGGGATCGACCGGTGGTGAAAACGCCACAGTGACGTTCTCATACAGAAACTTTAACGAGTTTACTTACACTGAGCAAACATCCGCGTTTTAAATTTGATTAAAGGGGGAAACCCCTTGTCAGTGCGTATTGCGATAGCCGTAAAGGATAGGCAAGTGAGCGTACTGGCAGAATACAAAGGAAATAGGGGAAGGCTATGAAAACAATTAAATTCCCGTTTGTGATTTTTCATTATGAAATTTTATGAGCGGGAATTTTTTGTATCAAGGATAGCATCCGGTCTTTTAAAATATGAAAAGGACGGACTGTTGTTGTATATGCATCCCCTAACTTCCTTGCAAGTTTATGAATCTCAGGAAATATTCAAACAAACTTATGAACAGGCATTGTCTGAGGGGATAATGACTGAAGAAGAAGGATTGTTGATGCTAGTAGAGCACGGACTGTGGACGGATGAGGAGCAGGATATAATGAATGGAATAGAAAAGGATATGGAAAAACTGAAGATTGAAATATACCAAGCTTATTTCAAATCAAGTTTAAGAGATGCCGCTAGAGATTTATTACAAAAAGCCACAAAGAAATACACTGAGCTTTATGAAAAAAGACATTTCTACGATTACGTTAATTGCCAAGGACTTTCTACGTTTGCTAGATGGAATTGGATTATAGAGAATTCCGTTAAATATGCTGATGGCAGACCCTATGATTGGGGGGAAATTAGCACTCAAGACTTTTTAGCACATTATCAAAGTTCTGCTTTGGACGAGGGACAATATCGGGAGTTGGCTAGGAATGAACCTTGGAGAACAATTTGGAATGCTGGGAGGAAGGCCGGGAAGTTGTTTGATAGACCGGCAACAGAATTAACAACAGAACAGAAAAGTTTAATGGCGTGGTCGGGACTATATGACAACATACAAGAGTCGACTGAAGCTCCAACTGATGAAATCATAGAAGATGACGATGCTTTAGATGGTTGGTTGCTTATTCAAAAGCAAAATACTGATCGAGATAAAACCAAGTCGCTGGCAGACGAGTTAGCTGGAACGAAGAATATGGAAGCAGATGAAGTCATCGTGTTTGGCGATGCTAAAAAGATCAATACATTGAATACCGCAGAATCAAATTGGACTAAAAAACAGAGGATGAAACAAATGGAAGCAGCGAGCGAGAGGGGCGAGGAGGGTGTTCGATATGACAGGTTTGATGACATGGTTCAAAGAAAGACTATCGAACAAAATCAATCAATTTAAAAAGAAGGGAATAACATGGAAGACAGTTATGACGAGTTAGTTCGGCAATCTGATAAATTTAAATCGGATAAAGAGCAGAGATATAAGGAAGTCTCTAAAGATAGATTGCTTAAAATTTCTACAAAAAAGATACAAACGACAATGATCGGCGCTTTAAGCTCATTGGAGAAACAATTTGGCTTTTTGTGGGGGCATGACCAAGATGGCGAAATGTCACCAGAACAGCAACACATGAAAGACCTTTATGAAGAAGTTAGATCAGAAATATTGGATAAAGGGAATAATCAAATAAGAAATCTTGAAACCGAATTCAATTATTATGATATTAATTGGTTAAGATACAGAATGGTGATACCTGCAAAAACTATGGAGGAACAATAAGATGGCTGAAAAAACTCAAAAAAGATTAACAGTTGAATCTAAAGATTCGAAGGGGAAAAAGAAAAAGATAGTACTCATTTTGCCCAACGCAAAAATTAATAAAGATGCCCAGCTTGTATACAATCAGTCATTTAGTTCGGCCTTGAAGTCCGGGGCCATTCTTAGACAGAAGTTGGACCAAGTGATGCGAGAACAGGGAATTTGGGATGACACAAAGCAAAAAGAATACGACCAAATCATGGTCGATATCAATGATAATGAAAAAAGGTTGGCTGGCGGTGGCATCGCTCTTAGCGAGGCTAAAGCGCTGGCCGTTGAAATGAGGGGCTTGCGTGAAGATTTTCGTGGGTTAATTGCCGAACGAACTTCCATGGACGGCAATACCGCAGAAGGCCAAGCGGACAACTCCCGGTTCAATTACCTAGTATATGCCTGTATGCTGGATCAAGAAGGCAAGAGGGTTTTTGATAGTTTTGATCATTATGAAGAGCGGGCTGATGAGCCTTTTGTAGTAGATAGTGCTGCTGCGCTAGCTGAAAGGTTGTACGGTTTAGATCCTGATTATGATAAAAATCTTCCTGAAAACAAGTTTTTACAAGATTATAGCTTTGTTGACAAAGATTTGAGATTTGTAAATGATGATGGCCATCTGGTAGATCTAGATGGTAGACTTGTAGATGACGATGGAAGGTTTATAAAGTATGATAATGATGGCAATAAGGTGTATATTGATATAGATGGAAACGTTGTAACTGAGGAAGGTGACTATAAGATGGACTTTTCTCCGTTCTTGGATGAATCCGGTGAACCTGTGCCTGTTCCCGAAAAAGAAGAGAAGGCAGAGGCAAGTGAAGAAAAGAACGAAGAAGAATCACCTAAAAAGGTTAGTAAAAAGAAGACTACGGCTAAGGCTAAAGTAGATTCCCAAGAATAGTTAATCATCCTTGGACAGATGGGTGTACTGCTTATCTTCACGGTAGCGGTACGCCCATTTTTTTATGCGAGACTATAAATGGCATCAAGATTTGTTTTAACAGCACAATTACAATTGCAAGCTCCAAATGTAAGAGCAGTTGTAAGGACAATTCGTAGAGAGCTAGCTGGGATTGAGATAGACTTAAAGGTAAAGGGTCTTGAGAAGATTAAGAAGGATCTTAAAGACTCGGCTACCGCCATGAAGAAAATGAAAAAGGAGACAAAAGCTGCTGGTGACAGTTTCGCAAGATTCAATTCACAATTGGGCAAGGCCATAAAAAACGTTATCAGGTATGATATTGCTAGAAGCATTGTTACCGGTCTTTCGATGGCTATGAGACAGGGGCTTCGGGATGCTATAAAATTCGAAAGAGAATTAATTAAAGTTGCTCAGGTAACTGGCAAAGCCACGGTAAATTTGTCAGGTCTGACAAAGGAAATTACCAACCTTTCTACTAGATGGGGCGTTGCATCACAGGCGCTTGTAAAAACCGCTAGAGTGTTAGCTCAGACCGGTTTGGCAGCTAACGATGTAACTAAAGCAATGAAGGCGTTAGCCCTAACCACTCTTGCTCCCACCTTTGATGATATTGCCAATACTACAGAAACTACCATTGCGATAATGCGGCAGTTTAATATAACCGCTGGAGAAGTGGAGAGAGAGTTGGGCAGGATCAACGCGGTGGCTGGTCAGTTCGCCGTAGAAGCTGCCGATATTGGAGTAGCCATCAGACGAGCAGGTGGAGCGTTCAAAGCTGCCGGTGGCCAGTTGATGGAATTGGAAGCCTTGTTCACTAGTGTACGAAGTACCACGCGAGAAACAGCAGAAACTATCGCTACAGGTTTCCGTACCATTTTTACTAGAATGCAGCGCCCAAAAACCATTAAGTTCTTGCGGTCTATGGGCATAGAGTTACAAAACCTTCAGGGGCATTTTATAGGTCCATACGAAGCGGTTAAAAAACTTCATTACGCCCTCAAAGGATTAGATCCTAAAGATATTAGATATTCTCAAATCGTTGAACAGTTGGGTGGATTCCGACAGGTATCTAAGGTTATTCCATTGATTCAGCAATTTGAAGTTTCGCAAAGGGCATTGAACGTTGCTATGGCTGGTGGAACCAGTCTAGCTACAGATGCGCAAAAAGCTCAGTCTGGTTTGGGTGTTCAACTCACCAAGGTCAAGGAAGAGTTTGCAGATCTAATTCGTACTGTTTCGAATAGTGCTGGCTTTAAAGCGATGGCTAAAACCGTTCTGTCTTTGGCTTCTGCTCTTATAGCGTTAGCTAAAGCTATTACTCCTATTCTTCCTTTATTGGGGATGTTAGCCGCCGGAAAAGGCTTGTCGATGGGCATGGGCTTTTTAGGTGGTAGAATGGGCGGGAGAAAAATGGCGAGGGGTGGATTGGTTCCCGGTAGGGGTAACGGGGATACTGTTCCCGCCATGCTAGAACCCGGCGAGTTTGTATTGAGAAAGTCTGCTGTAAACAGTATTGGGGTCAGTAGGCTTTCGGGTGTTAATAGATACAGCGGCGGTGGCAGGATTAAGATGAAGAATGGCGGAAAACCTGAGATTACCCAAAAACCAATAAAGATTGGGACGGAAAAGAAGTTTGGTTTGTTGGCCAGCACGGTTAACCTGCGAAATAAAGACCCAAAGGATTATGTAAAAGTAGAAGCTCTTATGAGTACTAGTAGTAATAGGTATGCTAGGAAGATTGTTGCGCGTGATGATCACAGGGGAAAATCGG
>VTLG01002063.1_pt1 | contig 11317 bp, 5 predicted proteins | sample 4694571 | NCBI WGS metagenome assembly VTLG01 (sample SAMN12604809, study PRJNA352737) | marine metagenome | biome: ENVO:00000447; feature: ENVO:00000209|ENVO:00000569|ENVO:01000036; material: ENVO:00002151; isolation source: viral sequences binned using virsorter ... | reverse complement strand
GGACAGCCAGTAGTACACTCATCAGAGATACTAGTGAGAACTACTGGTGATATCGCATTAGAAGATGCAACTAATTCTACTAGTGATGGAATGTTAGTATTAAACGGAACGGATAGTTCATCATCTAACGCTGGTGATAATTTCGATTTAGAAGGTGCAACTGGTATAACAGTATAGATAATTTGTATAAATAAAACAAAAGGTATAAAATATGTCAGCAATAATTACTGAAAAATTTAGACAACATAACGCAAATCAATTCCATGAATCTTTTTCTGAAGCGGCTGCTTCAGTTTATTATCTTTTTATAGGAAAGGCAACAGCGTGGACAAGTGGAACTACTACAGGAAATGATAGTTCGCCTCCAACACCAGCTGATTCCGTAGGTGAATCAGAATATTATGCTTGGGATTCAATGTTGGCCGCAAAGAAGATTGCTTCAACAGATATTACATTTGCAATTCCAAGAAGAAACTGGTCAAATGGTACAACTTTTGATATGTATAAACATAACATAAGTTCATCAAATACATCTACATCTGGTGCATCAAATCTTTACGACTCAACTTTTTATTTTATCACATCTGATTTTAGAGTATATAAAGTTTTAGATAATAATGGTGGTACTGCATACTCTGGTTCAGAACCAACTTCTGAATCTTCAGCACCTTTTGCATTAGGTGGTTATGTTTTAAAATTCATGTATCAAATTTCTGCTTCAGATGCAGCTAAATATTTGACAACAGACTTTGCACCTGTATCTACTAATTCAACTGTAAGTGCAGCTGCAGTAGATGGTGCTATTGAGTCACTTGCTATTACTGGTGGTTCTGGATATACAGATGGAACTTATTATGCAGCTGTTTATGGTGATGGAACAAGTCAAGGAACATCATCTGGAGCAATAGTTCGTATAACAATATCCTCTGGTTCTATAGTATCTTTTGGATTAACTGCTGGTTCAGATACAACCATACATAATGCTGGAACTGGTTACACTTTTGGAACTGTAAATCTTGGTTCTGATTTTACATTTTCTGATGCAGCTTTAACAACTTCATCTTCAGTAGGTAGTGGAACTGGTGGAGCAATAGAGGTAATTATAAGTCCAAAAGGTGGTCATGGAAATGATGCTGTTGTAGAACTTGGTGGACATTATGTTATGAATACAATAACATTAACACAAGCAGAGGGTGATGATTTTTCTACTGCAAATGATTTTAGACAAGTAGGATTATTATTAGACCCAACAACATATGGAACTTCAACTATTGCTAGTTCTTCAACTGCAAGACAAACTTTTGTTGTGAAGGGTTCTTCAACAACTGGAACATTTGAAGCCGACGAGATAATCACACAGGCAACAACAGGTGCAGTTGGAAGAGTTGTTGAGTTTGACAGTTCTAGAAGTTTATTATATTTTCAACAAGAGAGATTTGGTAACTATGGAACAAATTCTTCTAATGGTGGATATGTTGCATTTAGTGGAGCAAATGTGATAACAGGTTCTACGTCAGAAGCTACATTAACTCCATCAACTACAACTGAAACTGTAACACTAGCAAATGCAAATACACTTACACTTACAACTGGATATCAAAATCCAGAACTTCAACCAGATAGTGGTAAAATTCTTTACCTAGAAAATCGTAAACCAATACAGAGAGATTCAGATCAAACTGAAGATATCAAACTAATAATCGAGTTTTAAGAATGGCACAAATTACAGACCTAAATGTTGCACCATATTATGATGACTTTAATAAAGAGGATAATTTTCATAGAGTTTTATTTCGTCCCGGCTATGCAATACAAGCAAGAGAATTAACAACACTACAATCTATACTTCAAGACCAAGTTGAAAAACATGGTTCACATTTTTTCAAAGAAGGTTCAATGGTCATTCCTGGCCAAGTATCATATTCTAGAGGTTATGATTCTTTACAACTTGCAAGTATTTTTGGTGGAGAAACAATAAGGCCTAGTCAATTTTATAATGCCACCACTCCCATAACAATTACAGGTAAAACAACTGGTGTTACTGCAAAAGTTGTAGGGTTTGCAGAAGCAACTTCAACAACACAACCAATATTATATGTTCAATATATTAGTGCTGGAACTGACGGAGAGACAGAGAGATTTGCTGACAATGAAAATATTTCTGCTGATGTTGGTATAACACATACAACAACTTATCTCGCAGAGGCTGCGTCTGCGACAACTTTTCTTACTGATGCGAGTGCAACTGGTAGTGCTGTTAGTAATGAAGAAGGTGTGTTTTATGTAAGAGGTCAATTTGTAAGAGCCCCTGCACAGACTTTAGTATTGAGTAGAAATAAAATTACAGAAAGTGCTCGTGTCGGTTTTACTATTACAGAGGAACTAGTTACTCCAGAAACAGATGCAACACTCACAGATAACGCAACTGGTTCTGCTAACTATGCAGCCAAAGGTGCTCATAGATTAAAAATTTCACTTACACTTTCTAGATTAGATTTAGGTTCAACTGATGATACTGATTTTATTGAGTTGATGACAATTAATGAGGGTAGAGTTTTAGCTGCAAAAGCTCAATTAACAGATTATAATATTTTAGGTGATACACTTGCAAGAAGAACATTTGATGAATCTGGTGATTATACTGTTAGACCATTTTTGTTTGATGCAAGAGAGTCTATAGATAATTCTGTAAAAGGAGAGGATTTTGTAGGCGTATTTACAAAAGGTGCTTCTACTGATGGTGGAGATGTTGCGGCTGAAAATTTACTTGCGATTGGATGTTCGCCAGGAAAAGCATATGTACGAGGGTATGAAGTTGAAAAGATTGGCCAAACATTCTTAGACCTTCCAAAGGCAAGAGATTTTGATACATTTAATGCTGGTGTTACTAATTTAGAACTTGGAAATTTTATTCAAGTAACAAATGCATATAATACTCCAGATATTGGTGAAGTTTCTGGTGAAACTACAGCGTATAAAGAAATAAAATTATTTACAGATACGTCAACCAGAGGTGGAACTGGTAATGGATTTCAAATTGGTGTTGCAAGGTCAAGAGCTTTTGAGCATAAAACAGGTACACTTGGAAGTACTGAGGCTGTCCATAAACTATATCTTTTTGATGTGCAGATGTTTACTCAAATACTTTTATCTGGCACTCCAAGTCCCCTTCTTACTGCAACACACTCTACAGGGGTTAAGTTAACAGGAAATACATCTGGTGCAACTGGTTTTGTTAAACTTGTAGAATCTAGGAATGATGGTGGAGCAGGTGATAATAGAGCCACAGGAGCAAAAGTTAGTTTAGTTAACGTATCTGGGTCATTTATTGCTGGGGAAAATATCATAGCTTCAGATAGTTCAGAAACAAGTGGAATAATTGAAAACTCATCTAATGAAGATTTGACTATTTCTGAGGTAACAAATTTTCTTTTTAGTGAAACAAGGTCTGCTGTCATGGAAGATGTTGATGGTGGACAGAATTTTACTTGTGATTTTGTTTTAACCAGAGCAACTGAAAATGATGTTTTTAGAAATACAGGTTCAGATGCAGATGGTGTTGATGCTGATGATTTCATAGTTTTAGATGATGATGGTTCTACAAGATTAGGTATTGAACCTATTAAGATTGCAAAACTTGAGGATGCAGAAAAAAATATTCTCGTTTACAGGATGCCAAAGGCTGTAATAAAAACTCTTCTTACTGATGATAATGATGGCCTTAGTGATTCTACAATAACAATCCGAAAACAATTTGTAGGAACTACAAATTCATCTGGTGTTGTATCATTTACTGCTGGAACAAATGAAACTTTCGCTGCATTTGCATCTAAAGATTATTCACTATCAATACTAACTGCTGGTGGTGGTACTGGAGCTCAAGGAGACTTGGTAAATATTACCAGTACGATAAGTGGTACTGGAACAGCAACAGTAACAGTTACAGATAACACTATTTTAGGTTCATCTGCAAAAGTAAAATTTATAGGAACTGTAGTCAAGACCTCTGTTCAACCAAGAATTAAAACCACAAATCTTATGAAAGGTGTCAAGGTTCTTGCGACTGATGTTGATGGTTCTTTTGGTATTAGGTCAAGTGATAAAACTATTTCATTAGGGCGTCCAGATGTCTATAGACTTATGGGTGTATTTGATTCAGAGGACACAAGTGCAGATGCAACTTTACCATCAATGACAATAACATCATCTGTTGGTACATTTGATAGAGGTGAAAGAATTACTGGTGAAACTTCTGGTGCGATTGCAAGAATCAGTAATGCAGCCAGTCCACTAGAATATGTTCTTATTGGTGGATTTGGTGCAACAGACTTTATTGCTGGAGAAACAATAACTGGTGTAAATTCTGGTTCTACTGGTGTAGTTGGAACATTAACTGCTGGTAGTAAAGTGATTACACAAAACTTTACTCTTGATACTGGACAAAGAGATAACTTTTATGATATTTCAAGAATAGTTAGAAAAGGAAACGCACCAGCACCATCTGGTAGACTTCTTATAATATTTGATTTTTTCTCACATGGCGCTGGAGAATTTTTCTCAGTAGACTCATACACATCTGTTAATGGTCAAATGAATTATGATGACATACCAACATATACTGCAACAAGGGTTGACCCAGATGCACCAGAACCAACAGGTTCTTTTGATTTAATAGATTGTTTAGATTTTAGACCAACTTGTGAAACTATCGCTGGGACTTCAGAAACAGTTACGACTATAGATCAAATTACTGGAAATTCTTTTGATTTTGATTCAAGACAGTTTGATGGAACTGGTTCAGTTGTTGTAAATATACCACAGCCAGGAAGTGCATCATTGCATGACTTTGAATTTTTTCTACCAAAAAGAGCCTCTTTATTTTTAACTAAAGAAGGACAATTTAAAATTGTTGAAGGTGGCCCATCTGAAGACCCACAATTACCAAAAGATGTAGATGAAGCAATGAAACTTGCAACATTATTTTTGCCTGCATTTACGTTTAAACCTACTGATGTTGAAATCCAAAGATTTAGATCACAAAGATTTACAATGAAAGATATCGGTAGATTAAAAAATCGTATCGAAGTTATGGAGTCTATGGTTGCATTAAGTTTATTAGAAAGAGATGCAGAATCTTTTGAGATACAAGATGCAAATGGATTGAATAGATTTAAATCTGGATTTGTTGTTGATAATTTTGCTGGTCATAGAGTTGGTGATACTGAACATAAAGATTATCAATGTGCGATTGATATGGAAAATAATGAGTTGCGTTCAATGTGTGTTATGAGAAATGCTTCTCTTGATGAAGTTCAAACAACAGATACAGAAAGAACTGCAGCTGGATATCAAAAAACTGGTGATCTAATTACATTACCATACACTACTTCAGAGTTTATAAAACAACCTTATGCAACTAGAGTTGAAAATGTACAAACATATTTAATTCAAAATTGGATAGGTAAAATAACTTTATCACCAAGCGGAGATGATTGGTTTGAAACTGAAACTGTTCCAGCACTAATTATTAATGTAGAAGGTAATTTTAATACAATCAAAACTGGTTTAGAAAATAGAGGAGTGATGGGTACTGTTTGGAACTCATGGGAAACTCAATGGTCTGGTGTTGTTTCCTCTGTAGATGACCGACCAGTAAGTGTTAAAGAAGGAAGAACAACAACGACCTCTGTAAGAACAACTACAACAACTAGAACAGATTTGAGAAGAACTGGATTACACACCTCTGTTGTGGAAAATATTGAAGAAGAGTCTCAAGGTAAAAGAATTATCTCTAGAGCTCTAATACCTTTTATTAGACCAAGAACAATTACTGTTACAGGATTTTGTTTTAGGCCTGGAACAAAAATTCACGCATTTTTTGATGGAAGAAATGTATCCTCTTTTATAACTCCAGCATCATCTACATATTCTAATGTTTCATCTCCAGTTGAAGGTAGTGATTTGATTACCTCTGGTTCTGGTAAAGTTGAGTGTACATTTAGAATACCAGAGTACAGATTTGCTGGTCAAAGAGCTGTTCCTAAATTTAGAACTGGTGAAGTAGAATTTAGATTAACGTCTAGTTCAACAAATAATAAAAGAAAAATGCCTACAACAGCAGCGCAAACTATGTATCAAGCAAAAGGTATTCTTGAAACGGAACAAGAAACAATTATTGCAACAAGAAATGCCACTATCGTACAACAAAATGTAAATCAAACAACAAGTACAAGTGCTACGTCATCATCAACAAGAATTACAGGTGTGGTTACAGAACCTTTGCCTCCATCTCCAACTCAGGCAGAAATAGATGCTGAAAACAAGAGAATAAGAGAGGCTGCGGCCGCCGCCGCTGCTGCCGCCGCCGCCGCAGCTGCAGCCGCAGCAAGACGAAGAGCAGAAGAAATAGAGAGAGAAAGACGAAGACGAGATGAAGCAGAAGCAAATCGTAATCGTGACCCTCGTGACCCTCTTGCACAAACATTTCTTGTAGACGAAGAAGGTGGTTGTTTTCTAACTAAAGTAGATTTATTTTATGCACAAAAAGACCCAACTCTTCCAACTTGGATAGAGATAAGAAATACTGATAATGGGTATCCTGGCCCTAAAGTTCTTCCTTTTGGTAGAGTTGTAAAAGAGTCAAATGATGTAAATATTGATGCAACCACAGGAACAGCCATAACAACATTTACATTTGACTCTCCAGTATATCTTCAAGAAGGGGTTGAATATTGTATTGTTGTTATGACACAAAGTTTAGAGTACAAAGTTTGGATATCTCAAATGGGAGAACTAGATGTATCTGGTACAAATAGACTTATTTCTGCACAACCACATTTAGGTTCATTTTTCAAATCTCAGAATAATACTGCTTGGACAGCTGTGCAATCACAAGATTTAAAGTTTACCATGCATAAGGCAGTATTTCCAACAACCACAGTAGGTGTTGTAAGTTTAGGAAATAATAATCTCAGCACAGAAAAGACAGATGAAGAGGGTAGAACTGTTTATGGACAAAGACTTTTATCTAATCCTTTAGTTATGACAAATAGCTCTACTACTGTAAAAGTTAATCACAGAGATCATGGTATGTATAGTGCTGCGAACAATGTAACAATAACTGGTGTATCCTCTGACATATCCACAACAATTAATGGTGCGTTAACAACTTCATCAACAAGTTTAACATTGACATCTTCAACAGGGTTTCCAAGTTCTGGTACTGTTACTTTATTATTAAATAGAGCTGGAACATCTGAAATTGTGTCTGGGACAATATCTGGAACTACAGTATCAAGTTTGACTAGAGGTGTAAGTGACACAGACTCAATTGCTCATATTGATGGAACTGCTATAGAATTATATCAAATCAATAGTGTTCCACTTACAGAAATTAATAAAACACATACTGCAATTGGAAATATTGGAATAGACTCATATACGATTACAGTATCATCAACACCATCTGTTGCAGGAGCATCTGGTGATGCTGAAGTTGGTGGTATCAATGTTTTTGCAAGTGAAAATTATAGATTTGAAACTATGAAAACTTCAATCTCCTCTCTGGCATTACAACAAACTGGTATTACAGCTGCAGTAAGAACAACAACTGCAACAAGTCCTAGTGGAAGTGAAACATCATTTTCATTAGATTCAACTTCTAAAGCAAAGATTTTTACTTTAAATGAAAATTTTAATTTTGAGACATCACGATTAGTTGCTTCAAAAATTAATCAAGATAATGAAATGTCAGCATCAAAATCTTTATTTGTTGATTTAGCATTAAGTTCATCTAATGCAAATTTATCTCCAGTTCTTGATTTAGATAGAGCCTCAGTGGCTTTAATTGCAAATAGATTAAATCAAATAGATAGTTCATCTGATGTTTATCCAACCTCAGATTTTAACGCAATGACAGAACCAGATGGTGACCAGAACGCTTCAATATATTTAACAAAAGGTATTGCACTAGAAAATCCTGCTACATCAATAAAACTTTTCTTTGCTGGTCATAAGAAAAATTCTGCTGATATTAAAGTATTATTTAAAACTCTACCAGCTGCATCAGCATTAGGATTTGATGACATAGGATATACATTTTTCAATACAGATGGTTCACCAGATGTGACACCTAAAAATTCATTGACAAGAGATGACTTCCAAGAATATTTGTATACTGCTGGTGTTACAGATGAAGGTGTTGGTGACCCACTTGAAGAGTTTATACAATTTCAAATTAAAATCGTTATGCAAGGAACTAATGCAGCTGAAGTTCCAAGAATAAAAGATTTAAGAATATTAGCATTGGCAACATAATATGGGAGAGTATGTAAAAGTAGAGGGTTATCAAGATTTAGTAAAAGATACTGAAACTCATGCAGTTATAAACACAAATAGAAGTGCATATCTAATGGCGAAAAGAAGAGCTCAAGAAGCACAAAAACAAAGAGATGCAATAAGAAATGCAACTAGAGAGATAAATAATATAAAGTGTGAAATGCACGAAATAAAAGATATGTTAAAAATTTTAATGGATAGAAAATAATGTCACTTACAGCATCATCAATAGCCACCACAAATACTCTAGAACAACTTAGAACTGAATTTAATAATTTAGTTACTGATGTAACAGGATTAGAAGCTGGAACAAAAACATTTTCTGCCGTAACCTCAAATACATCTAATACTACGACTTTAAATGTTTTAGAAGATGGAACAATCATTTTTGAGGGTGCAACTGATGATGGAAATGAAACAACACTTACAGTTGTTGACCCAACTGCCGATCGTACTATCACATTTCCAAACGCATCTGGTACAGTTATTATTTCTGACTCATCTACAAATGTCACCACATTGCCAGATGATTTACTGATAAAAGATGGTGGAACTATAGGTAATGCTTCTGTTGAAGATGTAATGACACTTGCATCAACTGGTATCGTTACTTTCAAAGATGACTTAGTTATTAAAGATGGTGGAACAATTGGTGTTTCATCAGCTGCTACTGCAATCACAATTGCATCAACAGGTATTGTAACTTTTGTAGACGATATTATAATTAAAGATGCTGGTACGATTGGTTCTGCATCTGATACTGATGCGATTTCAATATCTTCTGGTGGTGTTGTAAATATTTCAGCCACAACTGCGAACACAAGTGCAAGTGATGGTGCATTGACAGTTGCTGGTGGTGCTGGTATCGCAGCTGACTTATCTGTTGGTGATGACCTTAGACTTATTTCAGATAGTGCAGTATTATCTTTCGGTGCAGACTCGGATACAACTTTAACACATACAGATGGTAGTGGTCTAACATTAAACTCTACAAATAAACTTATGTTTAATGATGCTACTCAATTTATACAGGGTGCAAGTGGAACAGTATTGGATATAGCTGCAACAGATGAAATAGAATTAACTGCAACTCTGATTGATGTGGTTGGAAATTTAGCAGGTTCTGGAACTGGTACATTTGGTGGTATTTTAAAAACAGATGATACTACTGAAGCAACATCTACAACTGATGGTTCATTACAAACTGATGGTGGTCTATCAGTTGCGAAAGATATTGTTGCTGGAGATGATGTAAAACTATTATCAGATAGTGCAGTATTATCTTTTGGTGCAGACTCAGATACAACTTTAACACATACAGACGGAAGTGGTTTAACTATAAATTCAACTAATAAAATAATGTTTAGAGATAGTGCATTATTTATTAATTCAAGTACTGATGGTCAATTAGATATTGATGCAGATACAGAAGTAGAAATAACTGCAACAACAATAGATATTAATGGTGCAGTAGAGATTAGTGGAACTACCACTCAAACTGGTGTTTCAACATCTGCAGCCAAAGATATATTCAATGCAAGTTTATCAGTAAAAAATGGTTCTACTTCTGCTGGTTTCATAGAATTTTTTGAGGATAGTGATAATGGTACAAATAAAGTTACATTGATAGGGCCTGCATCTACTAGTGATGTAACATTAACATTAGGAACTGCAACTGGAACTATTGCAACCACAGATGATGCTACTGCACTTGCAATCGCATTAGGATAGTTATAAATAGGATAAAGAGGAAACAAGATGGCAAATACTTTTAAACTAAAATCAAATGCAAATATGCCTGCATCTGCTGGAACACCCTTGACATTATATACTTGTCCAGGCTCTACTACAACTGTTGTTCTTGGTTTATTATTATGTAATAATGATACTTCACAAAGAACAGTAGATGTAAAGATAGAGAGTGATACGAATGATACAGAAACAAATGAAACAGTTTTTCTCACGAAGGACACACCGATACCAGCAACAAGTTCATTAGAATTACTTGCTGGTAATAAAGTTGTGTTACAAGCAACAGATGTACTGAAAATAGACTCAGATGTTGCTGGTAAAATTGATGCGACTTTAAGTATTATGGAAATAACATAAGGAATAATTAATGCCCTATATTGGAAGATCGACAGAAGCATTTGGAGTTCGTACACGATACACTTATACACCAAGTGCTGGTGATACCTCTGTAAGTGGTGCAGATGTAAATGGTTTAAGTTTATCATTCACAGATGGTGCTTACGTTGATGTATTTTTAAATGGTGTCAGGCTGAAGCATGGAACTGACTATGTAACCACAACTGCAAACACAATCGGTAGTTTGGCGGCACTTGCAGCTTCAGACGAAGTTGAGGTTGTAGTCTTTGATGTATTCTCACTTGCAGATATGGTAAGTTCTGCAAATGGTGGTAACTTTTTTGGTCAAGTAAATTTTAAGACTGATGGTGCAGTTCTTGGTTTTGGTGCAGACTCAGATATTACTTTAACACACCATGCAGATAATGGACTTAGACTTAAAACTGTAGATACATCTGGTGTGTCTGGTATTGGTGTTGCATTAACACTTCAAACTGGTGATACAGATATTGCACAAGGTAATACTCTTGGAACACTTGCGTTTCAAGCACCAGATGAAGCAACTGGTACAGATGCGATTTTAGTTGCAGCCAGTATCGCAGCTGTATCTGAAGGTGATTTTAGTTCTAGTAATAACGCAACTAAATTATCATTTAGAACAGCTGCCTCAGAATCTGCTGGGGAAAAACTGGCACTATCTTCTGGTGGTGATTTATCTATGGTAACAGATGGTGCAGCTCTCAAGTTCGGTGCAGACTCAGAGATAACAGTAACACACAATGCTGATACTGGATTACTTTTTAAACATACTGCTACTTCTGGAACACCACCTACACTTACATTTCAAACTGGCACTACTAATATTGCACAAGATAGTGTATTAGGAAGATTA
>VTLG01015458.1_pt1 | contig 11319 bp, 21 predicted proteins | sample 4694571 | NCBI WGS metagenome assembly VTLG01 (sample SAMN12604809, study PRJNA352737) | marine metagenome | biome: ENVO:00000447; feature: ENVO:00000209|ENVO:00000569|ENVO:01000036; material: ENVO:00002151; isolation source: viral sequences binned using virsorter ... | reverse complement strand
AAGTCCCTTATGAGCATATTCAGTTTCAGTTTCTTTATCTTCTTTCTGACCTTCTATAAAGAGTTTCCCATACTCTGTATAGACATTTACTTCTTTCTTTTTAAATCCTGCAAGTGCGATTTCCAGTCTTGATTCAACATTATTTACATGAATAAGATTATAGGGTGGATAATTTACGGTTGTTTCATGCTGATCCCAAAATCTATTGAGATAATCATCCATTCCTATACTGTTTCTTGTAATCTTCTCCATCAATTCTGGAAGATTTGCAGCGTGGTATCTTGCTAGTGTACCCATGATAGTAGCTCCTTTTCTAAGCGAGTTTGTTAATTGTGGACCCTTTCGGCATCCAATACTAATTATAACACTTTACTCATAACTAAGAGTGTGGTTAACACTACTGATCAAATATAGAATGTTTTGATGTACCAGCATTATCATTGGATATGTTTCCTATACCAGTCTCTTCAGTTTCCTCTACAGTATATTCCCAATCTTCTATCACAGTATTGGCAAATAATTTATCAGAGAGTTCATCTAACTCTTTCCTTGCTACCTCTTCACTTTCTGCATCAAACCAAAAGTCTATTGCCTTACCAATCCTCAACAAATGTGGTTGGTGATTAGGACTAACTCTTTGAGTGTTATTCATTACTGCATTACCAGCAGCATCTGATACAGATCCCCTCAACCTTACATGAATCAATGCTTTAAACCTCATTTCTAATTCCCTCCTTTCTTAATTGAGCACCAATTGATTCTTTATTATAGTCAATTAATTCCCATTGATCAGGAAGTTCCAATGCTTTATTAGCAGATTCATATCCACCATCAGCATTAACTTCACATTCATAGATCTTGGTTTCTTTGATAGTTACTTTATATCTGTTCATTTAACTACCTGAACTTTTACTGGTTCATTGTTTAAATAATCTGCAATTTTATGATATGCAAATGCAGTAACTACTTGTGGTACTATAAAAGCAACCATTGCTACTACCCAAAAAACATAGTAATAGTTTTCTTTATTTTGAGTTCTCATGTTTTTTCCAAGGTTCGTTGTGAGATAAGTCTAACCATTTCTTCAATATCTTGCAAATTTTGCTCATTGAATTCCCCATATTCTAGCACAATAATCACGAATTGATCTATCCGAAGAGAAAAATCCTGATCTTGCAATATTTAATAATGACATTCTATTCCATGAATCACGATTTGTCCATGCCTGACTAACTTTATCTTGAGCATTAATATAATCCTCAAAGTCTGCCATAACATAAAAAGGATCATGATATCTTAGATTATCTATCAATGGAATAAACATATCTCTATCACCACCACTAAAGTGTCCACACTCAATCAAATGCAATGCTTCACCAAGTTCTGTACTAATATAATGCTGTGGATCATAATAATTATTTTTCAAATCTGTTATCTCCTCTTCATTCTTACCAAATAAGAAGAAGTTTTCTTCCCCTACAAGATCACGTATCTCTACATTAGCACCATCTAAGGTTCCAATAGTTAAAGCACCATTCATCTGGAACTTCATATTTCCTGTTCCTGATGCTTCCTTACCAGCAGTAGAGATCTGTTCTGATAGGTCAGCAGCAGGATATACTTTCTCACCTAACTTTACACTATAGTTTGGTAAGAATACAACCTTTAATAGATCCTTAGTATCAGGATCATTATTAACAACCTCTGCAATATTATTAATAAATCTAATTATTAATTTTGCCATATAATAACCTGGTGCTGCTTTACCACCAAAGATTACTGTACGTGGAACAATATTATCCGTCTGTCCATTCTTAATACGTAGATACTGAACAACTACCTCAAGAGCACGTAGATGCTGTCTCTTATATTCATGTATCCTTTTAACAAGAACATCAAACATACTATTAGGATCTACAGTAATACCAAGTTCATCTTGAATATAAACAGATAACTTATGCTTTCCTAATAATTTTGTCTCTCCAATCTTTTCGTTAAGTTCTGGATCATATTGATTATTTTCTAATTTTTTAATAGACTCCATATTAGTAACCCAATCTGAACCAACGTACTCATGCAAAAGTTCTGCAATAGAAGATGACACCCAACGACGTGGAGTAACGCCATTAGTTACATTAGTAAACTTATGTGGCCATAGATCATAGAACTCTGGCATCAACTGAGTCTTAACTAATTCAGAATGTAATGCAGCAACACCATTCACATGATGAGATCCTACTGTAGCAAGATGTGCCATACGTACCGACTTATTACCAGACTCATCAATAATAGATAACTTTCCTAATATCCCATCATCACCAGGATACTTAAGCCTTACAGTCTGCAAAAATCTAGAATTAATTTCATAGATAATTTCCAAATGTCTTGGTAATAGATTTTTAAACAATTTAAGATCCCACTTTTCTAATGCTTCTGGTAATAAAGTATGATTTGTATATGCAATAGACTTAGTTACTATCTCCCAAGCATCTTCCCAGTCCATATGACGATCATCTACAAGCAATCTCATCATCTCTGCTACTGCAATAGATGGGTGAGTATCATTTAATTGAACTTGATAATGATTATAAAATTCTTCTATTGGTATATTTCTCTTCTTTAGACTTCTAAACATATCTTGAAGAGAAGCACTAACAAAGAAAAATTGTTGCTTTAATCTCAATTGCTTACCTTGATCAGTTCCATCATTAGGATATAGAACCTTAGAAATAGTCTCAGATGAGACACTTTGTTCTACAGATCCCATATAGTCACCTATATTGAAAGCATAGAAATCAAATGTTTCAGTAGCATCTGCTCTCCACAATCTCAACCTATCACAACTATTAACTCTATATCCAAGTTGAAGAACATCATAGGGTACAGCAACCACCTGCTCATCAGGAACCCAACGTACTCTATAGTTTCCTCTATCGGAAGTATATCCTTCAACTTTCCCACCAAAACCTACAAAAACTGATTCATCAGGATAACAAAGTTCCCATGGCCATTCTCCATGTAACCAATTATCTGTAACCTCTATCTGTTGATTATCCTTTATTTGCTGCTTAAAGATGCCATACTTATATCTTATACCATAACCAGTAGCAGGTACTTGTAATGTAGCAAGAGATTCCATATAACATGCTGCTAGTCTACCTAGACCACCATTACCTAAACCAGGTTCTTCTGCTAAATCTAAAACTTGTTCTAAAGTTAAATCATAATCCTTTAATGCTTCTTCTGCCTCTTCCTGCAATCCCAAATTAAGAAGATTATTACCAAGTTGAGGTCCAATTAAAAATTCTGCAGATAAGTATGCTACCTCTTTTCGATCCTTAGTCTCAGTAAGATAATAAGACATCATCTGATCTCTCACAGCATAACATAATGCCATGTAAATATCATGAGAGGAAGCAGTATCAGGACGTTTACCTAGAGTATAGTAAAGACGTTCGGTAATACCATTACTTAAATTGGATGTCATATCTTAGATATCATTACAAAATAATTTAGCACTATTATAGATTTTCTTCTTGCTCTGTTAGGAGAGTAACACTATCCGATGTTGGTTTGGCAACACAGGTAAGAGCAAATCCTTCTTCTATTTGATCATCATCCAAAAAGAATTGATCTTCCTGATCTACAGTTCCTTCTAAAACTTTCATACAACAAGAAGAGCAAGATCCAGCACGACATGAATAGTTGTGCTCCAATCCTGCTTCTTCTAATGCATCCAAAATACTTGTGTCATCATCACACTCAAAAGTATGTGTTTCTCCTTCTGGTGTCTTAAGAGTTATAGTAGCCATTTAAATTTTACAAGGCAGTGTTATTTAGATTACACTTCCTCTGTTTTTTTCTTTTTAGACCCTATATTGTACTTAGTCTCTAATATCCACTCACCTTTATCACGATATGATAACACTTTTATCTGATTTAGAGGTGCAATGTTTTGTATTTTAGAAACATCAACAACAGATATTAATCCCCAATCAGCAAGTAATTGAGCAATTCTATTTCTACGTTGAACATCATTAGTGGTAAGATTAGCATGTTTACCATCTAATGCAAATAATTCTTTAAAATGTACAATATAATATCTTCCTTGTTTATGGAGGATATGACATGATTGATATATCTTCTTTTCTTTACGTGATGCTACTCCGATTCTTGTTAAAGTCTCACGAACTTTTAAAAAGTCATCAGGTTCATTTAAAATTACCTCAACCATTTGTTCAGGCGTCCATTTCACCTCTGGTTCTTGAACCACACTCATTGTCTTCCTCCAGTTTCAAATTTAGATCTTATAAAATTAAGTTGTTCTTTAGTTAGGATGCGTAGAGCTTGTTTTGCCTTTTCGTTACTATAACCATAATAACGTTTCACCAAGTCAAGGTCTTTAACTTCATCTTTACGGAGCCAAGGAGAAAATCTCTTCTTAGTTCTCAAGGTATTTAGAAAAAAATCATATTGAAGTCTTTTTGGTAGGAAATGATACCTATTCATCTCATTCGCAAACATGATTGAATCAAGATGTCCAGAGTAAATACGATTAATAATATACGGTGAATAATCCTTCTCCAACGAAGGATCTTCATCTATTAAATTCTTTTTTGTTTGGTTAATAGAGTTTAACCAATCTTTCAATTCCATAATTTATAAGCCAAAGAAATTCTTAATCCATTAAAAAATCTAGAAGGAGCACAAGCATAATGACATATATTACTATCAAACAATAAAGCCCTATTAGATCTATAAATTATCATTCTACCCTCTTCACCATCATCATTTAAAAATGCCAAATGACCTTGCCACATTGGATCCCATTCTAAACAAGGATAATACAAAAAAGTAAAATTGCCATCATCAGTATGTGGAGTTCCAGATTGTCCTGCAGTTTGTCCATTAGCATATATTCTACCAATTGAACCAAAACTCCTTCCTAGTTTAGCACATATTTTTTGATAAAGATATTCATTAAAATATTGATCCTTTTCAAGACCATTATAATGCCAAAATATTTCTGGTTTATTTAAAGTATCCCCATCAATACACCAATGGGGTTTCATTAATTTGTAAAAAATTTCTTCTTGAATTTCTCTAGAGAAAAAATCATCATATACTTCAATCATAATGCAGGTCGTTTTATTTTATCATCTTTTAATGAGATAATGATACGATTGTTTTCATAGTCAGCACTAAAATCAAGTTCAACATCATGTGGCCACATTAACTCCTCATAAAGTGCATTTAATCTTTCCATATCCTCATAGAGGTCATTAATATGTTCTTCTGACATTAATCTATCATCTCCTATAGTACATTTGTTAATTTTATTTTCATTATTAAATATAAGTTGCTACCATAACTATTCTATCTTTTTTTGTAGAAGTCTTATAACAATGTCTCTCAGGATATCCACTAAAAATTATTATATCATCCTCAGAAGGATCAAATGATTTATCCTCACATATAGTTTCTCCACCAGCATCTGTCATATATATCAAAATATTATTATGAGGCCATGGATGATCTCTATGTAAAGGGGTTAATAACTCTTCTTTAGTATATTGAACCAAATTAACACTCATTCTATAAATACAATTTAATTGTAAATTATTATAGTCAAATATTTCATTAATTACTGCATCAAATTCAGAAATCCATTCATCAAAAATTATGGGATATTTCTGATTTGGAACTGGTTTTCTTATTACTATATGAGAAAAGAATGGTATATTATGATGAGATATCCCATTTTCTACAATTATAGGTTCATCAGTGTTACTTACCATATTACTTGCCCGATACCATGGAAATTGTTTAGATAAAATATAATCTTTTACATTCCGATAACTATCAGTTTTTGGATTTTTCAATTTAGTAATCATTAATCTAACATCTCCTGTAATGCATTTGGTGGATTAATTTGATAATTAGTAATCAATAATTCGGTCTTAACATTATCATCAGTTCCTTTATCACCACGATGAGCCATGGAGTACCTCAATTTCCAATCTCTAAGATTATAATTCTTGTATAGTTCAACCAAACGATCATTTTTATTATATGTTATCATAAACTTATGCATACATGTAGAAACATGATCAGCAAATAAATTGTGATCAAATGATTTATGCATTTCTCTATTCTTACCATAAAGAAAATCCTTTATATCATAAGGTGGATCTAAAAATATAAAAGTATCAGCATATCCCTTTGCCTTCATTACTTCAGAATAATCAATATTAGTAATCTTCCAATTCTTAATCAATTTAGAAAACTCTGCTAACTTATCTGCTCCAACAAGTGAGAAATTAGAATTAGATGCTGTCTTAGAAAAAGTACTGTTCTCTGTCAGTCCAGAAAAACTACACTTATTCATTATAAAGAATGCTACTGCCTTCTCAAAATTATCATAAGTATCAATTTCTTTTTTATACTTATTAAAGAGTTTCTTTGCCTTTTCCGTTACTTTATCCTTATCACCCTCATCTAATGTCTTCTGTTTCTCCTCTCTAACCCTCTCAGAGAGTTCTTTTCCTCTATCTCTAAGTTGTACCCAGAAATTATAAAGAGGCACATACAGATCATTTATCCATACAGGTATATCTGGATTTGCCTTAGTAATATCAATAGCAATAGATCCACCACCAATAAACGGTTCCCTATATTCAGTAATAACTTTAGGGTACCATTGTGATAATGTTTTAATTGCCTTTGACTTTCCTCCAGGATATCTAAGAGGGGTCTTCAGTGCTTTCATTAGTTGATTTTAAATCTGGTAATACAGGAGGATTTTCTTCTGCTTCTTTAGCAGCTTTTGCTACTGCTCTATTATGACTCCAATAATCATACTTCATATAAAGTGAAAAAGGAGCAAATAAACATTTTTTAGCAAACCAATCTGCCCATAAAAAAGCAACAATAGTAGCATCTACAGGATCTTTAGGGTATTTCATAATTTTAATTCCAATTGAATTTCGGTATCAAACCTATTATAAGTTGTAGGATGTAAAGCACAATACTCATTAAAAGTAATCATCATTTCCTTACGAGTAAGGTTACAATGTTTTGCTGCTTTTGGAACATTCCATCTAGCAGAAAACAACATCTCCATTGCCGTTCTAGTTTCTGGTCTCATTAATAAAATCTCGGTCTATTATTAACAGATCCTTCAATTTCAAGAACAATTGCATCCATAATACGATTAAAAGATCTTGACATCTGACGATATCCTGACCCAACATATATCTGACCAGCAAATACTGATACAGTAGCAAGACCCCAAAAAATATAATAGAACTTAGACTTTACTTGATTTCTTTGTTTTTGTCTTAGTGTTCCCCATTCAGGTTTAGGTGCAGAGGGTACATTCAAATTTAATTGTTCCATGTTACTCATCATGTGTGTGATTTTTATCAAGTTTACCAGACATTTCATATGCACCTTTGTTTCCACCATGTCCATGTGCGATACCCAGTTCATGCATTTTAGCATGTTCGTCAATAGGGTCACGTAAATCAACTTTACCTGGTCCTATGGTGAGATATAATCCATATCCCATTATAAAAAATAGTAAACCTACTATAATAAAAACTAAAATCATTTGTTTTTTCTCATTATATCATATATTCATAATTATTTCAATGGTTCGTCTCCATGATACCATTTTACTAGAGAATATCTCACACCTTTAGTAACTGGAGTTACCTCATGAGGTGTTCTACTATCAAAAACAATAACACTTCCTTTACCTCTAACAGAGGTTTTTTTATCAGGAAGATTATGAAATACAAGATCTCCTCCTTCATAATCATTATCATCTGAAAGTTGAACAGTTAAACTTAACTTTCTTGTAACATATTTCTCAGGAGTAAAATCTTGATGTATTTTGTAATATTCACCTTCTGAGTACTTAGATATTTGTAATGATTCTCTATCCCAATCCGATAAATCATAATGAAAATTTGCATAATTAGCATATCTTATATAACCACATAATAATGCATTTATCCAATTAATACTATCAAATTGAATTTTTACATTTCTAATTGTATCCTTTCTATTAAATGCAACTCTACCTTCTTCATATAAATTAGAATCTATATTATTGACAATATAATCACATATTTCATCAGGAATTTCTCCTTTCTGCCATTGCCAAACATCATTAAGTTTTGTCATTTGAATTCACACTCCACCATTATTTCGGTTAGACAGGCTAACATGTTTATTTCTTGGTCAGCGACGAATGCCATTTGATATTGATACTTAGCAATGACAAGAACAGCAGCAGGTATAGTATTCGGAACCAAACATTCATAGAGACTATCATAAATCCTACGGAATAGGACAGAAGTATCATTGTCCATATTATTGTTGACCCACTTACGTACTTCAGGAAAGTTTTTTGCTTTAAGGTTTTTAATAAGATCATCTACAGCAACGTCAGAAAATGCAGCTAATATTCCACTATCTATCTTACCACTAACAGAGTATCTTTGACACTCATTTAATACTCTTCTCCAATCTGGAAAATGTTTATTGATTAACTCTATGAGGACTTTCTTATCAGCTTCAATCCGTTCGATGTCCAAGATATAGTTAAGTCTTTGGAAGAAAGCAGAAGCGATTTCGGGTCTATTCTTTCCTTTGATGGAGAAGTCAACCACGGCACATCTGGAGTGAAGGGGTTCAAGGATTTTATTCTTGTAGTTGCAGGTAAATATAAATCTACAATTTCCTGCGAATTCTTCAATGAATGCTCTGAGTAAGAGTTGGACATCGTTACTAGTGTTATCTGCTTCATCAATGATGATGACCTTGTGCTTCGATTCAGAAGTAAGAGATACTGTTGATGCAAAGTTTTTTGCATTATTTCTTACTGTATCAAGAAACCTACCTTCATCAGATCCATTTATAACATAACAATCTACTCCAAGTTCATTACATAATGCTTTTGCTACTGTAGTCTTACCAACTCCAGGAGGACCAGCAAGAAGCATATTAGGTATTTCCCCTTTATTTAGAAACTCCTTAAAGGTTTTCTTAATATTTTCTGGGAGAATACATTCTTCAATTGTTTTGGGTCTATATTTTTCAACCCATATAAAATCACTCATTTTTCAAATGTTGTAAGTTCTGTATACTTCTCATATAACTCACCCATCTTAGGTTCAGTTCCACGAGATTTCCACATTTGTTGTAAAATTAATTTCATATCATCCATTGGAACTACAACAGAAAGAGATCCATAAGTTCTAGGTTCATTAATACCCTGCCGATCTTCCATCTTTCCACATCTTTTTTTCATAATCAAAATCTGGATGTGGTGGAGTAGATACAACAGGATTTTTAGTTCTGTTATGGATAACTATAAACTTATCTGCTGCAAATGTACCAGCAAGACATACCTCAATCTCATCACCATCTTTCCAATTAACATCACCATTCATTTTGGTGTGCTGCATTGCAACTTGAATTTTATCAATTACATCTTGTGTTAATCTCATTATCCAAAAGTAGAATCAGGTTCCAATGCAATAAAATACTTAAGATCTAAACTTTCATTAGTAAATTTAGATAGGAGTTTTTGTGATACTACTACATCATAGGCACCAGGAATAATCTTAATATTCTCTACCTTAAAATTAAATACAAACTCCTTATCAGTCTCACCAACTACAATAGCAAACTCATTAGAAGTATCATTCTTCTTATCACGTACAACAAGTTTAACAACACCTGCTTCACCAACTGCTGATAAATCAGGTAACTGATAAACTGCTGCTGCCTTAAGAAGTTTCTCTAGGGTAACACTATCAAGTTGAAAATGAACATCCTCAGAAGGAAGATCAATCTTCTTTTCTGGTGGAGAAATAATAACAGCAGGATCAGCAAAGAAATACTTAACCCTACGTTTACCTTCACGAATAGTTAAATAAGTTTCTTCTTTAAAATCCATCTCAGGATCTTGATGAAGTCCTAATCCATTTAAGAATTGATTTAAATCATAGATAGCAAAATCTCTAGGAAATTTTTCATCAATAGATGCTTCAGCAAGAATATTCTTTGCAACAGAAATAGTACGAAGATTATTTCCTTGCTTCACAAAAATTGAATTGTTAATTCCAGCAAAATTTTTAAGAACTGTAAGTGTTTTATCAGATAAATTCATGGTTGTAGGTTTTAGTTTCATTATTAAGGCATGTTATGGTCAATATTCCCACTTGTTTGTGATGGTTTACCATAATGTTCATCAAAATGTAGTAACAGCATAGCATAATGTATGACTTTCATCAAGTCTTTCTTATTCTTTCCATCCTTACTTCCATAACGACTACCATACTTTAGTATGTTTGCTTGACAGAAATCAGAAGCAAGATCTCTAGCAGCCATTAAATCTAAAGTTTGAACATTGCGATACTCAAACTTAGTTCCTGTGTAATGACCATTATAAGTTCTTGAAACATACTCTTCAATATCGTTAAGTATTTGATGTTCATGATACTTATAACGACAATCCTTTGATTTTTGAGACTCATCACGAATACTAGATTTAACCTGATCAGCTCTTTCTCTATCTTTTGAATCTATAAAAGGATTTTCTGCATTTGGATCATTACGAGTATAATCAAACCAATAATCAGAATGATTTACATCATGAAAACCATCTATATGTACAGTAGTAGAATGTTCATCACCTATAGTAACTCCATCCTGCAACCCACTAATAGTAATTCCATTACTTAGAGATACAGTACTTCCTGATCCAATTATAGGATCATATTCATCACTCTCTTGTGGAGTAATTTTATTGTCATCATTCATTTGATCATCTCCATAAATTTCATCATAAAGTAAACTCCATGCATTAACCATAACAAAATAAAAAATCGTTTACAAGACTTTCCGATTTTTCTTTTCCAAACTTACCAGTAAGATATCCTCCTACAGGATCAAGTTTAGTCATATAAGCATCAAAGTCTTCATACACACTAATATCATTTCCAGTGGGTTTCTGACATTCTAACATATTTTTGTACTTAGTCAAGTATTTACCAAACATATCCAAATGTTTATCAACTTCATCCATTTTACAATATTGAATGAATATATTTTTAGAGAAATGATTACCAGGTTCAAAAAATCTATAATCACCTTTACCTATTGGAAGTCCCTCAACTTCAAACAAATAATTCTCTGTTGGATGTTGGTAATCAAAAACTATGATGACCCTGTTCTCATTAAATCCCATAAGATCCACACCAAAACAGGGAAGGTTACTTCCAGTCTTAGGATAGATGATGTTGT
>VTLG01010793.1_pt1 | contig 11319 bp, 7 predicted proteins | sample 4694571 | NCBI WGS metagenome assembly VTLG01 (sample SAMN12604809, study PRJNA352737) | marine metagenome | biome: ENVO:00000447; feature: ENVO:00000209|ENVO:00000569|ENVO:01000036; material: ENVO:00002151; isolation source: viral sequences binned using virsorter ... | reverse complement strand
TTGTTGTGCTAGTGACTTGGCTCTAGCCTCTTCTTTTTTTGATCTAATATCTGCTCTATGCTCTCTGTCTCTTTCTTCTTTATTCTGTGCCCATAAAAGTTTCCATTCTTCTAAAATTATTTGAGTTTTTAGTTGTAGAGTAGCTATCTCTAAATTTCTTTGACTTTTAGCTGTGTCTAATCTAAGTTTTTCTGCTTTTGTGATAGCAGCTAGTTCTTCTGCCGGAGTTAAAGTAGTTGTTCCTCTTCTCATAAAAGCAGCTATTTTCTGGTCAGTTTTAAATTGTGTAAGTCTTAAATTATTTAATTTTTCTTGTGCACTTAATCTCTGACGCTCGATATCTAAAATATCTAAATTTGCTCTTAAATCTCTAGTTGATTGAGCAAAGGCTTCTTCCATTAAAAGAATTTCTTCTTTACGAAAAGCATTAATGGCAGCTTGAATAAGGGATAAGTTTTCTTCTGTTGCTTCTTCTTTTGATAATAAAGCTAATATATCTTCAGATGCAGATAGTTCTTCTATTCTGTTTTGCGACATTTTTGTTTGTGTTCTTGCATTTCTTGTTTCAATTTTTGCAACATCTATGTTAATTTTTGCTGTTTTTCTTTCTAACTCATATTTCATTTTTACAGCTTCAGTTGATTCTTTTGTCAATCCAGAAATCATTTTTGACACAGAAGACATTTTTTCTAGTGTTGTTTTACTTAATATAAGTAAATTTTGTTGTTTAACATATGTTTTTACTATTCCATCTATAACTTTTTTATATTCTAGGGCGTTTCCAGCTGTTGCTTTTAAATTATCTCTTTCCTCTCTTGTTAATAAAGCCATAACAGCAGAATCTTCTGCTATTTCTTTTGCATAATCTATTCTATTCTTTTCTGTTAATGCGGAATCTTCTAAAACACCTTTTATTTGTCTGAAAGTAGCTAGTGGTTTATCTACATCTGTTGTTATAATTAAACTATCTGTAAATTCTTTTGCAGATTCTCTAGCTCCATCAATGGCAGATCGTGCAGTTTGAAAAGCGGTAGCTTCTTTTTCAGCTAATGCTATTACTTCGTTTTCAGCTTCTAACATTTCTCTTTGTATTTCCATCTGAGATTTTAGTCCTCCACCTACCGCTCTAGGATCTGAGGCTCTTTCTAAACGTGCCATAGCTTTTTTCATAGCAGGAGACATAGCACCTTCCATTTCTTTTATTCCTTCTATTAGTGCTGTTTTTCCTCTTTTTATAGCATTTTCTGTTCCGAATCCGAATAAACTAGGTACGGTTTCTCCCCAGAATTGAGCCCACCCACTTGCATTCTCTCTATATTCTATTAATGCATCATTTTGTGTTTTTAATGCTTTAACTGTAGTTAAAAGGCCTTCAGCAAAACCTTCTTGAGCTTTATTATTTATTACCATTCTTTGATGAGCAGTTAAAGTCTCGTCATTCATCTTAGCCATTTCTCTTCTAGCATGATTTATTCTTTTGTCTATTTTTTCATAAGCTTCACCTGCTGCTGTATTGGCTTTACCTAATGCCTCGGCTTCTTCAGATCCTACACCCAATAGTTTATTAAACCATTGAAACATAGGTAACAATAATAAAAAGACAGAGAAAGGACCAAGTAATTTCATCCAAAAGCCTTGTGCAGCTACTCCTGCCGCAGTTAATCGTGCTTTTGTCATAAATAAAATTTTATCTAAAGCTGTTATTTCAATACCTGCAAGGGCTGCTTGCCATGCCATATTTGCTAACTCTAAGTTTGCTGTTGATATTGCTATTGCATAACCGCCCATTTCAGCTGATCCAACTACTGTAGATAGAGCTGTTGATAAAATTTCTTTTTTTGCTAATTTTGCTGCTGTTAATTGTGCAACCTGTCCCTGAACCATGGTTATATTAATCTTACTTCTAGTCTTTTCTACTGCTAAAATTTGATTATGGGTTGCTAATTCTGCTTTTAAGTTTGCTAATTCATCTCTTGCTGCTTGATTTTGCATTCTTTTTTCAAAACCTTGTTTTTTCTCTAAGTCTGTTATTCTTTTTGTAATAAGTAATCTTCTATTATCAAGATCTATCAAGCCTTTTCCATGTCCAATCTGCTTTTTAAGATTGGCTTCAATCTTTTTAGACTGATCTTTACCCCCTACAGCTAATTTTGCTTGTGGGCCTTTTTTAGTTGTTTCTGCGTCTACAAAAGCTTGCCACTTTAATTTATCTCGCTGAATATCTATATATTTATTATGTTCGGCTTGAGTGGCTTTAATTCTGGCTTTCATTTTCTTCTGATAATCGGTATTTGCTTTTGACGCAGCAGCAGCATTATTAGCAATAGCATTAGTAAACGCTCCCATTGCAGGAACAGCCAGTTTAAGTAATGTAAAAGCTACAATAGCAAATAAAGTAGTAAATAAAAGTTTATTATCAGATAGATAACGAACCATAGGGAGGATTCCCCAATTAAGAAAGCTAAGTATATTTTGAGTTATATCTGAGAAGGTAGTACTTAAAAGTGTAAAAGCATCAGTTTCTATATCTTCAAAAGCAGCAAATTTAGTTTTACCTTGTTCTAAAGCTTCGTTTAAAAATGCTTGACGTTTTTCAAACTCTGTTAAATCAGAAGCAGATTTTCCTATTTGAGCAGCATATTTTGCAGAAGCTTCTTTTACACGAACAAATAAACCAATTTCATCTAAAAGCTCTGGTTCAACTTTAATAACACCACGAAATATTCTATCAAGTGCATCTGGTACATTTCTACCTAAAGATACCGCTGCGTTTCTAGCTACTGAAGCTAATTCTGTTATCTGCTCACCACCAAATCCAGCACTTGTAGCTAGTGAAGCGGCTCTCATAGATTCTGCATAATCCATACCAAAACCAGCAGCTTCTTGTAGATTTCTCGCTGTTTGTAGAATAGCTTTACCTGAAACAACCTCTAGTTGTTCCATCGAAGCTATTAGATTGTCTACTTGAGCGGCACGGGATAATATACCGAAAGCTGCACTAAGAGCAAAAACGTTAGCTGCTAATAATGCATAAGCACGTACAAGACCACCAGCACCACCACCGCCGCCATCTACAGTTTGTTGTAATTTTGAAAAGTTTTTAGTAGAATTAGCAGTTTGGATCATACCCTGCTTCATTCGAGACTGGGTACCATAAGCGTTTTTAGTTTGTTGTCTCTGCGATTTATCTAATCTATCAAGAGACTTTTTCTGCTTATCAATGCTTTTGGTAGCTTTATTAAGCGAAGGACCACCCTTTGCATTTACATCAATAGTTAATTTACCGTCTGCCATTTATTTTCTTTTAATTCTGTCCATCTCAGCTTTTAATTTTTGTTGAGATTCCTCTATTGCTCTACTATCGAGAAATAGTAATAATTCAAATATCCAATCTTCTTGGTGCTTTTCTACATTATATAAATCATATAATAAATTAAGGTTAGTATAGTCTCTACCGATATATCCAACCTCTGGATAGATTCTGGAGCCTAAAGAGCTGAATATATTTAATGCCGCAATGACACTATCAGGGAAATCATCTACTTCAGGTGGGCATCTATCCCAGTCTATCTCTTCGCCCGTTTGTTCGACCATACGTAAGTATTGGTCTTTGCTCATTCCTATCCCATCATGCTTTAGGAATAGCTCTAGTTTGTCCTTTAGCTTTTGCTTGCTCTGCGCTACGAAAGTGTTCTAAATCAAAGACTACCTCGTTGAGCCAGTTATCAAATTCATTAGAATTTTCTACAAGTTGTCTTGCATTATCTGAATTATAAGGCATTTGCATTTCAGGATCATTATCTCCTAATTCTACTAGTACTAAATCTTCGAGGAATTTTAGTTTGAGACCTTTCCAACCTTTTACTGTAGCATTTGTAAATTCTGAAATAAACTTATCATCATCAAGAACTTCTTCAAATGCTCTTGTTTTTCTATTAAATTTGTTTTGTGTGCATCTTTTTCTTAATGCAATTAATTCTTTTCGGGAGAGGTTCGCAAGTTCAACTTCAAATCCATCAAGACCCGGAAACTCTACCCATGTGGTTTTACTATCCACTAATAGGGATTTTAGTTCCATTATTTTCTCCTAGGAATATACGCTGATTTGAGTAGCTAAGGTGTCAGTATTATCTGATGAGTGGAAATCATAGCTTGTTGTATAAACTTCTTCAGGGTTTAACCTAGAAGTAAATACTGCTGGATCTATTGTGATCTTAAAAAAATCACTATTATCCGAAACTTTCTTTCCAGTTATAGCTAATTCAACACTAGTACTAAAATCTGCGTGATCGTTATAGTTAGTATTTAAATGGTATTGACGTATTTCTCCCGAAACAATACGTTTTTCCAATGTATAATCTGCAGGAAACATTGCATTACTAGAATTAGTTACTGATAAACTGCTATGAAGGGTATCATAAGGAATCCAATCTATATTATTTTGAATCTGAAGGTTACAACTGATTATATTTTCTACAGCTGAGCCTCCTATCGTAACAGATGGATAAACTAAAAGAGGTGTTCTTGTGGACGATTCGGTGAATGATGAATCGCAGGGGATTGAGTATGACTCGTCTCCTACTCTCGATAGTTTTGTTCCTTCTCCTTCAACCCTTAAAGTAAATGGATTATTTGGTATAAAATCCAAACTAGCTGAAGTTATTATAGCATTTTCTAGTTTCCAAGTAGTGCTTCCTGTTTGCACATAAATCTGAAATGTTTTTAATTTTTGCGGTTCTATATTTGCTTCCGCAGTTACAGAATCCATGTCTATTGCTAAATCTAGCAAAGTAGACTCATTTTTCTCTGTTGTTAAAGAAACATCAAAACTAAAAGAGGCAGGATTAGCCTTATTTATTATTGATTGTTCAAACATTTTTGATTGATCGTGCAAAGTTTTTACTGAATACGAATCTTCCGCAAATGTTTGGTTGAAAGTGATGGCAGAGGAAGGATAAAGTCTATACTTTACACCATTCCCGCTGCCATGCACTATGTATAGTTTACTCTCACGAAGAAAACTATAAGACATTTTAATTGCCTATATTATGATGCGGTGCCGCCTATCGCCATAGCAATATTAGCTGCTAATGTATGGTCGTAAGCTGCCGCTGAATCTGAATGAACAGTTGTACCTAAGTACTTGACACTCATTTCATCAGTAGTTAGTAGTGTATCTCCTTGAGCGGAAAACTCTACAGATACTGATATTAGGTCACCAACTTCAATTGCTGGTACCGATAAATGACATTTAGGCATAAAGAACTCTACACCCGGTCCTGTGAAGTCACCTGATGCGTGAGCATTTGCTGCCCTATCTGCTGCCGGTTTACTAGATGCATAAGCTGTACCCATAAGTAAACTCATATCAAATGAATTACTAACAAGGTCAGTTGCGCCTGCTAGATCTGATAATAATTGGTTTGAACCATTAGTTTTATTATCAAGATACATAGTTAATGAACCACTTATTGTTCTTGCTCCTGTAAAGGAACCGATAGATTTATCGACGATACCAATAGTTTCTGGAGTTACATAAGTAATATTGTTCTCTACGGTAACATTACCACCAGTTATATTAATATCATAAGTTTTTGCGTCAAGACCATTAGAGGCAGAACCACCACCCTGTGCATTTACATCTAAGTAAAGCGCGGATAGTTTATTTCTTAAATAATCTGCATCTGCTGGTGCTGTTGAATCACAATAATTATAACTTTCTGCTAATGTATCATCAACAGTAGTTATAGGTCGTGCATCTGTGTCATCTCCAGTCATACCATAAGGTGAACTGCTTGTAGTACTTAATGTCACATATTTAGCTGGATCTTCTGAACCTACAGTAACCTGATCAATAGTAGTTGCACTACCAGACCAAGAAATTTGTGCTATACCGTCAATTGAAAAATCAATTTCTGCAGTACCAATTTGAGCATCATTAAGTCTATAAGTTGTATTTTCTAGTACAAAATAGATATTGATTTTCAAAAGTTCATGCGCATTAGAGTTTGCAAATGTTACATTAGCACCCTTAGCGTCAGTACTAGTAGTATCAACTGCTCCTGCTGAAGAAGCATCTGATAAGCCTGTACCAGCTAGAGCACACCAAAGTATATTTTCGTTCATATCATATACATCTGCAGCTCTCCAACTATCTGCTCCATGTCTGAAAGGTCTTACATAAGTAGCGAAAGACCACTCAACAGGTGGTAACGAGTCATTGAATCGTTTAGATCCACGACTTGGTGTTGCACCTGCTTCCATGATTGTTATATCAGTAGATTCACTTCCTTGAGAGAAGCTATATCCATCTAATACACCAATTCTAAAAGTATTCGCTGCAGCAGTGTTTCCTATAAAACGCCCAGTTGCTGATCTTGAACCATCTGAAGTTACTGCAGTGGTAGAACCAACTGTCTTAACTGTAATTATACAGCCAGAGCCACTACTTGCAACACCAGCAGTTGTAAATGCGGTGCTTTCAGTAGCTGTTTCATTCGCAACAAAGCCATTACCAATACCGTTACTTGGTATAGCGACAGCTGTTACTGCTCCACTACTTACTGTTTGAACAATACCCATTAGGTTATCTCCTGAACCACTTGTAGTGTCAAAAAATATCCTATCACCTGCAACGTAATTGGAGCCACCAGCACTAATATAGCCGGTTAGAAATTGACCACCTGCTGAAGGTACGCCATTTACTGAGCTTACAAATACTTTCGTATTTCTTGAAAGATTTAAAGCCATTGCTTTTCTCCTATTTCTATTCTTTGAAAGTACTAGGCTAGATTTTTACCTGCCTGTAATTTCTATTTTAATACCTTACTTGTATTGATATCTCTCCGACTCCTAATGGTGTTAATACACCTTCATCAGTAGTGATAGCCAATATAGTTGAGGAAGTTGTGTTTAAATTTGGACTTACACTATCATCGTAAGTCAAAACATCATTGTTATCAATCACTCTTTCAATATCCTCTAATAAAAGAGCTAGTTCTTCTTGGGGATCTTCTTCGTCCTCGACATATACTCGGATTTCTAGCAATAAGTATCTCCATTTAAGACCTCCGGGTTGATATTCCCGTGTTTCATCTCCAGCTACTACACATACTTTTGGATATTGTGTGATCTGATCGATAAAAACTGTGTGCCCTTCTACGTTATTAAAAAGGTTCGAATTATAAGGGCTTGTTCCATTAATCTTAGTTTTGAGCTCGTCTACATAAGCATCAACTATCTTTTTTCTTTGTGTTCTATAGATTGATGCCATTAAACTCTCCTAAGTGTTAATTTTTGTTCAATTCGTCCTTTTGCTAAATTTCTTATACTTTTGGCGATTAGGTCTTTGGGATTATACGCTAATGGCCATCTTCTTCTGCCTGTGTTTTCAAATGTCTGATATGGGCTCAACATATATGTATACTTTGCTACTATAGTTTGTTGCGCTTCTGTTAAACTTACTAACTCTACTGAACTTGAAAATCTTCCTTTTCTATTTCTTAAAGCACCATCTTTACCCATATTTCTTCTGACTTCTGCTGGTAATCTTCCATCAATATATGATCTAAGTTTTGCTAAAGACCACTGATCAGCTGTAGAGCTTTCTTTACCTTTACCTTTCTCTTTACCAAGAACTGTTTTAGATTTACCACGAACTCTAATTACTTTTCTAGATACTTTTGGTTTCTTTGACGGTTTTGCTTTTTTACCAGTAAAGCTATCCTTCATAGGTTTAAATGTTTTTAATTTTTTTAAATCAGAATTAACCCTATATCTCATATCAGGTTTTCCTGTTTTTGTAAGTGGTCTTGCTATGTCTTTAATTGTATCTTCTACCACTTGATCTTTAGGTGCTTTACTTCCAGATAATCTAAATAACCACGCTCCTATAACTCCATATCTTTTTTTATATAAATTATGAACCGCTTGTTTTATATGTACTTTATTTACATTAGTAATATCGGTTGCTTCAGATCCGGGTGCATTTGGTCTAATGCTTGTTTCTATCATATATCTAAAACTAAAATTACCTAATTTTTTCTTTTTAAAATTTCTTCCATAGTTCAAACCAATACTGTTTTCTATTTCTTCTACTACATCGTGTATTGTTATAAAAACAGGAACATCTATCTCTGGATCAAGTTCTTTTAATAACCCTAGTGCTAAAGCTCCTTTTGTAGTTTGTTCTTCATGGGCTATTTGAGTTTCTTTTGTAATAGCTGACTTCATTTTAGTTCTTGGACCGCCCTTAGGGAGTCCACTCTTAGTAAAAGCTTCTCCAACTTCATTAACCCAATCTTGATAAACAGCATTTCTCATGTGTCTAACAACTGCTTGAATTTTAGTATCATTTGCCCCAGTACCTCTACCACTTCCAGAACTAATAAATCTAAATGTTATTCCTGCTCCACCTTTTGCTCTTCTTAAGTAAAAAGTACCCGGTTTAACCTGTCTTGCGTCCCAAGCTTTTAATCTTAAATGTAAATGACCGCCTGTACCACCAGTACCTCTTTTTATAAGACCCATTCTATGTTTGAATACTTTTTTAACTGTTGAAGCATTAGCTACTGTTAAATAATCTTCATCTATATCTCCGTTATCTATATAAGGTTTTAGACCCTTCTTTAATCCTAATACAAATTGTGGAACAAATTCGTCTGTTCTAAAAGTTACATCAACAATATTGCTAGTATTACTAACTCCTATATATTGAGGTATCTTATGTGCAGCTTTTTTATATTCACTGGTAAGTACTTCAGCTACTCTTCTCTGGCTCATTACTTATAAACCTTATAGAAATCTAAAATTCTTTTTATATGGTCTGGAAAGCCTGTATTCCCTCTAATACTAGATGAGACCTGATTCTCGACCATAGCTCCCGCTATTTGCATACGGGCTTTCCTCTCATCTTTTAAATAGTATTTAATTAAATCAAATACTGCAAGTTTTAAATCATCTGGAGTAGCACTATAGCCTGCTTTATATATTACTTTGACCGCTTGCCACCCCATTGGAAAATATTTTGTAGCACTATCATTAGTACGAACTATGCTATCAGTATTAGTATCAACTATATATTCATATTTACCACTACTATCAGAATTTGCTGTAATTAGGGTAACGTAAGAATCTGCTTGACTTTCTCTTTCAGATACTGAGACTACGGAAACAACCGGACTCTCATCTAACATAATTCTACTGGTTCTATCGTCTAAAATATCGAAATATTCTGTTTTGTTTGTACTATAATAGTCAACGATTGAACTACCACAGTAATTTTTAACAACTTGTGTTACTTGAGGAATTATAACATTTATACGAGCATCAGTCTTTACTCCCGATAAACCCGCGAAGTCTTTATATTGCTGTAATGTTACTAAATTTGCCATAATTCTCCTCTTGGATAATTATGAGGGCGGCTGTAAATAAAGAGGCCACCCTCACAAAAATCGTTAGCTTTTAGCTTCCTTTGTACTGGTAAGCCCACTTAGAAGTAGCACCATCGATTAGATCGGTGAAGCCAATTCTTTGTGAAGCAACAAGTACTCTGCGTTGATTAGCAACTTCGTAATCAGACTCGATAGTTACACCTCGTAGTCTAGGCATTACGTAGTTCTTAGGGTATACACACATAGCTGCAGGCATATTAACTGCTGCAGTTGGGTATTCGTCAGATACGATGACTTTAGAGCCAAATACCTGTCCGATTTCACCTTTAAGTTTAGTTGCCATATCTCCAACTAGGTTCACATCTTGGAACTCAGCATCTTCTAGCAGGTTGTAATAAACTGTAGAAGAAACGATATAAATAACATCAGATGGATTTATACCATATTTGCCCATGTTCTTTCTTAGTGCCAATAGTTCGGCAGCTGTAACTGTGTCAGAAGCAAATGCAGTAGCTGATTGAGTGACATCACTGTCAGCTTCAGCTAAGTGCCATAGACCGTCAAAAGACGCACCTGAAGTACCAAAGGCACCATCGGCGTTGTTACCCAAAAGGACAGCATTTTCCATAGCTCTTGCATGTGATCTAATAATTGATTCCCTGATTAAAGGAAGAATTGGTAGAATTGCATCTTCTTCAGTTTCATTACCTAAGTAAGATTGTGAAATTAGTTTTTTAGTAGAAAGTGTCCTTTCTGTCATATCAATACCACCGTAAGGTGAACCATAAGTATCACCTGTTTGTGCTAAGTTACCGTGCGGGCTAGAGCCAGTAGCGGTTTGATTAGCAGTAAACTCAGCGTAGCCGCTGTCTGGTAGGATTGGTATGATTTGAGTTGCTGACTGCATAGGGATTTCTCTAAATAGAGGAGCCATTACTAGCTCTAGTTGAATGTCCCTTTCAACATTGGTTGATACAGTTTGCTCGAAATCTGCAGATGAAACGCCAACACCCGAATGTGCGTTAACTTTCTCTACAACTTCATTAGCAAGTTTTGTGTTCCAACCTTTGCCTGTTGCAAGCCCCATAGTCCATGCATCATTGATGTCACTTTCATAGGCTTTTGTCCAGTCAGAAGTGCTTTCTCTTCCGAAAATTCTTTTAGATTCACGAATTGCTTCGATTTCTTCTTTCTTCTCGGTGAGATTAGCCTTAAGTTCTTCGACGACTTTTTCGAGGTCTTCGTGCTTTTCAGAAACACGTTCCTCTAGGTCTTTAGTAAGACGCTCGGCGCCTTCCATTCCGACTTCTACTATCGCCTTGACTTTTTCCTGCTCAGCAGTAATAGCAGCATCTTCTTGAGCTTTTAACTCAGCTGCTTCATCTGCGTCTGCTTTCTCCTTAGCTTTCTGCTCAGCTTGTTGCATAGCGATTCTGGCAGCAGTTGCGTTAGCTACTTCTTCTGCGTATGCTTTTAAGTCAACATTAGCGTTAGGAGTGTCATTGTCAGTAGACATAGGTTTCTCCTGTGAAACGGTTTTATCCGTCGCTTGTGGCGTCTCAAGTTTATTAACTTGATTAGCCTCTTTATTATAATTAAAAAGATTTTTGAACTCTTGGTATTCTTCCATTGAATCAAAAGATTTCGCAAGAGAGAAGGTCGCAGCTTGGTTAGCTGGAACGCTAACTACTGATACCTCAAAAAGTTCGGCGTCTTTTATCTCAAATCCGTCAGTTTCTTCGTTATAATCGGCGTCCTTGACTCTGAAACCAACGGAAAAGGCTCCAAGAACACCATCTTTTATTAAATCTTTTATTTCCCCCGCAGACTTAGAGATTCTAGCTCCAAGTTCGAGACCCTGTTCGGTAACGTCCATAGCGGTCGCTTTACCAATAGGTTTATCGTAATTATGATTGAATAGAATTAT
>VTLG01010219.1_pt1 | contig 11320 bp, 21 predicted proteins | sample 4694571 | NCBI WGS metagenome assembly VTLG01 (sample SAMN12604809, study PRJNA352737) | marine metagenome | biome: ENVO:00000447; feature: ENVO:00000209|ENVO:00000569|ENVO:01000036; material: ENVO:00002151; isolation source: viral sequences binned using virsorter ... | reverse complement strand
TGAGGTTGGAGAACAAGATATACAGTTATTGAGTCAGTTACCCCTCGATAAATTTCATCGTAAGTACAAATAATGGCAACTACGTCCCAGACAGAAATAGGCACCAATACAAAGAACGACGGTAAAAGTTACAGTTATCCAGCTGGAATTGCTGGCGTTCCTTTCGCTTCTTTCTTGCGTATTTACAAGTACTCATATGATGAAGGGATGGCAAATGTTGCTTCTCAACAGAACGATGTGCAAGGAGCACTTCAAAATAGTGGGTTGTTAAAGAGTATAACTGACGGAGTTGCCGACACAGCACAGTGGACTTACGGTGATAAAACTGGTGGAAATGAATATTTGGCACTGGAAGAAGATAAAGCTTTAGCTAAATTTAAGTCAGAGACAAGAGAAAAACATAAACCCAATATGGGTGCTCAAACAAGAAACTGGGAAGATACTAGAACTAAAGAAGATTTATTGAACGAAGAGTTTGAAGTAAACAATGGATGGGGAACTGATAAGACTACCACTACATTACAAGAACTATTAGATAAGAAAAAAGACGTAAAAAATTTTCATGATCAAGGTTATGAAAAAAACTATTGCAATTTAGCAATGCCAAATGAATTTCAGTATGACTATGGTGCAAACTGGAACAATACATTTAAGTTAGGTACTATGGCATTAGCTGCTGATGATCCCCAAAGAGCTGCCATGGTATTGGGAGCTGGTGGTGCACTTGGTGGAATATCAAACTTAGCTATTAAAAATTTAGGTAATGCCAACGAAGCTACTGCATTTATAACCGAAGGTGCAAAAGATGGTGTAGCAAAAGCAGGTGACTTATTTGGAGTCAACAGTAATATACTAGATCCAACTAACATAGTTGGTATGGCAGGTTTAGCACCTAATGAAAATGCTATTCAATTCTTCAAAAAGATGGAGTTTAGATCATTTGAATTTACATTTGAATTAGCAGCAAGAAGTGATACAGAATCTAAACAGATACAAGAGATCCTAACTTGGTTCAAGATGGGTATGCATCCAGTATCAAAAAATGTTGATGGTGGTGGATCTGGTGTATTACTAGGTTTTCCAGATGTTTGGAGACTTGAACCTAGATTTACGCCTGGTAATGCAGTTGGTGAAAAATATGAGCCAGGCACAGACCGACCACATCCAATGATGCCACAAACAAAATTATGTGCTTTAACTGCTATGGGTGTGAATACTACACCAATGGGTCAGTTTAGTACAGTGTTTGATGGTACTATACCTTTAGTTACTGTAAGACTCAAGTTCAATGAACTAACTGCACTAACCAGAGCAGATTTTATGACAAACAAGTACTTATAATCATGTTATTCAAATCACTACCAGACGTATATTACAACGTTCAAACATCTCCTGTTGATGTTAAACTTTTGTCAGCTAAAAATCTTTGGAGAAGATCTGAGATAGTATCAGAATTTAAAAACTCTATTACTATCTTTGACGAAATGATTGTAAACAATGGAGAGAAACCAGAAGTTATAGCTAATAGAATATATAAAAATCCTTTCCTAGCATGGACAATTTTTGTCGCAAATGATATTGTTAATTATTATGAGCAGTGGCCACGTTCAACAAGACAACTATCAGAATACGTAGAAGCAAAGTATGATAATCCACAAGCTACTAAGCATTATGTAACTACAGAGGTAAAACAAGGTAACAATATAATTGTACCTGCAGGTAAAGTTGTACCTCAAAATTATTCTATAAGTTATTATAATGGAACTACTACTGTTACTGCCAACCCAACAGTATCAATAACAAACTATCAATATGAAGAACAATTGAACTCAAAGAAAGAAAAAATAACAGTTGTAAGACCTAGTATTATTGAGCAATTTGCTGAGGTATATAAACGAAGAGTTAGAAAGGGTGGTTTAGTTACTGTGGCAAACAGTGCATATGGTATAAAGATGTGAAACTAAAATTACCTAAGAAAGAATTATTTAACGCTGCACTTAAAAACAATAAGTGGCCAGTGAATTGGTTTGACCCGAAAAAAGATAAAGAGAAAGAGAGAAAAGAAAGGATAGCAAAATTATACCCACAAAAAAAGACCCCCTAAGGGGTCTTTTAGTTTAGTTTAGTAGCTGTTAACAGGAACTAATCTAAATCCTTTTCTGTAAGGATCATGCTTACCAATGATTTGAGGAATACATCCTAATATCTCGAATGGTTGAGTTTTGACAGGAATTTCTGGAAGTCCAAGGTCTTTTGCTACCATTAAGTATGAAGCTTCAACAAAGTATTCAACATAATTTACAAATGCTTTTATCTTTTTTCTTGCTTCAGCAGGTACATGATTGTTCGTGAAAAGAATAATTCTTACTGGAGAACAATTTTTTATGATCGCAGGTAAGATGAATTGACACCAAGCACGATATGCATAGGTTTCACTATCACAACTTATAAGTACAGTTGTTTTGTTGTCAACCTTATATCCTACCTTTTCACAGAAAGCTTCGTGCTTTTTACGAACCTCTACTCTGACTAAAGGATCTCCACCACCTACACCTCTTTTTAAGATAGAGTTTACAATTTTGGTAATGTTACCTTCTGCAAAGTGCTCTTCAATCTTAACCTCATCAAATAGGTAGTTACGAATTGCTACCTCGTTGAGGGCAAGTTCATTTTCTTTTATAAGAAGTAAGCATCCTGTGACTACAGATTCCATCGTTGCTTTGAACGAAGGGTCATGTCTTAGGTTATTTGTCAGACCATCAGTAATGTCTGCTCTTCTTGAGTCATTGGTCTCAGTGTAATAGTATGCAGGTGCATATTGTCCTGTTAAACCTTTTTTCCACTGTTCCCATAAAGAAAGAATTCTTCCTCTTCCATCTTTTGGCTTACCGCATAAGGTAAACATTGGAGGTATGTATTTTGTTAACCAACTATTAACTGCAAAACTGTTCTCGAAAGCATCTAGTCTTTCTTGAGTTAATGTTCCTTCTTCTCTAATTCCGTCTTGATACCAGATAGGATCATCTGGATCAACATTTGAAAGATCGTACCAACCTACATGGTCGAATTTACCACTTTTTATCAGAGGTGGTAATGTCTCTGCGTTCTCATATACAGCTAGGTCGATTTTTTTACCTAGTACCTCATGTACACGAGGACCTACTACGGGCATTGTTGTTGCCATGCTATTCTCCTTTTGTTAAACGTTTGGAACCTACACACGTTGCTACGCTTTGTGCGAGGTAATAGTATATATAAGATTTATTTTTAAAGATGATAAAGACCCCCTAGCAATGGGGGTCTCTCTTATATCTGTACTAATCTTCTTGTGCTAATTTAGCGAAGTAAGATAGTGTATCATCTTCCCCGTCTGAGGATGGGGCAGCACTTCTACTGAGTACAGGTTCTGGAGTTGCTTCCTCCTCAAACTGTTCTTCCTCCACGTTTGCAGTAGAGTAATTACCTTTGAGAGTTCTCTCCAGACGTTCTTTAAGTTCGTCATAAGATTTGAACTGATCATCAGCAGTGAATGCAGCTAGACTGTGTTCTTGCTTCCAGATACCCTCAAGTGCCTTGTCATCAAGGTCACCAAGTGTTGATGGAGCATCAAACTCAGACTTGTCGTAGTTCCAGAAACCTGCAACCTTAGTAATCTTGAGTTTGAAGTCAGCACCCTTCCATAGATCGAATGGGTTTACTGGTGTTTCATCCTCAAATGCGGGTTGCATTGATTCCATGACCTTATCAAAGATCTTCTTACCATAGCGGTAGAGGAACACTTTTCCTTCATTAGAAGGATTTGCACTATCCTTGACAACATATATGTTGCTGTAATAGTTTAACTTACGTTTCTGGTTACGTGCTTGAGTTCTTTGAGGTGAACCTTCGCCACCAGAGTTCCAGAGTTCCCTGTTCAAGTCAGAAACAGGATCCTTTTTGCCTAAAGTCGTGAGACTATTCTCAATATACCAACCACCTGGTCCTTGGAAGGCATGTGTCCAAACTTGTGCCCATGGAAGGTCTTCTCCATTGGGTGCAGGTAAAAATCTGATTACAGCGTAACCATTGCCTGCTTTGTCTACTTCTGGTTTCCATAGTCTCTCATCAGGACCTGACTTAGCCTCAGATTTATTGAGGGTATCTGCCTTAGCGAGAAGATCTTGGAAAGAAGACTTCTTAAGTGAAGCAAAAGACATACGTATTCTCCGTATTATGTGTACTTTGTGTATTATATTCCCTAAAAAAGGGGGGGAGGTTGGATTACTGTATACCAACAAAAGAAAGGGCATTACTACAGTGTAAAATACTTTCTTTGCCTGAGACCCGACTGGTAAGTCGATTCTGACTCGCATCAGCAGCACCACCTGTGTCTCATCACCTTAACTAGCGGTTGCCAGTAAGTTTATTCAGTCACTCCCAGTATTAAGACCGTCGCCTTAATACACTATTTATTATAGCAGAACAAAAAGGAATTGACAAGCCCCTCTGCTCTCTCTTTGCCAAACTTTCCTGACAAATACCCTCCAACAGGGTCTAAACGTTTCATATATGTGTCAAAATCTGTATATGTCTCTGTTGCATCCAACCCTTTTGGCTGTGCTTCTTCTATTATATGCTTATACCACAACAAATAAGTCTTAAACATCGGTAGGTAGTCGTCCACCTCTTCTGCCTTACAATATCTAACGTAAATGTTCTTAGAGAAATGATTGCCCATCTCAAAGAACCTATACTCTTTCTCTGCGTATGGTAAACTCTCTACCTCATACACATAGTTTTCTACTGGATGTTGAAAGTCAAAGACGATAATTACCTTATTCTTGCTAAATCCCATAAGATCCATACCAAAACAGGGAAGGTTACTCCCAGTTTTAGGGTAAAGAATGTTATTGTAGATAGAAGAAGTATCATCCCAGATGTCAACTTCCCTTGCTTTGATAAAGTGGTCATGTGTGTATACCGTTGCTGTTAGGTTTGCATCTTTTTTACCTGTCCAGTCTGCCCAGAGAGGTTCAGTTTTTTCAAAGTCGGGAAATGTTTCCCATAGTGCTTCTTTGTAGTTTACCCAAAGATCATTTCTCATAGTCATGTGGTACATAATCAGGACATAATAAAGCACCCGCAAGTGCAGCTGCAGATTTATTGTTGCTGCATAGCTTGTTCATCCAAATCCTTTCTTTTAATTCTACCGTCCCATCGGTAGATATCATCCTGCAACATATATCCACTATTCGGTTTCTGTAGTTTGTGCTTAACATGTTTGATAGCCTCTGGAAGGATGGCGTATTCCCTTCGTTGAATCGCCTTGGTAAGTGATTTGATATCGTCATTGTGTAATATAGGTACTTTGGACTGGATGATGATCTCACCACCATCGAGTTCCTCGTTTACGTAATGAACAGTAGCACCAGTCTCAGTTTCACCTGCGTCCATTGCCTGTTCTATTGCATGCAACCCCTTATACTTAGGTAATAAAGAGGGGTGAACATTAATTATTCTACCACGAAACGCTTCTATGAAATCTTTTGTAACAATTCGCATCCAACCTGCAAGTACTACGAGGTCTACATTCCATGCTTGAATAAGTCGAATCATATTGATTTCATCAGTAGATTCGATATATGAATGAGGTATTCCTAACTTATCTGCTCTCTTTGCTGCTCCACACTTCTTTTTGTTATGGATCATCAACACAACTTCGTCAGATCTACACGTTCGCACTATGTTCTCGAAATTTGATCCATTTCCAGAGCAGAGTACGGCTAATCTCATTGTTTTTCCTGTTCTTTTAAATATTCTTCTCTACTGCATTTTGTAAACTCACCTTTCTCGTAATCAAAGTGAGGATGTGGTGCAGCAGAAACAACTGGATCTTTGGTCTTGTTCTTAATAACAATAAACCTGTCAGCAGCAAATGTGCCAGCTAGATTGACCTCGATCTCATCAGTATCTTTCCAGTTAACAGTGCCATCCTTCTTGGTGTGTAGCATTGCTTCTTGTATCTGGTCGATAATTTCTTGTGTTAATTTCATCTGTGTGGGTCGTATAGAACTAAAGTACAGATGATAGCAACAATCAGTATGATTGCAGCTCCTAAAATAATTAAGTGCATCAGATTATACAGTTATGTAGGTAATTTGTTGATCATTTCTTGTACATTGTCTCTAAGTGTATCATAAAATGTGTGGTTTACATCATTTGGGTTCATCCCTAGCATTGTTGCAGCATTTCTTACTTGCTCCACCATTTTTTTTGCTTCTGGGTCGTCAGATAATGTAACACGCATGTACATCGTTTGTTGAAGATTTATCAAGTCGATCATCTTGTCTAGCTGTTCTTTTTTCTGGGGTGTTGTAAGCATCAACCCCATCTTGTTGATCTCTAGATATAAATCTTGCATTCTGTTTAGTTCTTCTTGAACTACTTCTGATCTGAAAAAATTACTCATTTGATTGTGGTGCGGGTTTACTTCCTACTCCTGTCTGTTCCCATTGGTCAGAGACAGTTCCTAGTTCAAATTCACGATTTACATTGATCATTTGTTTTTCCAATAGAGCAATTCTAGCTTCTAGTTCTTCAAGTTTATCAGACATATTGATGTTTAATGATACTCTTATATTTACCCAAGTTCACACTCAGGAATGGGTCGTACTTCACCACCTTGTTACGAAGTGGTTTCCAGACTATCTCGTCATTGATTATTGTATCAAAATCTGAGATAAAGTGGAAGATCTTGTTGAATATTGTGAGTGTTTCAATACTTATTCTACCACCTAACTGTGCTTTTATCAAGGGGGGATGAACTGATGTTACATTGAATAGATCATCGAAGTTATCACACATGTCATATAGTACCTCACAATCCTCTTTGAACCTATAACTCAGAGACTCTTTGCGTTTAATATAATCAGCATAATTCTTAGCACCCTCTCGAACCAATGTAGCAGGATATACTTTGTCCTCTGCTATAAAGTTAGCTACAAAAAATTCGCGTAACTCGAAGTCCTTAAACTTCCTTGAGAGTTTGACAAAAAAGAACTTATCTTTTCTTTGGTCAAAAGAAGTCTGTGATGCCTTAGCATTTCCACCATATTGGAAATAATCATAACTGTCGGAAGTAAAATGAAGTTTCAGAGCAAGATACATCTTGTAAACTTCAAAACCTGTCACAGTTTCAAAAACCCTTTGCTTGTGCGTTTCATAAAATTTAGACGTTGTGCGTCAAACTTCAATTTTTCTTTTAATGGTTTTGATATTAGTTTATTAATACCAGTTAGTTCTATATTTTTATCTTCGCAGAATTGAACAACAGCTTCAATGTAGTTAAGATCAGAATCTTTTACAATTTTCTCTATTTCTACAGAAAACTTTGCTGATGTCATAAAATTTTCTTCAAAAACATCATCTATTTTACCACTCACCGTAGGCTCCTTTGTAGGTGTCGATGTACTCTTTGAGTTTTCGAGCATACTTAAACTTGTCATAAATTTCAAATACTTGAGGTGTGCCTGTTTCACAGGCAATGATTGTTACGAGTTTCTTTGGCATTAATCCAGTTAACTCTTGAAACATTATAGCATATGCTGTCTCTTGTGCAAAGTAGTCGTGTATCCATTCTTCACGTTTCTCCTTTGTACTCGTTTTGAAATCAATAATAGCAAGTTCTCCCTTATACTCAGCTATACAATCCACTCGACCTGCCAACTTCAACACATTAGAACACAATGATGATTCGAGGGCATGTATGTTGTTAATACTATCTAGGTAGGGTTTAATCTGGTAAAATAACCCCATGGATAGTGGATCGTCCTTATACTTACTAATACTCTCATTTAATAAGTATAGTTCAGCAAGTTTATGGCACTTATTACCTCGTGTGGATGCACGTTTAGATATCTTATTTGCTTCTTCTTCACCAACTCTATTTCTCCACTCCATGATAGACTTCTTTTTAGAATGTCCTATCACAGTTGTAACAGAAGGATAGAAAGCATCGCCAACACGATACCTCCTACCCTCTTTAGTAGTTGTTGCTTTTAACTCTGGAAAGTTATGTAAATTTAAGTGTTTAAAGTCCAAGATTAATCTTACTAATCAAATAAGATTTGACTAGACCAGATCTCACGATATCGTCAATGCCAAATTCAATGCTTTCAAACTCATCCATGTCGTCAATAATTTTCTTGAAGTCCATGATACCAGTTTTTTCATGTGCTTTTTGTAAGTCAGTTTGTGCAGCATCACCTGCAAAAACAATCTTACTGTTTACACCTAGTCTGGTTATTATACTATCTAATTCATGAAAGTTCAAGTTCTCAGACTCATCAACCAATACTATACTGTTATCTATAGTAGTTCCACGAATGAAACTTGTAGACCAGAATGATATGGTGTCTTGTGCTTTTAGGTTACCATATAGCATCTCAAATGATGGGTCATCAGGCATTTCAAACATAAATCTTACCATATTCTTATATGGTATTTGATATAAGTTTGCTTTGTCCTCATGATCACCAGGTAAGAAACCTATTTCTCTAGTAGGAACTAATGACCTAACAATGTATAGCTTATTGTAAGGTGTCTTTTCATCTAATATGTCTTTAAGTGCAAGATACATGGTAACAAAAGATTTACCAGTTCCAGCTGCACCAAATAAAAACAGATGCTTATTTTTCTGCCAAGCATCAAACACTTTCTCTTGTGAAGGTGTAAGGGGTTTAATATCAATTAAGTGATCTGATCCGATTGGTTTACGTTTCATTTGTCTCGTTGATAGTCCAACCATTGTAGGTTGCTTTTTGCTTTTTACAGGCATGCTTAGATTTTCTCGAATTTAGCGTAAGGGTGGTGTTTCTTGACGTTGTTTAAACGATCTTTGAAACCTTGAGGAAGTTTGTTTTGGTAATCACCAACTTCACTGACTGCAGATGCTACACCTGCCATCCAATCTTTATCCCATTCGGGATTATCCTCTTTCCACTGTTCATATGCAGAAATAGTGAGATTTAGCTGTTTAGTCTCACCTGTCTTTAAATGCTTGACATCGTATTGTGGCATTACCTATACTCCCAGTTTAACGCTTTACTACAAACAGGAAACTGCTGTTTGAAGATCTGCCTTACTTCGTGTACTAAGTCCATATGTTCTTTTTGTGTTCCGTGTGCACTTCTTAAATCTATATAGTGAATCCATGACCGAACACTACCCGTCATGTATAGTCTAGTCGGTGTTGCTAACGGGAGAACAAATCTCGCACATTCCTTCGCAATACCCGAAGCGAGGAGTTCATTGTATAAGTCCATCGCTTCAACAAAATGTTCAGCAATCTTGTATTCGAGATCTGCTTTTTTGTTTTTCGGTACATCGTCTATACTGTTTTGTCTATTCTTAGTGTCCTGATGTCGGAGATCAAACATAGGAATTTCCTCTGCCAACAAATTAGTGTCAGCATATCTTTGACTAAACTCTTGAAATGTAAAACTACGGTGTCGTAGTATCTGAGCAGCAAGACCTCTCGTAGTCTCGATCTCAAGTGTCATATGTGCTTGCTCAAAGACTGACCAATGACCGTGTTTTATGCAATATCCCAATAAACCATCCACGGTTGGATTGTTTTGATTCTTTGGATTGCTCACTCTCGCCACGTAACCCATAGTCTTTTCTGCGTCTGGTGTTACTGTTACTAATTTTACTTTCATTTTTAATCATTTTAGCATACCATGCTTCTTGCTTGGTATACCAATCAGGGTGTTCTTTAGCTAATTTTATTAATTTTTTTGCTGCTTTTTTGTCTTTCATGGTGGGTTCTAAATCCTATCCACTCGTTTATTATTGCCTGTGACCCAACTGGATACTGGTTCCAAAAGAGCAAAAAGGAACGCATACACTCGGTTTCCCGATCTTGCCCATTGGCAATGCGTTCATATTCTCTTAAGTGAGTCAATAAGTCTGTTTCATTATTTATTTGTATGATCATATAAGGCATCAAATAGTTCATCAGCTAGATCGTCTAGATCTGTAGTTTTAGATTCAAAGTTAAAGTCTGATCTCTTTTTTACAAAGAGTTCACTTGCTTGTTTTGAGATAAGCTTTGGTATCGAATTGACTGGGATTGACTGATCCTCCTGTATATCCGATTGATTTAAGTCTTTTTCCGATTTTGTCATAGTAACAATCAAAAATGTTTACCCTAGTTCCCATTACGATGTCATAATGATCTTCATAATGTTCAGAACCTTTTTTCATGTCAAGATAATGAACCACATATGAGTTAGTAGGTAGTTTTTTGTTTTGTGTTTGCTCTTTAGTAGCATTGACGTTAAGAACAGTAAGAGAATACTTATCTTTTACCTGTCCCATCTCATCATTACTTTCCCAGATCATCCTCTGTTGCCCCACTCTATTTGAGGGAATGCTTCAGATACCACTGCTTTAGTGACTCTATACTTAGATTGCAATTCTTTATTACAAGCTAATACAAGCATTTCTGCTTCATCTTTATGAAGACCCTCTAACAATTGCACAAACAGCTGTTCACGTCTCATGCTCTTGAGAGAACTATCTCCACCTTTGAAAAACCTGTATAGTCCACGATACTCACTATCTAAACGAGTATGCTCTGTTCCTGCAGGAGCATCATTAGGTCTAAAAGGAACTTCACCTTCTGGTAGAAGGAATTTTAATGATTCATCAAAATTGATAATCAATATAGAACGGAGACCATTATTATTATATTCTTGTAATAGGTCTACTTTCTCTTTTTTAGTTTTAGCAGAAGATACTTTTTGAAGTATTTCTGTTACTAGTGCATCACTTGGTAATTTTTTTGCCATTTCAAGTCACAGTTTCGTATATTATATCATTCATCATCGTCTTCGTCAAGTAGGTCATCAGGATCCATGAATTTAACAGCTAACAGCTCTTCGTTCACATATGATCCGTTCCCATTCAAAAACTCTGGATGAAGATTGTCCATTTGTCGTTTTAAGGTATGTTGGTCTACAGTAGATTTGTATAACCACCCTATTAATCCTCCTAGTATTAAGGTAATAATCATACCTATTGCTGAGAAGAAAAGTATTACATTAGTTTCCATTTGTCCCCCGATGAATGTCTATTCTAACACGCACCGAACGTTTAAAGAAACTGAAGGTGCGATCTAACCAACTTGGTTTGTCTAACCTCCTTGCCCTAGGCAACATAACTTCTATACCCCTATTTAGAGTATAATCTTGAACGCTTTCTTTTGCCTTTATCTTTTTTGTATCGCTCTGCATCATTTAGTATTCCATGTAAGTAATTACGAATTTTCCTAGCTTCT
>VTLG01008503.1_pt1 | contig 11320 bp, 9 predicted proteins | sample 4694571 | NCBI WGS metagenome assembly VTLG01 (sample SAMN12604809, study PRJNA352737) | marine metagenome | biome: ENVO:00000447; feature: ENVO:00000209|ENVO:00000569|ENVO:01000036; material: ENVO:00002151; isolation source: viral sequences binned using virsorter ... | reverse complement strand
TGTATAAGATAAAACAGAATTTGAAATGTTAAAAATGATGCTAGTAGGCTGGGAAGATATGAAAGAAGAAGATGGTCAAGATATAGCTTTCACTGATGTAAATATTAAAGATTTAATGGAAGATGCTGATTGGATAAAAGCGGTATCAAGTGCATACACCGAATCATTAATAGGAGAAAAATTAAAAAACTAAAAGAGGCAGTTCTTTACTGGTTAGGTTCTAGTAAAGAGGTTATTGATGAAACACAAGATGACGCTAAAGCATTCGGTCTAAAACTGCCAACCGAAAAAATTAAAAAACATAAAGATGTATTTGAGGTAAACGAAGATAATTGGGATGCTGTTATGATCTTTTGTAATATGCAGACACAATGGAGTACTTCCTTTGGTGGTTTTGTAGGATTAAAGTATGAAGTTCTTTTAATGCAAGGTGGTATGTTTGACCTTTACAATATTACAGATAGGCGTAAAATTTTAGAAGAGCTACAAATTATGGAAGTTACAGCTTTGAAAGAACTCAATAAGGAAAAAAAATAGATGGCTCAACAGACTTCACGAATTGATATTGAGTTTTTAACTAAAGGCGAGGGTGAGGTAGCAAAAGCCTTTAAAAGGCTTCGTGGAGAAACTGTAAGATTAAATAGAGATTTTAAATCTTTATCAAAAGATTCAATAGCGCAAGTAAAAAATGAATTTACAAAGCTAGGGGCAGGGGCAAGAAATAGTCTTAATGCAATGCAAGCGCAAAGAAATGCTTTAAATGGATTGCGTAATATGGCAGATGTTACAAGTATTGAATTTAAACAACTTACTGCTGATATTGCACGACTAGATGCACAGATGAGAAAAGCTGGTGCTGGTGCTGTTGGTTTTAAGGGTAAGTTAAAAGGTTTTGCAAAAGGCGCTGGTGCTGTTGCTGCTGGTGGTATTTTTGGTGGGGTTGAGGGCGCTGCTGGTGCTGGTATTGGATTAGCATTATCAGGAGGAAACCCTGCTGGTGCAGCTATTGGTGCTGCTGTTGGTGCGCAAGTCGGTATGGTGCGTCAAAGTATTGGAGAAATAGCTGAGTTTTCTGCACAACTTGCTTTACAAAGAAAGGCTCTCGGTCTAGTTATTGGAGATACTAATAAATTCAATAAATCACAAGAATTTTTGTTGAAAACATCAAGAAAATTAGCAATTCCTCAAGATGTTATTACTAGACAATTCACTTCTTTAACAGCATCTGTTGTTGGTGCTGGACAATCTGTAGAAGATGCGGAAAAAGTATTTTTATCAATTGCTTCTGGAATTAGAGGTACTGGTGGATCGCTTGAAGACATGAAAGCAGCAATGCGAGCAACTAGCCAGGTATTCTCAAAAGGCAAAGTATCAGCCGAAGAATTGAGACAACAACTTGGAGAAAGATTACCCGGTGCATTTACTTTATTTGCTGATTCTATGGATATGACACCAGCACAATTAGATAAGGCTTTAGAGCAAGGAAAAGTCACTTTGGATGACTTTATGAAATTTGCTGCAAAACTTTTTGAAACATATGGTGTAAATGCAGAAATTCTTGCCCAGGGTCCAGAAGCTGCTGGAGATAGATTAAAAACAGCAATGGCAGAATTAAAAGATTCAATAGGTGGAATATTAAGACCAATTGGTGCTAGTTTTCAAAAAGTTTTTGGAGCAATTGTAGAAGATATTAGTAAGGCAATTGTTAAATTTAAAGAATTTATGGGTATAGGAACAGAAAATCAAAGACAAAAACTAGAAAAAACTTTTCAAAGAGCCAATGATAAAGTTACCTTAATGCTAAGAAGAGGGCAAGATGGAAAAGAATTAGACAGAGCATTACAACAAAGAGATAGGGCGTTAGCTAATTTAAATGAATTTTATAGAGATAATCCTACTGGTATGAGTACTGGAGGTAGTGGAAAAGAAGGAGAACAAACTAATGATGAAGATCTTAACAACATACAAAAAGGAGCAAAAGCTTATTTTGACACTATTAAAGATTTTGGAAAACAAACTCAAGATGCTGTATCTAATGCATTTAAAGGGATGGAAGATGCTTTAGTTCGATTTGTAGAAACTGGAAAATTAAACTTTAATGATCTTGCAAGATCTATTATTTCTGATTTAACAAGAATTACTGTAAGGGCAGCACTACTGAACTTTTTAAGTCCTTTTAAATTTTTTGATAGGGTTACCGGAGGGTCTGGTGGAGGAGATGGAGCTACAAATGCTAATGGTAATGTATTTGCTAAAAATGGCGTTGTACCCTACAGAAAAGGCGGCATAGTTGACTCACCTACATATTTTCAGTATGGAGGATCGAATTTAGGGATTCTTGGAGAAGCCGGAGCAGAAAGCATTATGCCTTTAAAACGTGGTAAAGATGGTAAATTAGGAGTGATTGCTCATGGGGGTGGTAGTACTGTAGTTAATGTTTCTGTAAATGCAGATGGCTCTTCTGTACAAGGTCAAGAAGATGAAAGCAGACAACTTGGAGAAGTTATTGCTGCTGCAATACAACAGCAAATAATTATGGAGCAACGACCAGGAGGTTTATTACATGGCTAATTTTAGTTCCCTTAATATCCAGCCAGATTATGGAGTTACAAAACAATCTTCTCCAAAGTCTAGAGAGGTGGTGTTTGGTGATGGCTATATTATGGCTGCAAAATTTGGACTTAATCAAAATTTAAAAGTTTGGAATCTAACTTTTTCTAATATTACCGAAACACAATCTGACGCTATTGAGACTTTTTTAGATGCAAGAGAAGGCACAGAAGCTTTTGATTGGTCACCTCCAAATGAATCATATACTTCAAAATACAGATGTAAAAAATGGAGAAAAACTTTACCTTATGGAAATTTAGCAACGATAGAGGCAACATTTGAAGAGGTAGCACAACCATGACCTCATCTTGGGGCGCTAATACAGCGATTTCGTTAGGGACTATTGTTCAAGCGACTACAAAACAATATTCTGGACTTCAATTTAAATGCACTACAGCCGGTACATCACATAGTAGTGAGCCTGATTGGCCTACAAGATTAGGAGATACAGTTACCGATAATACTGTTGTATGGACAGCCATAAGTGCAACTTTTGATGCGACTAATAAGTTAGAACCTTCTCCTTATATTGAATTATTTGAATTACATCCTGTTCAGATTTTACATAATACTTCTACTCCAATTCGATGGCATAACGGTGTAAATGACGATATTACAGGTAATGTTCAATTTGGAGGCCATAATTACAACAGAATTGCTATTGAAGCAAAAGGTTTTGAACGTAAATCTAATGGTGCATCACCAAGACCAACTTTAACTATTGGAAATGTAGATCAAATATTAACATTACTTTTAAATGATGTTAATGCTTTCAATAATGGAAATGATTTAGGGGGTGCAGAAGTTAGAAGAATAATTACAATGAAAAAATTTTTAGATGGTCAACCTGATGCTGATAGTAGTGCCTTTTTGCCATATGAAATATGGGTAGTAGATCGTAAGGCATCAGAAAACATGAATTCAGTTACATTTGAGTTAAGTACAAAGTTTGATAGACCAAATGCGCGTGTACCTAAAAGGCAATTAATTGGTAATTGTTGTCAATGGCAATATAGAAGTTCTGAATGCTCTTACACAGGAAATAATTATTTTGATAAAAATGACACATCTGTTGCTTCTTTAGCTTTAGATGTATGTGGTAAAAGGTTAACTAGTTGCAAAGCTAGATTTGGTCAAAATGCACAGCTACCTTTTGGAGCTTTTCCAACCGCAGGTAGAACACAATAAAAATGAAATTAACAGATTACGTAAAACGCCAAGCACTTGATCATGCAAAAAATGATTATCCAAAAGAAAGTGTTGGCTTAGTTCAAGTAATTAAAGGTAAGCAAAGATATTTTAAGTGTAATAATATTGCAACAACACCTGACGAACATTTTGTTTTAGATCCAGATTCATATCAAGAAGCAGAAGACAAAGCACCTATTATTGGTTTAATACATTCTCATCCAACAACACAACCTGATCCTTCACCAGCGGATAAGGTTTCATGTGAAAAAAGTAATATACCTTGGTATATAGTTAATCCAAAAACAGAAAAATGGGGTTATTACGAGCCTACTGGATTTGAATTGGGATATATTGGTAGAGAATTTAATCATGGAGTTGTAGATTGTTATAGCCTTGTTAGAGATTTTTATAAGAGAGAATTTAACATTGATCTATATGATTATTACCGTAGAGATAGATGGTGGGATGGGGATGAAAATTTATATATAGACAATTTTGCAAATGAAGGTTTTAAAGAAATTCCTGTTAAAGATATATCTTACGGTTGTGTAATTTTGATTAACTTAGAAAGTAATAAAGCTAATCATGCAGCTATTTATATTGGAAAAGAAAATGAAAATAACAATAAAATTTTGCATCATGTTCAAGGAAGATTATCAGGCATTGATGTATATGACGGTTATTATTTAATTAATACATCAAAGGTGTTAAAACATGAAAACTGTTAAAGTCTATGGTGCATTAAAAAAATATTTAGGACAAAGCGTATTTAACTTTGACGTATCAACTCCAGCAGAAGCTATGCAAGCTTTGTGCGCTAATTTTAAAGGTCTTGATAAATATTTAGTTGATTCTGAAAAAGATGGAATTGTATATGATGTAAAACTAGGTAAACAAGTTATTGAAGAAAAAAATATAAATGATCTTGTAGCTCCTTGGAGTAGTAAAGATGTATTTAGTATAAGACCTGTAATACAAGGTGCTGGTCGTGGTTTTGGTAGGTTCTTGTTAGGAGCAGCTTTACTTGGTGTTGGTTTTTTAATACCAACAAATATTGCCATAGGAACTTTTGGCGGTGAAATATTTGTACATACTGCATTAAAGCAATTTGGAGCGTTGATGATGTTATCAGGTGCCGCTGAAATGTTATCCCCACAACCACAGTTACCTACAGAGCCTAACTTATTAGAAAGTAGTGCTTTATCTGGACTTGGAAATGTCAATAACCAGGGTACTCCAATTCCTATTTGTTATGGCCGTGCTTTTGTAGGAAGCGTTATTATTTCAACAGGTCTTGATACAGATGAGGTCGCAGTGTGATGCAAGAATATAAACAATACATAAGAGGTAGTGGTAGCGGTAGTAAAGGTGGCAATCAACATACTCCTGTTGAGGCTGATGATTCTTTATCTAGTATTCAGTATGGTCAAGTAGTTGATTTGCTTTCTGAAGGTGAAATAGAAGGTTTAGATACTGGAGCTATAAATGGTGCTGGTTTGCAATCAATTTTTCTTAATGGCACACCAGTACAAAATGCAGATGGAACTAATAATTTTACTGGTTTTACAAGTGCTTTTAGAAAAGGTACGCAAACTCAAAATTATATCCCAACAAGTCAAATAGGTACTGAAAGAACAGATATTAATAACACAGAAATAACGACTTCTACACCTTTTACTTTTACTGTTACAAACACTAATGTCAACAGAGTAAGAGTTACGATGCAATTACCAACATTGCGTAAAGTTGAAAGTGATGGAGATATTGTTGGTCATGCTGTTAAATTTAATATCCAAGTAAATTACGATGGTGCTGGTAATAATAATTCTGTATTTCCAAGAAATTCAAATCATAGTGAAAATAGTGGATATTGGACAGAAATAAAAGGTAAAACGTCTACTGTTTATAAAAAAGATTATTTATTTCCTTTAAATAGTTTTAGTAATAATGCAGTAATAACTATTACTAGAGTAAGTCCTAATGATCCTACTGGTGGACAAGAAAAATTTTTTAGTAAAACATTTATATCTGGCGCAACAGAAATTATTGATGCTAAATTGCGTTATCCCAATAGTGCATTAGCTTTTTTACGTTTTGATTCAAGACAATTTTCTAGTATTCCAAGAAGAAAATATTTAATTAGAGGTATAAAAGTACAATTACCAAATAATGCAAAAGTAGACATTTCAACAACACAAAGATATGTAGTGGCTACAGGTGCAACAGAAAATATTACAACAGGAGTTGGATATATTGGCAGAGTAACTTATACAGGTGTATGGGATGGTCAATTTGGTGCTGCAACATGGTGCGCAGATCCAGCATGGTGTTTTTATAATTTATTAACTAACACAAGATATGGATGTTCTATTCCAGCAAGTAATTTACAAAAATTTGAATTTTTTGCAATATCACAATATTGCAATGAATTAGTTCCAGATTTAAAAGGTGGAACTGGTCAAGAACCAAGAATGTTAGTCAATATATTAATTAATACTAGAAAACAAATTTTTGATGCAATTAAAGATTTTACAAGTATTTTTAGAGGACAGAGTTTTTATGGTGCTGGTATATTTAGTGTTTTTCAAGATAAGCCAGAAACAAGTAAGTATTTAATTGGAAATGCTAATGTTGTTAATGGTTTTTTTGAATATACTGGTACATCTCAACAAGCAAGACATACAAGTTGTACTGTTGCTTATCAAGATTATCAAAAACTTGGAGAAGTAGATTTTGAATATGTTGAAGATGTAGATTCAGTAAGTAAATATGGAATTATAAATAAACAAATAAAAAGTATTGGTACATATTCTCAAGGTCAAGCACACAGATTAGGGTTATGGACTTTAAAAACTGAACAATTTTCTACAGAAACAATATCTTTCGGTGTTGCAATAAACACTGGAATCATATTAATGCCTGGTATGGTTATTGATATAGCAGACAAAGCGAAAACAGGTTATAGGCACACTGGACTTATATCTACTGGTAGTACAACTACAGCAATAAAAATTGATAATAGTAGCGATATAAACCAAGCTGGTAGTAATTTTACAATATCAATTATTTTATCTTCTGGTCTTTTAGAGAAAAAAAATGTAAGCAATATTGACTACACAAATAAAACTATTAATTTAAGTTTTGGAGAAAGTTTTAGTGAAGCACCAGCAGCACAAACAGTTTATCTTTTAGAAAATAATAATGTACCGGCACAACAATATCGGATTATAGATGTAAAAGATGATGGTGTTACATATAAAGTTGTAGCTTTAAAATACAATAATAGTTTATATAACGCAGTTGATTTAGGTGAACCTATAACAGTTAGACCTATAACAGATTTAACTACAGCACCAGATAAAGTAACCAATTTTTCAGATAATGAATTTTTATATTCTGATGGTCAAGGAGTTTTTGTTGGATGTGATATTTCTTGGCAACATAATAAACAAAGAGTTACAGAATTTTTAGTTACATACAGAGTAGATAATGATAATTGGGCAACTTTATCAACTGCGGCAACCTCAGTAACCTTGCGTCAAGGTGGTAACTTTGGGGCATTGAGAGCAGGTAGATTACAAGTACAAGTACAAGCAATTAACTATTTAAATAAATCAAGTGGAATATCTTTACATGAAGTTAACTTAGTAGGAAAAACAGCAGCACCAGATAACGTGCAAAATCTTACGATGATTCCAACAAATGGCTTGGCTCGTTTGCAGTGGACACAAAGCACAGAGCTAGATGTGGTTGTTGGGGGATTAGTAAGAATAAGGCATTCTCCTCTTTTAAATGGAGTTACATGGGCAAATAGTAATTCAATACACGAAGACGTTACTGGTACTGCAAAAGAAGCTTATGTTGATTTGAAAGAAGGAACATATTCTGCAAAATTTATTGATTCTGGAGGAAGGCAAAGTGTTACTGCAGCCTTAGTAGAGTTTGATGAACCAGATTTAGAAGACCTCTTAGACATTAATACACAGACAGAAAATAATACATTTGCTGGTTTACCTAGTCCTAACACTTCTAATTTAGAAGTTGTTGCTGGTGAGCTTGTTTTAAAATCTAATGGAAGTGTACTGCATACAAATGGTATATATTATTTTGCAAACAACCCTATAGATTTAGGCAGTGTATTTAGTGTAAAACTTAAATCACAAATTAAATCAAGATCTTTTTTCCCAACTAATCCACAGATTGATTCGCTTGGTACAGACTTTAATCCAAATGCATCTTTTGGAACAACAGGTATTGATGCTTTAGTTTCAATTGATGGTAATACACCAGAAAATACAAATGTACAATTATATGTAAGAACAACACAACAAAATCCAAGTAATAATGTTTGGTCTACTTGGCGGCCATTTAATAATGCAGAGTTTAGAGCTAGAGCTTATGAATTTAAAGCAGAATTTAATTCCAATGACAACACAGCACAAATAGCAGTTTATGGTTTAAAAATTATATCTAGAATGACACGAAGAACAATTAATGGGAATGGTACAACTTTAAGTAATTCGGATTTATCATTAACTTTTGCAAATGCTTTTGTAAGCACTCCTATTATAGGTGTGACTTTTAGTGCCACGACCACCGGTGAATATTATAAAATAACCTCAAGTTCCTCTACCGGTTTTAGCATTTCGATATATGATAGTAATAATAGTCGTATTGCAAAAGACTTTACTTTCACCGCTATAGGATTTGGGAAGGCACTTTAATGGCTCAAGTTAATACTGGCAACTTACCAATACCTAACGATACAGGAGCTAACTTTAGAGCAGACGTTAATGAAAATATATTAGCTTTACAATCTAATAATTCGGGTGATAATGCACCTTCAGTAGCAAAAGCACATCAAACATGGATTGATACTTCTGGTAGTGTAGACGTTTTAAAAATTAAAGGAGATACCGATAATGCAAGTTTTATAACTATAGGAAATCTTGAGACTAATTTAGGCATGATACCTAAAACAGGAGGTACTTTTACAGGTAATATACAATCATCTGCTGGAACAGAAGCATCTCCATCAATTCAAATAAATGATGCTAATAGTGGATTGTATAAACCAGCAACAGATACAATAGGATTAACTTGTGGTGGATCAGACGTTGCTTATGTAGAAACAACAGGGATTGAAATAAAAGACGGCAAAAAATTAGAATTTAGAGATAGTGGTAACTCTAATGTAGTAAGTCTTCAAGCACCAGCTTTAACATCTGATGTAGCTTTAACTTTACCTAACAGTGACGGTGATGATGGTGATGTACTTAAAACTGATGGTAATGGAGTTACTTCATGGACTGCAATTCAAGGTGTACCAACAGGAACAATTTTAGTTTGGGCTGGTGGTGAAGGTAATGACATACCTAGCGGTTATTTAGAGTGTGATGGGGATCATGTTTCCAGTACAACTTATAGTGCTTTGGCAGCCGTATGTGGTAATACTTACAACGATGGTCAAACACCTCCTTCTGGTGAATTTTTCTTACCTGACTTAAGAGGTAGATTTGTAAGAGGTTGGGATCATGGAAGAGGACTTGATAGTGGAAGAACAAGAGGATCTGGACAGACATCACAAAACAAATCACATACTCATACCGTTGCAAGTTCTACTATTACAAATAGTGGTGGTAACCACTCACACCCAATTAGACGGCTTCGATTAAATCAAAACAATGGTTCAGTGAATATTACATTGGGATCGGGTCAAAGTTATAATGTAGGTTACGCAATTAGTAATAGTGGTCTAGTTTCTGCTGGAAATGCAGTTCAAAATAGTGGTTCTATTGGAAGCAGTATAAATTCATCATTATCTCTTACTTTAAATTCAAATGGTGGTTCAGATTCTCGGCCTACTAACGTAGCTATGATATACATAATTAAAACCTGATTTATGGCAATCCAACCTGGCACATACAATTTCACTTTACAACGAAGGTCAGATCATAGTATCCCACTACTGTTTAAAGATGGAAATGATGCAGCGATAAATTTAACAGGATATACAGTATCAGCACAAGTTTGGGATCAATCACGCAGTATTAAATATTCTGATTTCACAACAACTTATACTGATCGTGCTGCTGGTTCTGTTTCTATATCATTGACAGATGTACAAACTGAGACTTTTATGACTGATAAATTATATTATGATGTTTTATTAATTAACCCAGCAGGGCTTAAAGAATATTATTTAGAAGGTATTATTAATGTAAGCGAGGGTTACACAGCAACATGACTTCTATTACTGTTTCAACAACAAAAAATACAGTTACCGTAAACGGTGAAACTCGTGTTGTAACTGTAAAAACAGCTGGCGCCCAGGGTCCCGCTTTTGCTGATGGAACGTATGGAGATATTGCTGTATCAGGTAGTGGTGCTGCTTTAACTGTTGTTAATAATGCGATAACAAGTGCCAAAATAGCTGATGGAGCGATAGTAGATGCGGATATAAATGCAAGTGCTGCAATCGCACTATCAAAACTTGCTACAGGTGCATTACCCACAGCGATTACTGTAACGAGTGCAAACATATCTGACCTTAGTATTGTCAATGCTGATATAAACGCAAGTGCTGCTATCGCAGGTACAAAGATTAGTCCTGACTTTGGATCGCAAAACGTAGCTACAACTGGGAGTTTTACTGGTGCAGACTTAACTCTTAATAGTACATTTCCAAAAATTACTTTTACTGATTCTGACGGAAATCCAGATTATTTAATACAAGTTAACAATGGGCAATGGACACTTCGTGATGTTACGAATAGTTCAAACATAATGAGAATAAATCCAGCTAGTACTTCTGTTGATAACACTTTAATTGCTACTTCTGGTATTGATGTAACAAGTGGTGGTCTTGATGTTACAGGAAATATAACAGTATCTGGAACAGTTGACGGAAGAGATGTTGCAGCAGACGGTACAAAACTAGATGGTATTGAAAGCGGTGCTACTGCTGACCAGACAGCAAGTGAGATAAAAACTGCTTACGAAAGTAATAGTGATACCAATGCTTTTACTGATGCTGACCATAGTAAACTTGATGGAATAGAAACAGCAGCTACCGCAGATCAAACAGCAGCAGAGATAAAAACATTATTAGATAGCAATGGTATTGTCAATGCTCAAGTAGACGCTAATGCTGCGATAGATGTAAGTAAGCTATCAGGTGTTCTTCCTTTGGCTGGCGGCACGATGACAGGTTTGTTAACTGTGTCAGGCACGATACCAAAGATAAGATTGGTAGATACAAATAATAATCCCGACTATGAACTGAATAATACTAATGGTGTTTTTAATATTAGAGATACTTCAAATGCAACTAATAGATTTTCAATAGGTACTGATGGTCATGTTGATGTAACTGGTAATTTAGACGTTGGTGCAGGGATTGATTGCACAGGAAATATAGTTGTATCAGGATCAGTTGACGGAAGAGATGTTGCTGGAGATGGTGTTTATTTAGATTCATTATATGGAGGTTCAAATGGAGCTATATCTGGAAATGTAT
>VTLG01003841.1_pt1 | contig 11320 bp, 10 predicted proteins | sample 4694571 | NCBI WGS metagenome assembly VTLG01 (sample SAMN12604809, study PRJNA352737) | marine metagenome | biome: ENVO:00000447; feature: ENVO:00000209|ENVO:00000569|ENVO:01000036; material: ENVO:00002151; isolation source: viral sequences binned using virsorter ... | reverse complement strand
CAAATCAAGCATCTAGCCCAAAATGTCCGAAGCTCAAGAAATGGCGGTTATCCAGCGTAATGTTGCTGAGCTGATTGCCGCCGAGTATAATCCCAGACAGATGACCTTTGACCAGCACAAGTCCCTCACAGATTCAATTAAGCGTTTTGGCTTGGTTGATCCCATCATTGTAAACAGGCATCCAGAAAGAAAAGATATCGTAATCGGAGGACACCAGAGAATCAAGGTTGCTACCGAGCTGGGATTTGAGAAAGTTCCAACGATTGAGGTTGAGCTTGATCTGGAGAAGGAGCGCGAGTTAAACATTCGATTGAACAGGAACAATGGTGAGTGGGATTGGGAAGCTCTGGCCAATAACTTTGATGTGGGAGTGCTAGTAGAGTGGGGGTTCGAGGAGAAGGATTTCGCTTTTGAGATTCCAGAGTCGGATGAAAAAGAAGAAGGCATAAAGCTTGTAGATAAGTTTATTGTACCTCCATTTTCTGTCTTGGACACACGTGCTGGATACTGGCAGGAAAGGAAACGCGTCTGGCTGAACATGGGGATTCGTAGTGAGCTGGGAAGGGACGGTAACTTGCTCAAGTTTTCTGATACTATACTTGAGCCGGATAAGGAGAAGCGAGAAGGAGACGAAAGAAGATGGAGTGGTTCGAGGCCATCGAATCCTGAGATGATAAGCGGCTATTACGAAAAGATAAAGCAGGGCATGACCAAGGAGCAAATCATTGAGGAGCATCTGGCTTCCGGCTCCGCTGAAGGATACGCTACAGGCGGCACTTCAATCTTCGACCCTGTTCTTTCGGAGCTGGCCTACAAGTGGTTTGTTCCAGATGGAGGATCGGTGCTTGATCCCTTTGCCGGAGGTTCCGTTCGAGGGCTTGTGGCTGAATATCTTGGATATACTTATACAGGGATTGAGTTACGGCAAGAGCAAGTGGAGGAAAACCAGAAACAGGCAAAGGAAATGTTGCTCAAGCCAAAATGGTTGCAGGGTGATAGCGCGAAGCTCAAGCAGATTGTGTCGGATAAGCGCGACTTTATATTCAGTTGTCCACCGTACTATGATTTGGAAGTTTACAGCGACCTTGAGGGAGAGCTTAGCAAGATGGGAACTTACAAAGAGTTTCTTGATAAATACCGGAGTATAGTTCGGGAGTCAGTCCAGCTCCTCAATGAAAACAGGTTCGCGTGTTTTGTGGTTGGAGACATTCGGGATAAGGAAGGGATTTACAGGAACTTTGTGAGCGATACCATCTCTGCGTTTACGGATGCAGGAATGAAATATTACAATGAGATTATTCTTGTGCTACCAGTTGGAAGCCTATCGCTGAGAATCAACAGGCAGTTTCAAGGCTACAGGAAGGTAGGGAAAACTCACCAGAATGTGCTTGTTTTCTACAAAGGTGACGTAAAGAAAATTAAGACGGATTTCCCAGAGCTGGCCCTTGATTATAAAGTTGAGGATTTTGACAAGAACGAGTACGGTGAACGCTTAACTCTGGAAGTTATCAGCGGAGAAGTGATGTGAAACCTTGGCAGATGGGTTACGAGCTGGATTACCTGAAAGGAATACATACGCCTTTTAAGATTCAACACAAGCCACTTGTCTTTGGTGCATTTGGGTTGGTGAAGGAACGAGACGTTGCTACGGCCCTTTTAGAAAGTCGCTGTATATTTGACCGCGCTCGAACTTCCTGTATAATCTGGAAGCATCTCAAAAGGGGGTCGGTTAAAAAGGACTTTGCAGGCGAAGAGTTTCGGCTACCTCCGGCTTCGCATATTATAACGCACTTTGCTACAACGGACTATGGGCAAGGTAAAAAGCTCCTCCAGATGTTGCTTGATGCTTTCTTGTTCCGCTCCACTTGCCGACACGTATTTATTGACATATTTGAGGAAGATGCTACTGTTAAGAAAATTGTGACAGAAAAAGGCTTCCGCTGGCAATCCTCAAAAGTCACAGCTGGTTCCGAAATAATTGGAACTTACAAGATAAGCGAAGAGGAAGCAAAGGTTGATGAAAAGGAGCTGGCAAGCCTGTGTGATATCGATGTCCTGGGTTACTTTAAAACAGAAATTACGCCGGAGGAGCTGGAGCAGATACGGAGCGAAATTGATACGATTCGACCGTTTGCACAGCATTATTCACACTATAATAAACGGCATTCTTGGACGGCATTTGCGTTGAAAGGATACAAGAAAGACGACCCAGAATTTATCATTAAGCCAGCTGAGATGAGCAAGAAGTGGAAAGCTGAAAACGCCGACCTTCTTCGGAACATTCCAGAGTGGACGAATGTAGCTGGGCATTTCAAGAAAACGATAGAGATTGCCAAGAGCTTCGGTAGATTTGACAGGGTTCGATTTATGAAGTTGGAAGCTGGAGGAGAGTTAAGCAGGCACGCAGATATAACGGATCGCGAAGCAGGCGTGAAAAAGGGCAAGGTGATGCGTGTCCATATTCCGATTTATACGAATGAAAATGTTACTTTCTATGCGTGGGGTGTTCGAGGAGAAAGGATTACGAAGGTGCTGGAAGAAGGCAAGGTATATTACTTGGATCAGCGGAAGCCGCACAGGGTTACGAATCGTTCAGATAAGGAAAGAGTCCATCTTGTTATAGATGTTATTGCGTGATTGATGTACGGAAATGGGCTGAGCTTCCACCTGTTATTGAGAAGCATGGGGAGATTGAGGTACTTAGGGACGATCTGATTAATGGAGGTTCAAAAACTCGATTCCTTCCGTTCTTGGTGGATGGCTCTCAGGAGGTTGTTTTCGGAGCACCATTTTGTGGAGGAGCACCGTACGCGCTTTCGGTCTTGGGGAAGGACGTAGGGTTTAAAGTAACCCTTTTCTATGCCAAGAGAAAGACCCACCACCCTAGACAAAAAGGAGCATTGGAGAATGGCGCGAATATCTTCGAGGTTCCGTTTGGATATATGACCAATGTGCAGGCAAAGGCACGGAAGTATGCAAGCGAGAACGGCGCAAGGTTCCTTCCTCTTGGATTCGATGTGCCGGAAGCAGAAGAACCCTTCGTTGAGTTTATGCAGAAGGTACGAAAAGAGCATGGAGATTTCGATGAGGTTTGGTGTGCCGTTGGCTCTGGAATGTTGGCGCGCTGTCTAGGACGTGGTTTCCCTAACTCGACTATTCATGGCGTTACTGTTGGTCTGGAAAGCAGGCACAAGAAGCAGGACTATGGCACAAATGTTCAGCTCCGCGATGGAGGGTACGAGTTCAGTCAGGAGATGCCGAAGCAGAGTCCCTTCCCTTGTTGTGGCTATTACGATAGAAAGGCTTGGTTTCTCTGTGCTGAGCATGGCAAAGGCAGAGTATTGTTCTGGAATGTAATGGGGTAAAGTGGTTGATAAAACAACAGAAAGCAACTCGAAAGAGGGAGGCATAACTGGCAAGGGCTGGAAGAAGGGACAGTCGGGTAATCCTAACGGAAGGCCGCGAGGTACGCGCTCAATTCCGGACATCCTGAAGAAGATAGGATTGGAGGATGGCACCAAGGATGGCCAGTTTACTAAGCTTGAGGTCGTGCTGAGACAGGTGTTTACTTATGCTTTGGAAGGCAAGGCATGGGCGGTTGAGTTTATAGCAGAGCGAACGGAGGGCAAGGTGACGCAGGCGTTGGAGGTTGGATTGATGCCGCAAGTGAGCTTTACGCCTATCGAACAGATGTCGGAGGAGGATTGGAACGAGAAGATAACAGAGCATGGGCTTGAAGCGTTGCCAATGCCGGAGGAGGTTAATTGATGATACGAACGCAGAAAGGGGCACAGAGTGAGCTTCTGGCGTGTCCGGCTTCTGACATCCTTTATGGAGGAGCGCGAGGAGGAGGGAAGAGTCACGGCATCTTGCTCGACTTTGCGGCTCACGCTTATAAGCATGGCCAGAATGTTAGCGGAGTTCTTTTCAGAAGGACATACCCAGAGCTGGAGGACTTGCAGTCAAAGGCACAAAGAATCTATCCCTTTCTTGGAGCAAGCTACAAAGCAGGAGCGAAGACATGGAGCTTCCCTTCTGGCGCAAACTTGAAGATGCGCTATCTAGTCAATGAGGATTCCGTGAGTAGCTATATAGGCCACGAATACTCATGGATGGGTTTCGATCAGTTGGACAGCTGGCCCAAGCAGGAGACGGTGGATAAGCTCAAGGCTAACTTGAGGAATCCGCATGGCATTCCGTCGCGAATGGTATCAACTGCTAATCCTGCAGGAGTAGGCCACAACTGGATCAAGGCAAGGTATATTGACCCAGCTCCTCCACGCACGATCATTCGGGAGAACGGATTCGGTTCTAAATGCTTTATTCCAGCTACAGTCTGGGACAATGAAATCTTGATGAAGGCCGATCCCTCTTACATTGATCGCTTGAAGGAGTCGGGTGCTGAGTGGCTTGTTCGAGCTTGGCTTCACGGAGATTGGGACATAGTTGCAGGAGGAATGTTTGATGATGTGTGGAAGCGCGAAGTTCATGTGATTGAACCTTTCGAGGTTCCGAAGAGCTGGAGAATAGACAGGTCGTTTGATTGGGGAAGTTCCGCGCCTTTTTCGGTTCAATGGTGGGCTGAGTCAGATGGAACGCCGCTTGAAGATGGACGCGTATGGCCCAAGGGTACGCTGTTCCACATTGCGGAATGGTACGGTTGCACAGGCAATCCAAACGAAGGAATCAAGATGCTTGCTTCAGAGATAGCGCGAGGCATAGTGGAGACAGAGCAACGGATGGGGAGGAAGGTATACGCAGGAGCGGCAGACCCTTCTATCTTCGCTGTTAGCAATGGCACAAGTATAGGCGATGAGATGGCAAGAGTTGGGGTGCGCTGGGAGAAAGCAGACAATGCACGGAAGGCAGGATGGGAAAAGATGCGGCGATTGCTCAAGGCTTCGCTGGCAGATCGGATGGAGGAAGCAGGGTTGTTCGTCTTCAGCACTTGCAGGCAGTTCATTCGAACAGTCCCAAGCCTGCCAAGAGACAGTAGGGATATGGAGGACTTAGACACAAACACCGAGGATCACATTGCAGATGCCGCAAGGTACAGGATCATGCGGAGAATAAATCGTTCACAAACTCAACAATTAAGGTCGTTATGATATCAGTAGATAGCCCACACCCAGAGTATGCAATCCGACTCGCTGAGTGGGATACTTGCAAGGATTGTTACGTTGGAGAAGGAGCAATAAAAAACAAGACAACCACGTATCTTTCCAAGCTGGAACGCCACGATGAGACTGCCGAAGGAAAGCGAAGATACGCCGATTACCTGAACCGCGCCACTTTCTTTGGCGTTGTCTCGACTGTTGTAACAGGTAGGGTTGGTCAGGTGATGCGCATTCCTGTTCGAACCTCTTTTGTTCCTGCAATGGAGGAGTGGACAAACACTATAATGCGCGACAATTCGACTTTGACGGAGCTGACAAAGCGTGTGCTTACGGAGGTGCTTACAACAGGAAGAGTTGGGCTTCTTCTTGATCGGCTTGCAGATGGCGGCGATCCTTACGTGGCTCTTTACAGGGCACAGGATATTGTGAATTGGGATACAGTAGAGGACAAGCTTGTGCGCTTGGTTATTAAGGAAAACATCATTGTAACGAAAGAAAGAGTTGCAGGAAAGACTGTCCAAGTAATCGAGCCGAGATATAGAGAGCTTCAGCTCAACCCTGAGTCTGGATTGTACGAGGTTGCGGTCTGGACAACCACTGATGGTAAGCTAATCCAGACAGAGCTTCTTGAGCCAGCTAATGCAGGGCAACGCTTGGATTATATACCCTTCCAGTTCATCAATGCCGACTCAATCTCTGTGGATACCTCGAAGCCGCCGCTACTTGACCTTGCCAATCTGAATGTGGCGCATTACAGGAACAGCGCGGATTACGAACAGCTCCTCCATCGCGTTGGAGTTGCGGCTACCTTTTTCGCGGCAGGCATAACGGAGGATGAAGCTGACGATCCTCGGAATCTGGCGGTAGGTGCAGACGTTCGCTGGTTCTCAAGCAATCCAAATGCTAAGTATGGAATCCTCGAGTTCTCAGGTTCAAGCGCAACGGCTATGGAGCGCGCGATGCTGGAAAAGATGGCAATGATGGCAACAGTTGGTGGCCAGCTCGTACAGCGGCACAGGAAGCAAGTCGAGACAGCGGAGACTGCAAGGTTGCGGTCGGCCAGCGAGAACTCTGTCCTAGACACGATAGTTTCTACAGTCGAGATCGGGATGAAGCAACTGTTGGAGCTGAGTGCCAGCTGGCTAAACTTGAGCGAGGAAATCCAGTTCGAGATGAACCGCGACTATTTGGATGACAGATGGGCACCGGATGAGCTGAAGGCAGTTAACGAAGCTGATGTTATGGGCTTGATCTCAAAAGAGACCGCATTTCAGATGCGCCAGAAGATGGAGGTTTACCCTGAGAATTGGACGTTTGAAGAGGAAGCGCAATTACTCTCTAATCAAGGTGTTGAATGAGCGTAGTAAGCAGGATGGAAGATGGCGTGTTCGACCATGCCATCGACATCAGTCGATTTGAAGAAGGGATGAAACGCCGGACAATCGGGTTCCTCAAAGAGATGAGCGATGATATCAACCGTCTCTTATCGGACAGTCCGACCCAGTTGCAGGCGGCTCGGCTCAATGCCTTATTGGGGCAAGTAGATAACGTTATTGTGGATGCTCACCGTTCAGCAAAGACAGATATGCGAAACCAGCTCCTTGACTTTGCTCCAATTGAAGAAAAGGCAACAACCAAGATAATGAACGATTCCTTGCAAGCGAAGGTATTCTCACCAACAATGACTGAGGCCCAGCTGAGAGCTGTCGTTGATGACTCGCTGGTCAGGGGTGCGCTGGCATCAGATTGGTGGGATAGGCTGGAGGACAATACGAAGAACAAGATCACAAAGGGCATCCAGCTGGGTATTGCAGAAGGCGAGTCCATGAGCCAGATTAAGACGCGGCTTTTAGGCAGGACAACAGGCGAGTTTGAAACTTACGAAGTTGGAGGAAAGACCAGACGGCGAATGAAGCGCAAGGGAGGTTGGATTCAGGTATCAAATCGCGAAGCTGAAGCAGTTATTAGAACATCTGTTCACAATGTTGCTTCGACTGTGCGAGATCAAACCTACCTTAATAACCTTGACGTGATAGACCAAGTTGAAAGCGTGGCAACTCTGGATGGAAGGACAACGCCGCTCTGTGCTTCCTACGATGGGTTGCGCTGGAATGCAGATACGCATGAGCCAGTTGGAGGACATGGCAAGACCTACCGCTCAACTCCGAGGCATTGGAACTGCCGCTCAACTCATGTGCCTGTCCTAGGTGAGCTGGACAAGCTGGATAAGATAGCGAAGACGAAAGGGGTGAAGATACCTCCAGCAAGCAGGGCATCAGTTTCGGGAAAGCAACGTGCCACCATGAACATGGACAAGTGGCTTCGGAAGCAGGGCAACGATATGCAGGATACGATAACTGGAAGCAAGGCGAAAGGGAACCTTTTTCGTTCAAAGAAGAGCATGAAGTTGAGAGACTTTACGGACAGGCGCGGCGATCCGCTTACCATTAATGCGCTTCGGGATAAGTTTGGGATTGAGATAGAGAAGCTGGCAAAGGAGTTGAAGCTGGCGGCGGCAACAGGCACAAAGGATGCAGAGTGGTTCAAAAGCTCCTTTGTCAATAACAAGAACTTCAGGCCGGAAGAAGGAGGGAAGCGGAGCTACCTTTACAACGCCGCTCTGGATTCAGGTTCAGAGCTGAACGAAGTTACAACAAAGAACCGGACAGGAAAGAACAAAGGCGGCGCACATTACGATCAAGTTGATCAAGCGATTGAGATGGCAGACAAGGAGCTTGGTACAAGATACGGAGATGCCGTTTACAGGCATGAGTATGGGCATCACATGGATAACGTTCTGGGAAGGAAGCTTCGTAGTGGGATACCTGAAGAGAGACGAGGGTATAAGACTTTAGTTAAGGTTGCAGAAGAAATTCAAGCTTTAGATAAGGAGTATAACAGATTGGACGAGAGCCTATTTGATGAGCTTTTCGTTAGGTATGGTTTGAGTAAGAGCGAAGCCGAAGGAATAAGGATTTATCACGCTATGAATTTGTATAGGGCTGGGAAGAAGGGAAGGGACAGCACTAGGGGTTCGAAAACAGGAGAGTTTGATTTTGTTAATGCAAAGTTTCATTACAACAAGAACTGGCATAATCACGATCTCTCAAACTCCAATGTTTTCGAGTATGCACTCAGGTTGGATGAAAGGGAGTTTTTAATGTCAGCTGGATTTAAGAGGAAGTATTCAGGAAAGAAGGATTGGGATATCAAGAAGCGTAAGGAGTTGCAGGATAACCAGCGGAGGGCCGATCACGAAATGAGCTTGATGGGTATGTTGGAAGCGGCAGAAAGGGGGGACATACCGAGGAAGGGGGGGTATCTGGATAAGAAAGCAGTAACATACAGGAGGAAAGTTATTGAAAAGAAGCTTGAAGGAACCGGCCTTGATTACGACGACATATTCGATGCCTTGAAGGCAGATACGATTTATAATGATTTCGAGAAAGGCATGGGTACACCCGACAGGAAAATCAACAAGATAGCGCAAGCGTTCAAGGACAAGCACGCTGGTTATATCATTGATGAGATGAGCGGCGATTATACGGAAAGGACTCAGAACTATTATTCTGGTCAGATTGGTAAGTTTTCAGATATGATTGGTTCCGCTTGCAAGAATAAGTTTTGTGGTGCCGGAGAGTTTGGGAACGGAGGACATCCAAGTAAATACTATTCCGATACAGGTTACGGAAATACAGAGGTGTTCGCTAATATAACAGCACTCAAGGGAGCAAACAGTCGCTTCTGGGATGTGGCATTGGAAACCTTTCTGCCTCGCTCAAATGATGCTTACAAGGAACTATTGGAGAGATCAACAAAAGTGAAGTGGAACAAAGAATCGCGTAAGAGCAGATGGGGAACAGTTCACAGCAAAGAAACGGAGGATTAGATGGCACGAATACCTGTAACAGATAAAGAATCATGGAAGAGGATGGAGGAGTTGGCTGGTAAGTATATGGAGAAATGGGAAGAAGAACCAAGGACGATGAATTCAAACATACCAGTTGAAGAGTTCAGTTATGAGTTCTTGGAGTTGGTCGAGGAAGCCGTAAAGTCAGGAAAGGAGCTTCATGTAGTTGCAGAAGCACCAGAATACGACGGCAATATTAGGTGGTAAATAATCAAGTCAAAGGAGAAAGAGATGGCGTTAAAATCAGTTATTGAGAATAAAGAAGAAATCCCAGAAGGAGTAAAGGAGTTCTACGAGGAAGAGAACGGTAAGTATCTTCTGAAGGTTGAGGGATTGACCGAGAAGGCGAAGCTGGATGAGTTCAGGAACTCCAACATTGAGCTTCAGAAGAAGTTGGAGGAAGCAAGCACCAACCTCGAAAGCTTTAATGGTATTGATGCCGTTGCCGCAAGAGATGCGATGGCAAAGATGCAAGCTGTAGAAAATCAAGAGCTTATGGACAAAGGTCAGTTTGACGAGCTTTTGAAGAAGGAGAAGGTGGCCCTAACAGGCCAGATAGAAGCTCTCACAAAACGTGCAACTGAAGGCGAAAAGAGTGCCGGACGGTACAAAGAGGAGCTGGAAACGTACAGGGTAACGAGTGCAATCCAATCCGCTGTAAACGAGATTGGAACTCCACAACAGTCTGCTATTGCTGACATTCTGGCAAGAGCAAGGACGAGCTGGAGCATCGATAAGAAAGGAGATTTATTTTGTATTGACTCTTCTGGAAAAGCGCGGTACTCTGAGAATGGGACACAATATATGTCACCACAGGAATGGAGTAAGGAGCTAGTAGCTAATGCTCCTCACTTGTTCGTTTCCTCTACTGGTAGCGGAGCTAACGGTAGTGGGGAATTGGGCGGCAGGGCCGTCGGGACTAATCCTTGGCTGAAAGATAACATGAATCTTACCAAACAAGGGGAGATTCTAATGGATAATCCGACACTTGCCAAACAACTAGCAGGGGAAGCTGGCGTTTCATTGGATATTTAACCGAGTTCAAATTCCTCAGAGAATAGCGGTGCTGTTCTCATCCTTATCTAACTAAATGCAACCGTCTGGATCGGAGTGAAAGACGGTAAAGTTGCGGTGCAACGAGCGATTACTTAACTTGTTGTATGGAGAAATAAAATGGCCGCAACAGCTATAGCAAATATAGTCGTACCTAAAATCTTTAGCCCTTATGTGGTTGAGAGAAGTACGACTCTTTCTAATATCCTCTCCTCTGGCATAGCCCAGAGAAGCCCTGCTTTCGATGAGATGGCAGGAGCAAAAGGCAAGCTCTTTGAGATGCCTTACTTCAATGACCTAACTGGCGATGCAGAAGTTCTCGCAGATGGTTCAGCCCTCACAATCAATAACATTACAGCAGAGCAAGAAACAGCCGTAAAGTTCATGCGTGGTAAAGCATGGGGTGCGACTGATTTGGCCGCCGCTGTAGCTGGTGAAGACATCATGGCATCAATAGGTGACATGGTAGCCGCATACTGGGCAAGGTCGGTTCAAACTACATTGATGAATATTATCGGTGCTTTGTTCCATGACAGTGCTGGATCAATATGGTCGACTCATGTAAATGATACTACGGCAACCGATATTACCAGTTCAGCGGTAGTTGATACAATGCAACTGCTTGGTGATAATGCAAGCTCTCTCACGACAATGATTGTCCACTCTGCAACGTATGCAAAGTTGCAAAAGGATAGTCTGATTGACTTTGTTCGTGATGCAGATAACAATATCATGTTCTCAACATACTTAGGGAAGAGACTGATTATAGATGATCAATGTCCTACTTCGGGTTCAGGTGGAACTACCGAATATCGTAGTTTCCTTTTCGGAGATGGCGCATTTGCTTATGGTGTGGGTTCTATTGATAATGCAACTGAAGTTGACAGAGATACCTTGAAAGGTGAAGACATTCTGATTAATCGTCAGCATTTTATTCTTCATCCTCGGGGGTTGAAATTCGTTGGTTCTGTTGCTGGTGCTTCCCCTACCGATGGTGAGGTTGGAGCAGGTGGAGATTGGACTCAAGTATGGGATGACCAGAATATCAAGATGGTTTGTCTTATTGCTGGAGTTTAACCATAAACCGATAAGGGCAAGTTAGCGATTCCAAACGTACTAAATGGATTTTAACCATGGGTTATCGCTACTTGCTCTTGTCTTAATACGTAACCCAGGACATTGATAAGGAGACTTATGAGCAGAGCTAGTTTTACTGATCCGGCACCAGAGCCTAAAAAGA